>Ga0116149_1005094_pt1 | contig 12534 bp, 9 predicted proteins | sample AD_UKC057_MetaG_FD_89787 | JGI IMG/M metagenome (GOLD analysis project Ga0116149, IMG submission 89787) | Active sludge microbial communities of municipal wastewater-treating anaerobic digesters from USA - AD_UKC057_MetaG | ecosystem: Engineered > Bioreactor > Anaerobic > Digestate | place: USA...
CGCGGGAGGCCGACCATGACCTGATTGACGACGGGGAAGACATCACCGGTTCGCGCAAACGAGCCGAGCTGGAGCGGCGTGCAACGCTGGTCAATGACAGCTCGCCCGACGTTTTCGTTACGATACACTCCAACAGCTTCCCCGAACCGCAGTGGTCGGGGGCTCAGGTCTTCTACAACCCGGTCTCCGACGAAGGCAGGGCGTTGGCTGTGCACATCCAGGCCCAGCTCATCCAGCATCTAGGCCCCAATACCAGGAAAGCGCGTCCGGCCGACATATACCTGCTTCGGAGGGTGAAGGCGCCGTCTGCCCTTGTGGAGGTGGGTTTCCTTTCGAACCCCCGGGAAGAAAGGCTACTCTCGGATCCGACATACAGGGTGCGGGTAGCTGAGGCCATATACCATGGCATTATCGACTACCTTGTGGACGCGGCTGGGCGGAGTCAGCCCAAACCGGCCGATTCTGCCGACTCAGACTGGGGCGCCGTGCGGAAGGTGGCCACCGCTCAGCTCACTCCGGATTCGGCGGTGCTTTACTTCGGCGGGCCCACCAACTTCGACGATTCGCTCATGCCGGAGGTGCGAGAGACGCCGGGCCTTGCCGCAATGGACGCAACGGATGCGCTTACGGCGGTCATGCATAGCCTCATAGCAGGCCCGGGCAAGGATAGCATACTCCAGCCCACGATTCCCCGGGGCACCGTGCTGCGGTGGGTGAGACTCGCGGGCGACGTGGCTTCAGTCAACTTGAGCGCGGAGTTCGTGTCCAACCATTGGGGCGGTAGTCGCGCGGAGGAGATGACTGTATATTCGATAGTGAATACCCTGACCGAGTTTGCCTATGTCAAGCGAGTGAGACTCCTTGTGGAGGGGAAGCCAATCCAGAGCATAGCAGGGCATATAGACATCGAAGAGCCGCTTGTGCGGAACTTGTCAATAGTGCATTTCCGGTCCTAAACCCATCGAAAGGATAAACGGGACTGTATGAAGAATACGTGCCTTTGGGCGCGCAGAGTAGCCAAGCCCGGATCCGGCGCGCCGTGGAGGTCAGATCGGGTGGAACTGGTTGTGGCCGGCGGAAAGCGCCTTTCGGGGAGCGTTATTGCCAGCGGAAGCAAGAACGCAACGCTTGCCGTCATGGCGGGCGCCCTTCTCGCAGAGGGAGAAACCCTTATCGAAAACGTGCCCGATATTGGCGATGTGGGCGTCATGGCGCACACGCTGCAGGAAATCGGAGTGAGTGTGAAGCGCGCGGGTCCCCGGGCTCTGCGCGTGCGTTCTCGTCGCGTGGTCCACAGTGAGCCCCCGTATGAGCTGTGCAAGATGCTCAGGGCCTCCAGCCTGCTCCTGGGTCCGTTGCTTGCACGCAACGGGTGCGCTCGCGTTGCCCTGCCCGGGGGCGATCAGATCGGATCACGTCCCATGGATCTGCATGTCAAAGGTCTTCGCGCTCTGGGCGCTGATGTGGAAGTCGAGCATGGATACGTCACGGCTCGCGCCAGGAGCCTTGTGGGCGCTCGGGTATACCTGGATTTCCCGAGCGTGGGCGCGACTGAGAACATCATGATGGCTGCGTGCTTCGCGCATGGGACAAGCATTATCGAGAACGCCGCCAGAGAACCTGAGGTTGTGGATCTTGCGAATTTCCTGGCTCTTATGGGCGCGAGCATAAGGGGCGCCGGCACCGACGTGATACGCATAGAGGGCGGCGGCCCTCTGTCGCCTGTGACCTACAGTGTGATACCGGATCGCATCGAAGCCGCCACATTGCTGGCGGCCGGCATCATCACATACGGAAACGTGAGAGTGACCGATGTGATACCCACGCACCTGGAATCGACGCTTTCCAAATTCGGCGAGCTCGGCGCGGAGATAGAGGTGGGGGCCGATTATGTGGAGGTGTCCATGAGATCGCCCGTCCGGGCATGCGATACCAAAACACTGCCCTATCCGGGATTTCCCACTGATATGCAGCCGCAGCTCAGCGCGGTTTTGGCGTGTGCAGCCGGCGTGAGCGTCATCACCGAGTCAGTCTTTGAAAACCGCTTCCTGCACGTGGACGAGCTCAAGCGGATGGGCGCCGTCATGCGATTGGAAGGACGGAGCCTGATAGTTGAAGGAGTCCCGCGCCTTACAGGCGCCCGCGTGCGCGCCCCGGATCTTAGGGCCGGAGCGGCTCTGGTACTGGCGGGCCTGACGGCCGAGGGGGAGACCGTCATCTCAGGCGTGGAACACATCGCTCGCGGCCACGAAGACTTGTGTTCGAAGCTTGCGGCTCTGGGCGCCTCGATAGGTAGCCGTGGCGCGTCTATGGAGACTGCGGCAGGGGAGGATAGATCGCCATGAATGGTACACCGAGCTCGCCACGACGGCTTGTGCTCGCGGCCTTGACGCCGCACCCGCCGATCATAGTGCCGGAGGTCGGAGGGCCTGATACAGCCCAGGCCCAACGCACCGTAGACGGCATGCGTCGCCTGGCGCAGATTTTCGCCGAGGCTCGCCCCGACACCATCATCGTGATCTCGCCGCATGGACCTGTGTTCTCCGACACGATAGCCATAACCGGCCTGCCGACGGTGGAGGGAGATCTCAGGCAATTCGGCGCAGCAGTATCGATGGAGTTTGGCAACGACTTGGGCCTGGCCGAAAGGATCGCGAAACGCGCCAAGTTGCGCGGAGTGTCCACTGCCGTCATCGAACCCTCTATCATCGGCCGCCTGCGGGGGCCGCGCCGCCTCGACCATGGCACAATGATTCCCCTCTACTACGTATTGCAGGCGGTACCCGGGTTTCGAGTGGTGCCCGTGGCAATGGGAATGGACACGCCGGATCGACTGTACATGTTCGGGATGGCGCTTCGGGAGGCGGTGGAGGAGGGGGACGGGCGGGTGGCGCTCATCGCCAGCGGCGATCTGTCGCATCGCCTAAAACCAGGCGCCCCGGCCGGTTACTCACCCGAGGGCAAGGTCTTCGACGAGCGATTGGTGGAGGCACTGGGTCGCATGGATGTGGGCGCCATTGCGCGTCTGGACGACCGTTTGGTGGAAGCGGCGGGCGAGTGCGGTCTGCGCCCGGTATTCATGATGCTGGGGGCACTGGACGGGCTGGAAGTGGATGCCGAGGTCCACTCCTACGAGGGCCCGTTCGGCGTGGGTTACGCCGTGGCGTCGTTTAGGCCGCGAGCGGCGTCGGACAGCGCGCGTCGCTACGACGATCTCGTGCGGGGTCTGGCGGAGAAGCGTGCCGGTAGGAGAGTGTCGGAGTCGCCTTACGTTGCCTTGGCTCGACGGGCCGTTGAGGAGTACGTGCGCCGCCGTAAGGTTGTGCAGGCGCCCGAACCTTTGCCGGAGGGAATGGAGCGGGCGGCGGGAGTGTTCTGCTCTATCCACAAGGGCGGCCAACTGCGCGGGTGCATCGGTACCACCGAACCCATACGTGCGAGCATTGCCGAGGAGATCATCTCGAACGCGATTTCGGCGGCAACGCGCGATCCCCGGTTTGAGCCTGTTGAAGAGGACGAACTGGACGACTTGGTGTACTCGGTGGATGTGCTGTCGGAGCCTGAGCCGATATCAGGGCCGGACGAGCTCGATCCCAAGAAATACGGCGTCATAGTCAGGCGCGGAGGCCGGGTTGGTCTGCTTCTGCCCGATCTTGACGGGATCGACACCGTAGAGCGGCAGATCAGCATTGCGCGGCGCAAGGCCGGAATAGGCGAACGCGAGCCTGTGGAACTTGAGAGGTTTGAGGTGACCAGGTACGAGTAAGGAAGCTGTCAGGGAGGCCATGTACACTAGGACAGAAGAGGGGCGGGGCATATGTGAACTGTGCCCCAGAGGGTGCAGGCTTCGCGAGGGAGCCGTGGGGGCCTGCCGCGCCCGAGCCATGTCCGGCGGCAGGATCATTCCGCGCACATATGGTGCAGTGACCTCCATGTCCATCGACCCAATCGAAAAGAAGCCTCTGTACCACTTCATGCCTGGAGCGGGCATACTCTCGGTCGGAACTTACGGGTGCAATCTGTCATGCAAGTTCTGTCAGAACTGGGAGATATCCCAGCGCGAGGCCGGCCACCGCCAGCTTACGCCGGAGGAGTTGGCACGCCTCGCCGAGAGCACTCGGGGTCAGTCGGTGGGCGTGGCCTATACATACTCGGAGCCGCTGGTGTGGTACGAGTTCGTGCACGACTGCGTTGGCCTCATACACGAACGAGGTCTGGTGAATGTGCTGGTCACCAATGGCTACATTAACCGTGAGCCGTTTGGCGAATTGTTGCCTTACATTGACGCTGTGAATATCGATCTCAAGGCGTTCAGCTCCGAATTCTACAAGTCGGTATGCGGCGGCGACCTAGAACCGGTGCTTCGATCAATAAGGCAGGCGTACGAGTCAGGATGCCATGTTGAACTGACTACCCTGGTCGTGCCGGGCTTGAACGATTCGGGCGAGGAGATGGATAGCCTGGCGACGTGGATAGCCGCGTTGTCGCCTGACATACCGCTGCACGTGTCGCGGTATTTCCCCAGCTACCGCATGACGGCGCCGCCTACGCCGATGCCGGCTTTACAGGCGTGCGTGGAGGCGGCACGCACTAGGCTCCACTATGTGTATGTCGGCAACGCAACTGTACCGGGAGGTTCCGATACAGTATGCCCGTCGTGCGGCACGACGGTCATAAGAAGGCACGGCTATGACCGCGTGGAGGTGCTGCTTTCAGGCTCCTCATGCCCGGAGTGCGGCGCCGGTATCCCAGTGAGGCTCCGCGGGCGCGGGCCGGCCTAACACAATAACTGAAGGCGGTGTTTGGATGACCAAGGCGCACGAACTCATCTACGACGATCTGGGGCGCAGCTTCTCGGGGAAGAGCTTTCTTTCGATTCACGATTTCACTACAGAGCAGATCATGCGTGTCATGGACCTTGCAGCACTGCTCAAGGCTGAGCAGAAGGCCGGGGTGCCCCACCCGATTCTGAAGGGCAAGACTCTGGGCATGATCTTCCTGAAGCCGTCCACAAGGACCAGGATATCGTTTGAAGTCGCAATCTGGCAACTGGGCGGGTACGGCCTGTTTCTGAGCGCCAATGATCTCCAGCTGAAGAGGGGCGAAACCATCGCTGATACTGCGCGCGTGCTTTCACGCTACCTCGATGGCATAATGATCAGAACCTTTGCCCATTCCGACGTGATCGAGCTGGCCCGCGAGGGCTCGATCCCGATCATCAACGGCCTTACCGATCTGCTTCACCCGTGTCAGGTCATGGCCGATCTCCTCACCGGAATCGAGAAGTTCGGCGACCTTGCGGGCCGGAAGCTTGCCTACATCGGCGACGGCAACAACATGGTTCACTCCCTGATGTACGGCGGCGCCAAGGTGGGCATGCATGTTACGTGCGCCTGCCCGGCAGGCTACGAGCCCGATCCGGAGGTAGTGGCCGCGGCAAGGGCCGACGGAGCCGCAACAGGAGCCAGGATGGATATCGTTCGCGATCCCAAGGAGGCCGTGCGGGGGGCCGATATCCTCTACACTGACGTATGGGCCAGCATGGGCCAGGAGGCCGAGTACGAGAAGCGCGTCCGCGACTTCAAAGGCTACCAGATCAACGCGGAGCTCGTGAGCATGGCCAACCCTGACTGCATTGTGATGCATTGCCTGCCGGCGCATCGCGGCGATGAGATCACTGACGATGCGGCCGATGGTCGTCATTCGGTTCTGTGGGACGAGGCCGAGAACAGGCTGCATGCGCAGAAGGCGATACTGGCGCTGACCATGAGCTAGAGGGCCGACCTCGCCGGCTTCCAACACGTATCCACACAATCCGACGTGCCGCCTGCGGCCCGTCGGATTGTGCTCGCCCTCGGGTCGCCTTTGAGGGCGCTTATGGCATTCGAGATGCCTGTTCCCTCCGAAGCCACAACTTACACCCTCCCAAACGCCCAGTTACCTGCAGGAACGTGGCCGGCCAACCTAGAATTCATACCCCGCAACAGGCGATGCTGGAAGCATCAGTCCTGCAGTAAGCCGGAGCGTAATGCCGGAGGCGTGTCGAGAGGCGGGAAAGGAGGTGCTCCCCCGAAAGCCCAGGAGCGCATGCTCAAGGCGCAACACATCGCAGCAGAACCGCAGAGTCTTGCTTGATGGCAACAAGGATACTTCAGGAAGCCCCTGCGGCAAGACGCAGCACACATCGCGGCACTTGTCGGACCATTTGCCTGGCGCAATGATCCACGATAGAGCAAGAATCGTCAGACTGCTCCGGAGACGCAGCAAAATGCGAAGCCATCAGTAGCTACCAAGGGGGAAAACACATGAAGAAGCTTGCAGTAGTACTTGCAGCAATAATGGTTGCAGCGCTTGCACTGCCTGTTTCCGCCGCTACGCTTGATGTCGGCGGCAAGCTGTCGAGCGAGGTCTACCATGACCTCACAACCAAGCAGACCGGCACTGATACCGATCTTGAGCTGACCCTCGGCGTCGGGCTCGTCGGCGAGCAGAATGTCAAGGGCGTCCTCAAGATGAGCGGCATGAAGTGGGTGTTCAGCGTGCCTAGGGCCGAGCAGCCGAGCGCACAGGTCGTACTTCCAACGGAGCGGGGAACCGTCACCGCGTATCTCGAGGCTAGCGGCCCTTATTGGACCGGCGGTCCGTCCGTAATCACCCGTATCGGCGACCTGGAACTGGCGTACTCACCGTTCATACTCGACACTAGCGCAATTGACGGGATGTCAATTTCCGGTATGGCCTTTGGATCGGTCGGAGTCGACGGATTCTATGGCTGGGCCAACAACGCGACCGTCCGCGGCGCGCGCGCCGTGACTGAGTTCGCAGGCGTAGGCATAGACGGCGCAGTCGTGGCGGTCGGAGACGATGAGACTGACTACATGGCGCACGCCACCGCCAGGCCCATGCCCGGCCTGGCCATCGAAGGCCTCTATGCAGCACAGACCAGCACAAGGGCTGCAGCCATGCGCGCGGCGGCCGCCTACAGGATTCCGCTCCTGCCTCTCCCAGTAACGGCGAGCGCAGGCTACAGAAGGACCGGGAGCGCCTTCAACCCGATCTACGGGGCGAAGGACGAAGATGACCCGATCAAGCCGGCCTGGAAAGACGAACTGGGCGTAGCGGCCGTCACCGCCGGACTTGATACCTCGGTTGCAGGGTTCGACATTGCCGTCGACGGCGAGATACTCGGTAACGGCAACGACGGCAAGCTGGACGATGAGCGCTCCATCGGCGCGGCCGTGGGCACTAAGGTCGGATGGATCGACGTGGCCGCGGGCCACAAGATCACTCAGACCAAGCTGACCGAGGAACCCGAGACTGAGAACACCACTACTCTGGGAGTCGGGTTCACCGAGCGGCCAATCCTGCCCAACCTGGTCATGAGCGCGAGCTACAATGCGACTATCACCAACTTCTCGCTCACCGGGATGAGGCACGTGGCCAAGGCGGCCGTCGGCGCTGATGTAGGAGCATTCCGCGGAGTCAGCGTATCCGGCATGATCGACACGCTGCCCAAGGATGGTCCGGGACGTCAGCTCGGCGTGGAATACGGCGCGCCGTGCGGAGTCAAGCTCGGGTATTCCTACGAAGACTACGCGGACGAAGCGGACGATACTAACAGGGTCTACGCAGGCCTGGAGGTCTCCTTCTAGTCAACCTCATCGGCTCGCGGCCGGATCGCGACCGCAGCCGAAGGAGCAAGGACCCGGGAGATCCCGGGTCCTTGCGCATTCGACGGCGGCTTGGCGCAGAGGGACTGGTATTGCCCTTATGGAATCCGCAGGCTCTGCCCCGGATAGATATCGCCGCTGAGCAGCTGGTTCAGCCCCACAAGCGCTTCCGGCGTCGCACCGAATGCCGAGGCTATCCCAGATAGCGTGTCGCCGGTCTGCACCACGTACTCGCCCGACCCTGCCTGGCCGGTCGATGTTGCCGATGCGCCGCCCCTCGGCCCTCCGGGTATTCTCAGTCGCTGACCCACGTAGATGTTTGTGCTGGTCAAGTTGTTCGCGGACATCAAGGCCTGGACCGTAGTGCCGTACCTGCGCGCGATCAGGAAGAGGGTGTCGCCGGGCTGGACGATGTAGTCAGTCCCAGTGGTCGCAGGCCGCGCAACGGCTCCGGGGATCGCCAGTACCTGGCCGACAGATATCACGTCTGTTGTCAAGCTGTTGGCCCGCCGGATAGCGTCCACCGTAGTCCCGAACCTTCGCGCGATGAGGAATAGCGTGTCGCCGGCTCTCACTACATATGTTCCGGGCACGGGCGCAGGGGCGGTGACGCCCGCGGTTATCAAGACAGGCACTCCTACTTGCACCTGATCGAACAATGCCTCGACGTCGGCGTTGTACATTCTCACGCATCCGTTCGACACCGCGTGACCGATAGACTGAGGCTGATTAGTGCCGTGCATTCCGTGCCCGCGCCTAGTGAACGCCATCCAGCGAGTGCCGAACACGCCGCCGGGGTTGAATGCCTTGTTCAGCACGGTCCAGGAACCTGTTGGAGTCGGGGTGGCCGGCTTGCCCACTGCAACCGGATAATGCGCGGCTTCGACTCCCCCCCTCAGCAGCACCAGACGACGTTGCGCCAGGCCTATCTGTATCGAGAGCGGCTGGCGGCTCTGAGTTGCCTGCCTGACAGAGACATCCGCGCTCGAATCAGCCGGACCGGGAGGATCGGCAGTCGCCGCGTTCGGGGGATCGTCGGGGAAGCACGCATCTCCGGGCAGTGGGAGGCCGTCGAAAAGCAGACGCCATGTCTCGGCGTCCACGATGCCAGTCTCGGGAATACCCACGCTTGCCTGGAACTGCCGTACAGCCAGTTCAGTCCGGAGCCCAAATACGTTGTCCACTTCGCCCAAGGGAAAACCTTTGAACATGAGCTGCTCCTGGACATTGCCCACGGGAACAACAGTCATGCCGCGCATTAGCACCAGTGGCCTGCATTCAGGCAATTGCAATCACCACCTGTCTGCTTTCTGCACCATTATACGCACGGTAGCGCAAATCCGTTGAAGGATTCTCTATTCGACCGCCGAATAAAGGTAGTTGAACCGGTGGGCGAAAGATGCCACCGATTAATATAAAGCGGTGGGAGGACGTCATATGGCAGGAGTAAAACTGGAGCATGTGTACAAGAAGTTCGGCAATGTGGTCGCGGTAAATGATGCCAACTTGGAGATCCGCGACAAGGAGTTCCTGGTACTGGTGGGCCCCTCGGGGTGCGGGAAGTCGACAACCCTCCGGATGGTGGCCGGGCTTGAGGAGATCACTTCAGGCGACATCTACATCGGCGACACTCTGGTCAACGACATTCCGCCGAAAGACCGCGACATCGCGATGGTTTTCCAGAATTACGCGCTGTACCCGCACATGGACGTCTACAACAACATGGCTTTCGGACTCAAGCTGCGCAAATTCCCCAAGGCCGAAATCGACGCTAGAGTGAAAGACGCTGCTCGCATCCTGGGCATTGAGAACCTGCTCGATCGCAGGCCGAAGGCCCTGTCGGGCGGCCAGAGGCAGCGTGTTGCCGTAGGGCGGGCCATCGTTCGCGAACCCAAGGTCTTCCTTATGGACGAACCCCTGTCCAACCTGGATGCTAAACTGCGAGTTCAGATGAGGGCCGAGCTGTCGAAGCTCCACAACAGGCTGCAGACGACGATAATCTACGTCACCCACGACCAGACTGAGGCCATGACCATGGGCGATCGCATCGTGGTGATGAAAGATGGCTTCATCAAGCAGGTAGGAGCTCCTCTTGAGATCTACGAGCGGCCCGACAACATGTTTGTCGCTGGTTTCATCGGCAGCCCTGCCATGAACTTCGCGCCGGGCGTCCTTCGCAAGGAAGGCGACGACTATATCGTGGATTGCGAGAGCTTCCGCATCGGAGTGCCGCGCGGCAGGTTCCGGGACATAGAGAAGTACGTCGACGAGGGGATAGTACTTGGGATTCGGCCCGAGGATATCGAGGATATCGATTTCGCCCCGGGAGCGCCTGAGGATAGAGTGGTCAAGTGCCTGGTGGACGTGATCGAGCCCATGGGCGCCGAAGCCTACCTGAACCTGACGACTGGGCCCCACTCATTCGTGGCCAGAGTCAACCCTCGCACCAAGGCCCGAGATGGCGAACCTCATTCAGTCGTGCTCAACATGGATGAGTGTCACCTGTTCGATCCATCTACTGAGAATGCAATCAGATAGCGCATGCCAATGCATCGCCGGGGCGTAATGCCCCGGCGTGTCGCTGTACGGCCATTTTGGAACCGGGGGTGGCATAGTATGAACAGTAGCAACGAGCGCCTCTTCATCGGCATTGATCTCGGGGGCACGAAGATAGCTTCGGCGCTGGTAGATGCGGACATGAGGATTATCGACCGCATCAAGATCGCCACCAGGCCGGAGGAAGGGCCGAGCGCCGTCATTGGCAGGATGCTCGACACGGTGCGGGATCTTGCCGCAAGGAAGGGGTGTGACGTGAGCGATGTCCGGGCCATAGGAATCGGCTGCCCGGGGCCCCTTGATCAAGAAACCGGCATAGTGCTGGACGCGCCCAATCTGATGTGGAAAGACGTCTCTCTTGCGTCGCCGATGGCCGAAGCCACCGGGAGGCCCGTGTATCTCGAGAACGACGCCAATGTCGCCGCGCTCGCAGAGAATAGGCTGGGCGCCGGAAGAGGCGCGAGACACATGATGTACATCACTGTCAGCACCGGCATAGGCAGCGGGCTGATTCTGGGAGGCAAGCTATATGTGGGCGCAACGGGCGCCGCCGGAGAGTTGGGTCATGTGACCATGCTCGCCGACGGCCCGCTGTGCGGGTGCGGGAATCGCGGATGCCTGGAGTCGTTGGCATCGGGAACTGCGATCGCGCGGCGAGCGCGCGAAGTCGCAGCGCGCCCTGGAGGTGAGGGGATTCTCAAAGCCGCGCGCGGCGACATCACTGCCATAGAAGCATCGCTGGTCGCGTCGGCAGCGGCCGCAGGCGACGCGGCGGCGGCAGCCATAATGCACGACGCATTCGAATATCTTGGCATTGCAGTAGCGAACGTTGTAAACCTGCTCAATCTGGATATGGTAGTAATCGGCGGCGGAGTGGCGCGCGTCGGCGACGTGCTGTTTGATACTGTCCGGCGCCTGGTCAGGCTTCGGTCTTTCGCATGTATGGCCAGGGACGTAACGATAGTCCCGGCCTCGCTGGGAGCCGATGCCGGCGCCCTCGGAGCCGCGTGCTACGCAGCTGAAGCGCTGGCCGTTCGGGAGCAGCATGGCGTGGGCTGTTGAATGAGTACTTGCCTGGCTTGGGGGGACGTGCGTGAGGAGATTGCTGGCCGTACCGGCTCTGGCCGTGGTTGTGACTCTCGCGGCGGCGGTGATGTTGACGCTGCCCCAGACGTGCGCCGGCCAGACGCTTGCAGTATGGGAGGCCGACGACCCGGTCGGCGATGACGATGGGCCGGGTACCTACACATATCCCACGAACCCGGCGTTTTCGCCTTTTTCGGGAATCTTCGACCTTACGCACTTCAAGGTGCTTCACGATCCCGAAAACGTGTGCTTTGAGATCACCATGGCCAGGATCGCCAATACCTGGAATGCCCCCGAGGGGTTCAGCCACCAGCTGATCAATGTCTACGTGGACACAACTCCGAATGCGGGGCGCGTTGATACCCTGCGCGATGGCCCGTTCGTGCTCTTCGACTCGCGACACGCATGGGACGTGAACATCAAGATCATGGGATGGGGAGGTACCCGCGTCTATTTTGCATCGGACGACTCGTCATCGTCAGGGGTGTACGACGGGGTTTTCGCCGAAGCGCTCCCGGATCATACGACCATTCGGGCCGTGCTGCCCAAGAAGGTGGTCGGCGAGCCGTCCGACTCCTGGAAATACTATGTGTTGGTGGCTTCGCAGGACGGCTATGGTCCCGACAATCACCGACCTGTGATGTCCAAGGCCGATGCCTGGGTATTCGGCGGCGGGTCTGACCTAGATGTGAACCCCAACGTCATCGATATTCTGGCGCCCGAGTCCGGCCCGAGGTCTCAGCACAGCCAGCTTGGCTCATGGAGTGAACCCGACCGCCGCTTGGCTGTGCTTTATCCTGCCAATGCCGATGGCGGGGCGACCTTCGGGATTCGCGCGGCGACGATTCTAGCGGCGGCCCTGCTCTCCGTGGCAGTATTGGGTTACTTCGCGGCCAGGGCTGTTCGTGGCAGGCCAGGCAGTTGAGGAGGACTCACACTGTGATTCCATGGAAACCTTTGGCGCGGAGCACTGCAGTTGTCGTCGCTCTGTTTGTGATCACAGCGGCCGCGGTGTCGTGCCGCGCGGCGCGGCGCACGTGGCTCGACTGGCTTCTCGGCGCGCCTGAGCGGCAGGAAAGCGAGCTACCCGACGAGTCTGCCGAAAGAACTCTCGATGTAGTGTTCGCATTCTACATGACCGGTGATACCTCGCCGGAATCTCTGGAATCAGCGTCGTCCACGTGCGAGCAGTTGTTGGACATGCTCCTTCTGGCGCCTGGCC
>Ga0116149_1005096_pt1 | contig 12529 bp, 6 predicted proteins | sample AD_UKC057_MetaG_FD_89787 | JGI IMG/M metagenome (GOLD analysis project Ga0116149, IMG submission 89787) | Active sludge microbial communities of municipal wastewater-treating anaerobic digesters from USA - AD_UKC057_MetaG | ecosystem: Engineered > Bioreactor > Anaerobic > Digestate | place: USA...
TTCGCCTCGCTCAGGCGCTGGGTGCCGGTCTGGAAAACGCGACCGTAACGGCGCGCTGCCGCCACCACCGCCTGCCCCTGCGCGATCGTCATCGAGCCGGGCTTCTCGCAATAGACATCTTTGCCGGCGCGCATCGCCAGCACCGAGGCCGTGGCGTGCCAGCGGTCGCTGGTGGCGATCAGCACCGCGTCGATGTCAGTGCGCGCGGCCAGAAACTCGCGAATGTCGCTGTAGGTCGCGCAATCCTGATTGCCGTATTTGGTGTCCACCATGCGTTTGACCGCTTCGCGCCGGTCCTTCCGCACGTCGCAGACCGCCACGAACTGGGCGTCCTTCTCGGGCAGAATGCCATGACCCAGATCGGCCGAGCCGCGCCCGCCGATCCCGATGCCGCCCATCACGATCCGCTCGCTGGGCGCGACCGCACCGTCTCGCCCCAAGGCCGACGCCGGCACCAGGACCGGCATGACAATCGCTCCGCCGGCCGCGACGGCGCGCTTGAGAAAACCGCGGCGGCTCACAGCGCCGCCCGCTCCCGACTGCTTGCTTCCGATATGCGTTGACATAACCTCTCTCCCCTTCTGGTTTCATCCACTTTGAAAGCGTCCGCTCACGGCGTCGCGGCCGCAGCGCGTCCGCGCTGCTCGAACAGACGACGCAACACCGCAGGATAGGCCTCCCCTTCAGTGGTTCCGGCGCCTTTGACACCGGACCCGAAGGTGAGACTGTCGCCGAAACACACGACTGTCTCGCCGGCCTTGACGCCAGCGCCGACCGCCTCGAACACACACCGGCCCAGCAGGGCCTGTGCCTGCGCCGTCAGATGCACGCCGTCACGCCCCCCGCCGTTGGCGACGCAGCGCAGCAGGCTGTCCGCAGAAACCGACGCCCCGCCCTGCTTTTCGACGCGCGAGCGCCAATCGATCAGCCCCAGCTTACGCGCCTGCGCGACCCGTCGCACCGCCTGATCGTATGCGGCCAGCCACGCCTGCATGTCGGCCCTCTGCGGATGTTTGGGATGACGCTCCTTGACATACGCTTCGATCACGGGATGGATCGTCACCAGCGCCACCGTACGCGCCCCGCCGGCCGCCAGCCTCTCCGCGAGGGCTTCCAAGTTCTGCTCAAACTCCGCCAGCGGCACCAGGTTGCCGGAATTCATCGCGTCGTTCATCCCGAAAAAAACCACCGCGTGCTGCGGCTTGAGCGGCAGCACCTCCCGCTCCAGCAACGCCAGCGCCTGCCGGCTGTTGCGCCCGGGAAAGCCTTTGTTGACGACAGTCACCTCGGCGGCCGCGGCGCAGGCCGCCTGCGCCGCGCACCAGACACCGAGCGCGCACATCCAGACTTGATGAGGCCTCATGGGCTTACACTCCTTTCCCGCACAACGGTTGCGCGTCTATCGCGCATACCGCAGTTTCACCGGCTGTCGATTCCGCTTGTCGTGCCCCACCTCTTGCTTCAACACGTCAAGCGCCGCCTCGAGCTGCCGGTCCCGGCCCGCAGCACCGTCTCCGGGCTCATTCCAGACCAGGACATCCGGCTGCGTACCGTTCAACTCCATGTCGGTGCCGTCGGGCAGGAACCAGCCGCGATGCGGCAGCCGCAACGTGCCGAGGTCGAGCAGCGCGACATCCGACGTCGCGATGACGCCGCCGCAGGTCGGCACGCCGACGATCTTGCCGCGCTTCAGCGTCTTGATGGCGTGCGTGAAGATCTCGCCGTTGCTGACCGTGTTCTGGTTGCACAGCACCACGATCGGCTTGTCCCAGACCGGGCGGCCCCAGTAGCCGGAGAGATAAGCCGGGGCCGCGCCGCGCGCCACGGCGATCGAATGCACGCTGCCGCACAGCACGCCCAAGATGCGGTCGGCCACAAAGCCGCCCGAGTTGTCGCGCACGTCGATGATGAGCCCCTCCTTGTCAAACCCTTCGGCGAAGATCTCCTGTTCAAACCGGTAATAGTCATCCCAGCGCATGCGCTGGATGTTGAGGTAGCCGAGCCGTCCACCGCTGGCCGCGCGAACCCGCGCGCGCACCGCCTCGAAAGCCGCCGTCTTAAGCTTGTCTCGGATCGCGCCGTACGTGGCGGCCGGCAGCGTGATCTGCCGCGGCGTCTGGTCGCCCGAGCGCACGGTCAGCTCGATGTTGCGGGTTTCCGGGCCGTTGAGCACCTCCGCAGGATCGGTGTCCGGCGCGACCGGCCTGCCGTCCACCGCCAGCACGCGGTCGCCGGGCGCCAGCTTCAGCGCGATCTGATCGGCCGGGCTGTCCGGCACCACGTCGCGGATCAGCCAGCCGGGGCCCGAGGCCGACGGATCAAAGCGCAGGCCGAGGTGGGCGGTCACGACAGACCACGATTGGAAACCCGCCGTTTTCTCCCACTCTTTCTTGCTGCCTTCTGACGCCGAGAACCCCAGATGCGAGGAGTTCAGCTCGCCGTGCAGCAGCGCCATCACACGCAGAAAGACCGAGTGGCTGGGCGCGCCGCGCGCGGCATCGCGGTACTTCGCCCTCATGCGCGGCCAGTCCGCACCGTGGTAACCGGCGTCGTAATACCAGTCACGCAGTTTGGCCCAAGCCGTCAGAAAGCCGAGTTCCTGATAGTCGCGCAGATCGGTCTCCTGATAGGCGGAGAACGCAAAGGTTTTGTCGAAATGCGCAGGCAGGTTGTCGCTCAGCCAGAGCAGCCGGTTATCCTTGGCCAACCACTGGAGCGCGCGACCGCGCCGGCGCGTCAGCAATTCGGGCGTCAGCTTGTCCGGCAGCACGACCTTGTAGGTTCCCGCCACGCCGTTGACGGTCGCCTCAAAGGCGAGCGTGCGGCTGTCGTGCGAAAAGAACGGATGCGCGGGCGTCACGCCTTTCAGCGTGATCCGGCGCACGCGCGTATGCAGGTCTTCGAAATCGATGGCGACCGGCGCGGCGCCTCCCGCGGCCTTTTTCTCGCCGTCCGCCTTCTTTTTGGCGTCGCCGCCTTTGCCCGCCGCCGCGCGCGCCGCCTCCCGCTCCTTGTCAAAGGTGTTCCGCTCTTCATCGGCCCGGCTCAGCCAGACGTAAAAGAGGTCGGTCTGGTCATCCGGCCGCTGGCCCACGAACGCGACCAGCTTGCCGTCCGGCGACCAGCACGGATGGCCGTCCCAACTGAAGTGGCGCGAGAGGTTGCAGTCCTTGCCTTTGCCGTCTGCCGCGAGCAGCCAGACATCCGTGTTGCTGTAGTCGTCGGCCAGCGAAGCCACCAGCCAGCGGCTGTCCGGCGACCAGGCGTAGGCGTCCACATTCGACGCCTGCCGGCAGCGCGTGACCGCCACGCCGTTGGTATCGGCCACAACCAGGTTGCCGCACGGCTCCACCCACGAGAGGCGCGTTCCGTCCGGGCTGATCCGCAGCAGGCGACGGTGCGTTTCGTCGTGGGTCAGCACGGTCTTGCGGAAGGTCGAATTCTCCCACCAGCAGGCGGAAGCGTCCGCGCGTTCCGCGCGCCACAGCGCGACGCCGTCGCCTTGGTCGGACAGATAATAGAGCGCCCCGCCGTCGGGCGTGAACACGCAGTCGCGCTCGTGCGTGCGCGTCGCGCCGTGCACGCGTTTGGGCTCGCGCAGCACCGTGTCCATCACCCAGAGGTCGCCGCCGGTCGTGAAGGCGATCTGCATGCCGTCGTCGCAGAAGGCCACGCAGCCGGGCTCGTCATTGTTCCAGCAGGCGTTGTAGTAGCGGCGGCGCGACGCCGGCCGCAGGGTCGCGGCACCAGGCCGCAACACGATGCGCGCCGCCGGCTGCTCCGGGCGGGTGGGGTCCATGCGATAGAAATCGAACAGCCGGCGGAAGACCAGCGTGCGTCCGTCGCGCGAGAGCGCGGGATGGATCACGGCGTCTTCCGCGTAGCGGGTGATCGGCCGTTCATCGCCGGAGGCCAGATCGCGGTGGCGCACGTTCATGCAGCCGCCCTCGCCCGACACGTAGTAGAAGCCCTTCCCGTCGGGCGTCCACAGCGGCGTGCGGCTCTCGGTCGCGCGTTTGACCAGACAGGTAAAACGCTGATCGCGCCGGTCGTACAGCCAGATCTGGGCGGACTGGCTGCCGGCGGCGCGCGCCCGATAGAGGTCGCCGCCCTCAATCGTGAACAGCAAGCGCTGGCCGTCCGGCGCGAGGCAGGGCTCGTTGGCCGGGTTGTCGAACAGCACCTGTTCCGGGCCGCGCGCCGCGGCCGGCAAGAGGGCGGCGCGCTCCAGGGCGCGTCCGCCGTCATGATCGCGCACGACGACGGCCAGCAGCGCCTGTCCGTCCGCCGTCCAGCCATAGGGGCGCGCGCCCTCCGAATGAAACGAGAGCTGGCGCGTCCGGCCGTCATCCAGATTCACCTCGAAGATTTTCCAGCCGCCGTCGCGGTCGCTCTGAAACGCCACGCGTCGGCCGTCCGGCGCGAGCACCGGCCAGACGTCTTTCGCGCTGCCGTTCTGCAAGGGGGTGGCCGTGCCGCCCGCCGTCGGCGCGAGCCAGATGCTGTCACACCACTCAAAGACAAACTGGCTGCCGTCGGCCGACACAGACGGGCGCGAGCCCAGATAGATCCGGTCCAGCGTGTCCGGCTCATCGGCGGCCTGGCCGCACACCGCCGTGGCCATCAACCCGGCGAACACCCTCCGCGCCATCCTCCCGTTCAAACGCATAGATCCCCCACTTCATCATACTGACGGGGATACCATACACGTTTCACGCGGGTTTCGTCAAACTTCAGCCTCCCAACCCTGATAGCCGCTATCGCAAACTCAATCCGAATCGCTATCGGTATCGGAATCGGAAGAAAAGCGGAATTGGCGATACCGATACCGATAGCGAGGCCGATTGTAGGGGCGCCTCATCATCGGGACGATGTTTCACGTTCGCTCACGGATCGACTCAAAGATGGCTTGGGCGAGCAGCGGGAAGGCCGTGTTCTGGAACTCGGCGTCCTCCATGTAACGTGAGACGATCTGGTCGTTCTCGCCTAGGCGCTGGATCATGAGGTCGGCGATGATCTGCTTGATGCCGAGCTGGAACTTGTCGAGCGGGTTCGCCTTCGCCGTGTCGATGACCTGCTGGTTGCGGGCGGCCTTTTCGCGGATCTGCTCGAAGAAGATGCGGTCTTCTTCCGAAAAACTGGTGCCGAAGCGGTCGTTGAGCGCCTGGATGATCTCCGAGAGCGGGGCTTTGACGTCCTTGGACGTGCCGGTGCCGACGTCTGTGGGACTCTTCACCCCCTCGGGATCGCCCTCCCTGATCCGGATGTCATCGGAGAAGATCTTCTGGATGCGGTAGAATTGAAGGCCTACCTCGTCGCTGATGACCACCCGCTCCGTGTCGCGGTCGAGCGGCAGATGCGGCAGCAGGAAGCGGGCGAAACTGTAGAGCATCTCCAGCGTGTCGTCCGCATAAGGGATGATCTGGCTCATGAAAGCGTAGATGCGGACGTACCCCCCGAGCTTCTCCCGGAAAGCGTCACGGCGCTCGTCGTCCTCGATGGCGTTGTAACGGTCGACGGCGGGCTGCAACTGGCGCTGCATGAGGGCGTGGTCTTGGACCGACTGTTTTTCGAGCGGCTTGTAGAAGACGCGGGCGAACGCCTCGACCTCGCTCTGGTGATAGACCTGCGCCTTGTCCAGCTCGTGCTTGAGCTCCTCCAGCTTGTGCGGATCGGACACCCCCTGGAGGCTGGTGGCGTCGTAGTAGGGCTTGAAGGCGCGATAAATGTCCTCCGCCTCGTTGACGAAGTCCAGGACGAAGGGCGGCTCCTTGCCGGGGATCTTGCGGTTGAGGCGCGAGAGCGTCTGCACCGCCTGCACGCCGTCGAGGCGCTTGTCCACGTACATGGCGCAGAGCAGCGGCTGGTCGAAGCCGGTCTGGTACTTGTTCGCCACGAGCAAGACCTGGTAGTCGGAGGAGGCGAAGCGCTCCGGGAGCTGCCGCTCGCTGATGGGCTTACCGCTCACGCAGTCGAGGTTCATGTTGGGCTCGGTGTACTCGATGCCTGAGTCGGGGTCTTTCACCGTGCCACTGAAGGCGACCAGCGGGCGGATATCCGAGTAGCTCTTGGAGGAGATGTAGCGCTGGAAGGCCTGCATGTAGCGCACGGCGTGAAGTCGGGAGGGCGTGACCACCATGGCCTTGGCCCTGCCGTGGAGCAGGCCGCGCACCGTGCTGCGGAAGTGCTCGACCATGATCTCGGTCTTCTGCTCGATGTTCACGGGGTGCAGGCTCATGAACTTGGCCAGCGCCTTCGCCGCCTTCTTTCTGGGCAGGGTCGGGTCGTTCTCGATGGCCTTCACGAGGCGGTAGAAGTTCTTGTAGGTCGTGTAGTGCGTGACCACGTCGAGGATGAAGCCCTCCTCGATGGCCTGCCGCATGGAGTAGAGGTGGAAGGCCTCGGGTGTGCCGCTCGCCCCCGTGCGCCCGAACAGCTCCAGCGTCTTGCCCTTGGGCGTGGCGGTGAACGCGAAGAAGCTGAGGTTGGGCTGCCGCCCGCGCGACTGCATCACCTGGTTGAGGCGATCCTCCCAGTCGGCCTCCTCTTCGCCGTTCTCCGCCTTGGCGGACTTGCCCAGGATCTCCTTCAGCTCGCGGGCGGTCTCGCCGGTCTGGCTCGAGTGCGCCTCGTCCACGATGATGGCGTAGCGGCGCTTGGCGATCTCCGCCTCCCACGCCTTGGCCTGACGCTTCTCCTCGTCCGACGCCGCCTCGGCGCTCTCCGCCCCCGCCGCATGCAGGAGCCCGCGCAGCACGAACGGGAACTTCTGAAGGGTCGTGACCACGATCTTCGTGCCGTCGACAAGCGCGGCGGCGAGCTGCTTGGCGTCCTGATCGATGGCCTTGACCACGCCCTGCGCGTGCTCGATCTGATAGATCGCGTCCTGCAACTGGCGGTCGAGCACCTGCCGGTCGGTGATGACCACGACGCAGTCGTAGACCTTGGCGTCCCGCACATCGTGCAGGCTGGCGAGGCGGTGCGAGAGCCACGAGATGCTGTTGGTCTTGCCGCTGCCCGCCGAGTGCTGGATCAGGTAGTTGTGTCCGCTCCCCTCCTCGCGCGCGGTGCGGACAAGCTTGCGCACGGAATCGAGCTGGTGGTAGCGCGGGAAGACCAGCGTCTCCTTCGTGACCTTCTTGTGGCCGCCTTTGCCGTCGTCGACTTTCTCCTCTTTGACCTCAAGGAACATGAAGGCGTGCAGGATGTCGAGGAAGCTCCCCCGTTCCAGCACCTCTTCCCAGAAGTAACCGGTGCGGTAGCCGGAGGGATGCTGGGGATTGCCCTTGCCGCAGATGATCTCGCCGGGATGGCTGCCCCGGTTAAACGGCAGGAAGTGCGTCTTGTCACCCGCCAGCCGCGTGGTCATGTGGATCTCGTCAGGGTCGGCTGCGAAGTGGACAAGCGCCCGCCGCTTGAAGGCGAAGAGCGGGGCGCGGGGGTCGCGATCCGCCTTGTACTGGCACACGGCGTTCTTCCAGCTCTGGCCGGTGCCGGGGTTCTTGAGTTCGATGGTCGCGACGGGCAGGCCGTTGACGGCGAGCAGCATGTCGAGCGTGCGGGTGTCGCCGGGGTGGCACGGCACCTGCCGCGTGACCGTGAGGCCGTTCTTGTTGAAGAGGTCGATGGTGTCGAAGTTCGCGCCGTGCGCGGGCTTGGCGTAAGAGAGCCGGAAGAGCTTACCGTAGAACTTGAAGCCGTGGCGCAGGACATGGAGCGAACCCTTGGCGTCCAGCTCCTTGACCAAAGCCACGACGAGCGCCGACTCCAATCCCGCCCCGTGCAGCGACCGCATATCGGCCCAGAGCTTGGGCTGCGTGGCCTCAATGAAGGCGCACACCTGCGCGGGGAAAAGCGCCAGTTCCTTGTCCCAGTCGCCGAGATTGCCCCGCGTCCAGCCGCTCTTGGTCAGCAGGATCTCCTCCACGTAGGTCTCGAAGGCATGTTCGTTGGTTGTCTTCATAAGGTTACATGGCCATCAAATAAGACTGTCAGGCGATGAGAATCGTAAGTCGTTGGTAATCAAGCGTTGACCTGCGACTGGCATAGCAAACGCCCCGTCTCCGGAGGCTTCGCATCAAATAACCATCAAATAAGAAAATCATATGGTTTCAAGCCCAGAAAGGAAGGTACTTGGCGTATTTCTTGCCTTGAGCGGGATCATATGGCTTGATCTGCCCGTCCTCGCTGGCGTCCCGGATGATCCGGGATGCGATCGCACTGTTCTTCTCATCAATTCCGAATCGTTCCCGCAGGCTGGAATTCGTCATCGGGTTACGTTCCACATGGCGGAGACAGGCATGCAGGTAGCAGGCCCGCACCCTGTCGTTCCGATCCATCGCGTTCAGCACCTTATGCGCAAAGAGCACCGCCCGTGTAGAACCGTCTGGCGTCTCGAAAATTGGCGCTGGCAACTGATAAAACTCGGTCTGAAACACCACTTTATCGACGCCACTACCACGCTCCTCACAAATGCCCGCCCGCCGCATCATGGAAGCCAGCGCTTCATTGCGTGAACGAGGAGGTGTATCGAGAAAACGTTCCGTTTTAACAAGAGGAAGTCCCGGGTTCGTTATTTCCATGCGGTCGGCAAAAATCTCGACCATTGGTCCGCTTCCCGTGACCGAAAAATCCTGATGAATAAGCGCGTTTGCAATCAACTCGCGGATGGCCGGTTCGGGATACATCGGCACATTTTTACGCAGGGCTTTTCCGACAACTTCGTTACGAGGAAGCAGGGCATTCACAAAATCGATTAACCCTTCGAACCCAGATGCGTATCCTTTGCGACCGTCTTGTTCACGTACAGTAATAAGCCGCCCCTTACCCTCATATACGATTACGCGGATGCCCTTTCTTTTCAACACTTTGAACGCGTCCAGATCCTTTGCAAATAAAATGGCCCCGAGATTCGTTATATCCCAGCCTCCCGCCGGGTTTGCCACAATCAGCCGATCATCCGCCAGACGGGACAGAATCTTGTCTCGGTCGGCAGGCAGCGGCTGCGACATCAAATCAAAGTAAGCCGGGTAATCCAGCAACGTGAGGACCTGAGCTGAATCCGCCCGTTCAACCGCTTTCAGATCCTCAAAAGGAGTTGTATCGAAAATCCGCCATAAATCGCGCTCAAGATTGGGGTGATCCTTCAGCTTTTGTCGATACGAGCCGACCCGAATAAACTCTATCCCTCCAAACTGTGTCGGCTTTCCCGTTGCGCGAGGGATCTCCAGCACCACAAGTCGCTTGCCGTCGATATCAAGTTCATTAAAGCGGAAATGAAGGCGAGGGTTCAGCAGTCGGACCAGCCAGCTTTCCAAATCCTCGTTCCCCTTTTTTGTTTGGCCAATCTGGAAAGACGTGCCGGTGATTTCGTGCGTTCCGTCCTTGATTCCCCAGACAAGGTAGGCGTTCGCCTTGCCCTTTAAGGCCGCTGTGTTGCTCAGCGCGGACAAGTATTCTCCAATGTCGTCGGGATTGGCAACATTCTCTTTGAACTCGACCCAGCCGGTCTCCTTGGGCAGCTTGCGCAGTTCGTTGACCAGACCAACAAGGTAATCCTGTGATTTATCCGTGCTCATGATGCGACCTCATTTCTCACATCAATTTTTCCCGTGACGGCGGCGGTGATGAGGGCGGCGCGGAATTCCCGCAACCGTTCGACAGCCTCTTCTATCTTCGTCGCCAGCGTGTCCAACTTCGTCGTCTCTGCGGCGAGATAGGCGGCGATGGCGGCTTGCTCGGGGAGGGCCGGAACAGGGATTCGTTCATTCCGAATGCGAGTTCCAGTGATAAGAGGCTGAGCTGTCTTGTCCGCCAAATCGTTCAGGTTTCTAGTTCTTAACACAGCGGCGAGGTATTTCTGTGAGAACGTCGCTGCGTCGGTGCACATGACCAGAGCATTGTCGGTAATCCACGCGGGCGGCTTGATGAAGTGGACGTTTCCGCACAATGCACCCACCCTCCCGATAACCAAAACCGGATGTTCGCAGTTTGAACTATCACAATAGCCCATCACCCCATTTCCTCCGATGACCGGGACACCTCTTTCAGGTGTCAGCTCTGGATTCACATCATCCGTTGCGATTGCGTCTCCGCTGCGACAGCGTGAACGCCATTTGAGTGCCATTACGTCCCAGTGCTTGGGGATGTCCCCCAACCATTCAATACCAGAAGGTTTGAACGGCGGGTTGACGGGAAGACCGGCTTTTTTGGCGGCTTCGGGCGGCAGGCCGTGCGTGACGGTGTGCGAGATCAGCGCGGTGCGCTTCTCCTTCAGGCGCTCGACCAGTTCGCGCTTCTTCGCGATCAGGGTGTCGATGCGGCCGGTCTCGCGGTCAAGGAACGTTGCGATGGCGCGCTGCTCGGCGGGCGTGGGTAGTGCGACGCCCAATGCACCGAATTTATCGACCGTGAAATGGGCAATCGTGGACTTGTTGCAAATGATCTCAAACCAGCCCTGCGATTCTGCGTGAGCGAGAACATACAGGAGGAAGCCATTTTCGTTTTCGCCCTGCGGTCTGACGCGGTGCAGCGCGTTTTGAATGATAGTGCCGTCCGGTGCGTCGCGAACAACCGCTGCACGGCCAACATCGCCGCCCTCGCAAACCAGCAGGTCGCCATCTTTCACGGCGTACTGCCGCCGTTCCTTCTTGTTCGTCCACATGGTCGGCAAGTCCGCAACGCGGACATACCCCCATTGGACGTGCTGCGACTTGAGATAGAGCGTCTCTTCGTCGGTTGGGCTGGCAGGTTCAGGCTGAAGCATCTTTCCCAGTTGAATCGAGTAGCAGAACTTCACGCCCTGAGCGGCCCAGTGCTCCGGCACGTCACCGAGCCACGCGACGCCGCTAGGCTTGTATTTCGGGTAGGGTTTGCGTTTCATGTTGGAAGGGGCAGAAAGGACAGAAAAGACGGAAGAGGGGATTATGAGGGGGGATGATGGGAATGGGCGAAGAGACGGGCGCGCGTCATCCGTTCGCGGAGGCCACCCTCTTGAAGGAAGGCCTGCTCCAGGGCGCGGAGTTGCTGGTCGAGCAGGTAGTTGGTCAGCTTGATCAAGCCGATCATCACATTGGCGGCGATGGCCGGATCAGGGTGTTCGATGCCCTTCTTGAAAGTGTCGTAGCCGGCGTCCGGCGTGCGATTGAGCTGCCGCAGCCGCAGGGTATACGCATGGTCCGGCGGCCATTCCTCAATGCCGCGCAGGCGGATGAAATCGCGGTAGTCCTCCAGCAGTTCCTCCAGGCTGGCGCGCGCCACGTTGGTCAGCTTGATCTCGGTCTCCTTGGAGGTCCCCGACGCGCGGCTGCCCTCGAGAATGTTCTGCTTGCCCGACCGGGCGGCCTGCACCATCTGGTCCACCGTGCGCGAGCGCGGGTCCACAAAGCGCTCGCAGAACCGGACCGTGCCGTCAAACACGATCCGCGCCTTCTGGAACGACAGCAGGTTCTCGTAGCCGCCATGCGGGGGTATGAAGTGCTCAGACATAAAAATTACTTGAAAGGACTGAAGGGACAAAAGGGACTGAAGGAACGTAAAAAATGCAACGGCCGGCCTTCCGTCCCTTTCGTCCTTTCCGTCCCTTGGCAGTGCCCGCTCACGCCGTCACCTCCTTGAGCAGCGCCACGATCTCGCCCTCGAGGCGCTTGATGTCGGCTTCGATCACGGCCAGCGGGCGCGGCGGCTCGTACCTGTAGAAGTGGCGGTTGAGCGGGATCTCGTAGCCGACCTTGGTCTTGGCGTGGTCGATCCAGGCGTCGGGGACGTGCGGCAGCACCTCGCGTTTGAAGTACGTCTCCACGTCCTCCTTGAGCGGCACGGTCTCGGTGTCGCGTAGGTCGGCGTCAGGCTCGGGGTTGCCTTTCGCGTCACGGCAGATCTCAGCGGTCTCGTCGCGCTCGCCGAGGGCCGAGAGCACGGCCTTGAGTTCGGGGCCCGAGAGGCGCAGGCCGATTTTCTTGCCGGCGGTCTTGATGCCGGAGAGGAAGGTTTCGCGGTCTTTGCAGAGCTTGCCGCCCAGCGTGCCGAGGAAAGCCTTGATCTCTTGCTGCCGCTGACGGCCGGCCTCGATCTCCTCCTCGCGGGCGGCCGAGGCCTTGCGGGCGCTTGTGGCGAGATTCCTGAAGGCGCTCTCGTCGTCGAGCCGGGCGATGCGCTCGGCGCTGGCCTGGAAGTTCAGGCGCAGGGGACGCTCGACCGTGATCTTGCGGTAGCCGAAGTCCTCGTTGTCGAAGACCTTGCTGACGACGCGCTTGCGCTTGACGGGCTTGTGCGTGACGGCATCCTCTTCGGTGAAGGCGCGGCTCTCGCCGTCGCGGAAGTTATGGTGGAGGCAAGCGATGTCGCCAATGTGGTCGGGGTCTTTCTCCTTGTCGGCCGGGTCGCCGATGCGGCGGCGCTTGTTGCCGAGGCTCTTTTCCATCTGCACCCAGAAGGCGCGGGCGTCGATGAGCTGCACCTTGCCCGTGCGGTGTTTCTCCTTGCGGTTCGTGAGCACCCAGAGGTAGGTCGAGATGCCGGTGTTGTAGAA
>Ga0116149_1005097_pt1 | contig 12528 bp, 6 predicted proteins | sample AD_UKC057_MetaG_FD_89787 | JGI IMG/M metagenome (GOLD analysis project Ga0116149, IMG submission 89787) | Active sludge microbial communities of municipal wastewater-treating anaerobic digesters from USA - AD_UKC057_MetaG | ecosystem: Engineered > Bioreactor > Anaerobic > Digestate | place: USA...
GCCACCTTCATGCCCAAGCCCATCTTCGGCGAGAACGGCAGCGGCATGCACGTGCACCAGTCTCTCTTCAAAGGCGACGAGAACGCATTTTTCGACGTCAAGGACAAGTACCACCTCTCCAAGGTCGGGAAAGGGTACATCGCCGGCATCCTCAGGCACGCACGGGAGCTTGTGGCCGTCACCAACCAGTGGGTGAACTCATACAAGCGCCTCGTGCCCGGATACGAGGCACCGGTCTACGTGTCATGGGCCCGCAGGAACCGCTCGGCCATGGTCCGCGTCCCGATGTACAAACCGGGCAAGGCCCATGCCACCCGAATCGAGTTCAGGGCACCGGACCCTGCATGCAACCCGTACCTGGCCTTCGCGGTCCAGATTGCGGCCGGTCTCGAAGGCGTGATCAAGAAGTACCCCCTGGCCGATCCCGTCGAGCAGGACATCTATGAAATGGATGAGGAAGCCAGGCAGGAAGCCGGCATCACCTCGTTGCCCGGCAACCTCTTCGAGGCCATACAGGAGGTGTCCAGGAGTTCCATCGTGAGGGAAGCCCTCGGAGACCATATCTTCCTGAAATTCATCGAGAACAAGAAGAAGGAGTGGGACAACTTCCGCATCCATGTCAGCAAGTACGAGATTGACACGTATCTTGCGTTACTATAGATGACGTTGGCAGGCTGCCCTGGGAGGAGACCGACCGGGCAGCCTCACGAGTATATGCGGCCATCTTCGGGAGCTTGAATGTGATAGGCAAGGCAAGGAGACCAGCTGTCCTGGTGCTGGAAGACGGCACCGTATTCAGGGGCAGTGTCTTTGCCGGTCATTCAGCGCGATTCGGGGAGGTCGTGTTCAACACCGGCATGACCGGTTACCAGGAGATCCTCACCGACCCCTCCTACAAGGAGCAGATCCTCGTCATGACCTACCCCCTCATCGGCAACTACGGGGTCAACGACGAGGACGTCGAATCGGCCGGGATCCATCTGGAGGGGTTCATTGTCCGAGAATACCAGCCCTTTCCGAGCAACTTCAGATCGAAGAGGACCCTGGCGGACTATCTGGAGGAACACCACCGGATCGGCATGGAGGGTGTCGACACCAGGGCCTTGACGAGGCACATCCGCACCAGGGGAGCCATGAGGGGGGTGGTGGCCACCGACGTGGACCATATCGATAACCTGATGGACAGGCTGAAAGGGTACCCGGGACTGGTGGACCGCGATATCGTGCAGGACGTGACGGGCGATGCAGCGTATCTCTGGCACGAGAACCGCAAGATCCCCATGGACACACCTCCTGCCAAGTCAGATCGTCCCCGTGTCATGGTCGTCGACTGCGGGGTCAAGCTCAACATCCTGAGGATGCTCGACAGGCATGGGTGCGAGGTCGTCGTGGTGCCCGCCCGGACTTCATCCCGCCACATCATGGCCATGGATCCCGACGGAGTCCTTCTCTCCAACGGGCCCGGAGATCCCGCCCCGCTGAGGTATCTCGTCGATACGGTCAGGGATCTCCTGGGCAGGGTGCCCATTTTCGGGATCTGTCTGGGTCACCAGATCCTGGGACAGGCCCTGGGAGGTTCGACGGCAAAACTCAGGTTCGGTCACCACGGCGTAAACCAGCCCGTCAAGAACCTCCGCACAGGCAGGGTCGAGATCTCGTCCCAGAACCATGGATTCGTGGTCCTCACTGAAACCCTCCCGAGGGACACCCGCGTGACGCATGTGAACCTGAACGACAACACCCTCGAGGGGTTGAGTTTTCCAGGCCTGAAAGCCTTCAGTGTCCAGTACCATCCCGAGGCGGCCCCGGGCCCGCGTGACTCCGCGTACCTTTTCAGGGAGTACCTGCAACTTATGGGGCGGCATACCCCCCATGGAGCATAGGGGATTGCCTGTAATGCCTCTCGGATGTTATAGAGGGCATGCCGGGGTAACCCCGGGCAAGTCTCTGAATGGAGTGGATGTTATTTTCGACATGACACGGTGGATGAGGAACCTCATGCCGCGCAGCTGGAATGTGTTCATCGGTAAAGACCCGAGGACCGTCACCGGACCCGCCATCGTTTTCTTCCCCGTCCAGGACACCCTCTGTTGCTGCGGTCTCGCTGGTTTCGTCTGCATCAGGCGCGCCGAAGCGCACCTCGACATGCGCATCACCGACCGTATTGCCCGGGCGGTCGATACGGTATGCGCAGGCGGAGTCTCAGCCCTCATCGCCGGAAAGATCCCAAAGCAGTCATACCTGGGCCCGGAATCCCTGCACACGATAGGTGAGGAGGTCTCCCGCATCAAGCGTGACACCGACCTCCAGCATGCGCTCGGTTGCGGTCGCAGTCTCCTGCGTCTCACCGAGCTCTCGGAAAGGTTGAAGACCTTTGTTGACAGCGAGGACGCAGCCCTCGAGAAAGAGGCGAGGCGCTATGGTTCAGGGGACCTGGAGGCCATGACGTCGTCACTGGTGGCGCTCAAGGACATCACCTGGACGCTGAGAGAGGATATCATAAGGAACTACGAGAGGATCCTCGGTCTGGCCGGCGAGATGATGTACGAAGACTCCGGTTATTACGGCCGATTCCAGAAAATCAACGCGTGTCTCAATGCCCTCGACAGACTCGAGGTGCGCGGGAGGGACTCGGCAGGTCTGCAGGTGATGGTGCAGTTCGAGAAGGCAGGGTCGATGCAGTCGCTGCGGCATGCCCTGGCACAGCAGGGGCTTTTGGAATCGTTCATGGCACGGTGCAGGCCCTCGGACCTGATGAACGGGTCCATCCACCTTTCCGGAACGGTCCTGACCTTCACCTACAAGACCGCCCAGGTGACGGGTAAACTCGGCGAGAACACCGCAAAGCTGAGGAGATACATCAGCGAAGACGCCGTCCTCAAGGAGACCCTGGCGCACAGGTGTTCCACCGAGACCTTTCTCACCCATACCCGCTGGGCATCGGTGGGGGCCATCAACGAGATCAACTGCCACCCGGTGAACAGCCACACCGTGGACATCCCTCCCGGTGAGGAGAACGGCATTCCGGCCGTCATGAAGGAGTACCCGTTCTATGGAAAGGGTGCATGGACGATAAGCGCGGTGCTCAACGGTGATATAGACAACCACCACGTGTTGCGCGGCGCCATCGGGGAAGGGGGTGTCTCGGCGAGTCCCGATGTCACCACCGACACCAAGACCATCCCGCTGATGGTCGAACACTACCTCTACCAGGGCCATGACCTGAAGGAATCCTTCCGCAGGGCCGTGTGTGACTTCGAAGGATCCCATGCCGTTGCCATGGGGAGCAACATGGAGCCGGGCAAGGTCTTTCTGGCCCAGAAAGGCAGCGGACAGACCATCTACGTGGGTCTTCTCGACGACGGGTATATGTTCGCATCGGAGGTGTACGGCCTCGTCGAGGAGACACGGCGGTTCGTCAAGATGGACGGTGAAACGCCGCGCGTGCCGGGGGACCCGGCGACCCTGGGGCAGCTTTTCATCCTGCATGATGACCGGGGTCCGGGCCTCGGAGGCATCGAGGCCATGTCCTACGACGGGCACCCCCTGATCCTCGGCGACAGGGACGTCAGCTTTGCGCAGATAACGACCCGAGACATCGACCGGGGCGAGCACCCCCACTTCCTCATAAAGGAGATACTCGACGCGCCTTCCTCCATCCGCAAGACCCTTCGCGGCAAGTATTTCATCAGCGAGGGCAGGGGGGTGGTTTTCAACCTCGACGAAGGGGTCGTGGACGGACGGACGCGGGAAGACCTGCGTCAGGGAAGGATCAGGAACATCTTCGTGGTCGGACAGGGCACGGCAGCGGTTGCGGCTGCCGCCGTCGCAGAGGCCATGGCCGTCTACCTCAGAACCGCACCCGTTCGAGTCCATGCCCGGAAGTCCTCGGATCTGAGCGGGTTCCTGCTGGACGACGACATGTCTGATACCATCGTGATCGCCATTACCCAGTCGGGGACCACCACGGACACGAACCGTGCCGTGTCCATGGCACGCCTCCGTGGGGCCAGGCTCATCGCCATCGTCAACCGAAGGCAATCGGACATCACCACCAAGGTGGACGGTGTGTTCTACACGAGCGACGGGCGGGACATCGAGATGTCCGTGGCGTCCACCAAGGCATTCTATTCCCAGATCGTGGCAGGATACGTGCTTGCGCTCTTCTTTGCGCAGCTGCTGAAAACCATGCCGGACGAAGCCATAGCACGCGACATCGAGACCCTCGAGGATGCACCGGATCTCATGATGCGTGTCATACGGGGCAGGGATGCCATCCGCAAGTCCGCGTGGAACCTGGTCCGGAGAAAACAGTACTGGGCCGTGGTAGGCAGCGGCATCAACAAGGTGGCCTCGGACGAGGTCCGCATCAAGCTTTCCGAGCTCTGCTACAAGACCATTTCGTCGGACGTCATAGAGGACAAGAAACACATCGACCTGTCCTCCGAGCCGCTCATCCTCGTATGCGCCGCCGGGAGCCCCGAGATCGTGATCGACGACATCGTCAAGGATGTCGCCATCTTCAAGGCGCATGCAGCCACCGTGGTGGTCATCACCGACGAGGGAGAAGACCGCTTCGACGGCATCTCCGACGCCGTCGTCAGGGTGCCCCGTGCAGGATTCCCGCTCTCCGTTATCTTCAATACCCTGGCCGGCCACCTCTGGGGGTACTACGCAGCATGCAGCCTGGACGAGCTGGCATCTACCATGAAGGGTTTCAGAACGAGCCTGGCCGAAATAACACGGGGGCACCAGAGCAGGGAATACACGGTCTACGAGAGCATCGCTGACAGGGAGCTCCACAGGGCAATCGACACGTATGCCGCCGAGTTCAAGAGATGGCGTGCAAGGGGCGAACTCGCATCCATGAGCAACGAGGTGGCCTCGGACATCGCGCTGCTCTTCAAATACGCAAAGGGAAAGCTGCCCGTGGAAGATTTCTGGATGGAGTTCGAGGACAGGCGTGTCTCCTCCTCACCCATCGACATGCTCGACCTCACCCTGAAGCGTGCCGTGGACGAGCTCTCCCGTCCGGTCGACGCCATACGTCACCAGGCGAAGACCGTCACCGTCGGCACCAGCAGGAAGACGGAGACGCCACGGGGACCTGTCTTCGAGGTGTTCGGGGAGCTCGGGTTCACCCCGGAAAGCATCCGTGCCAAGGACGTCCTGACGCTCAAGAAACTGCAGTCCGCCATCGACAGGGTCAATGGTTACACCCTCTACGAAGTCGAGGGGCTCGACGAAGACGGCATGCCCACCGAAGATTCCACGCTCGCCATTGTCAAGCGGATGGGCTCCGCCACCGGGATGACGTCGCGCTACGACAGGCCGGCACCCCTGAAGGGAACCAAGAACACCATCGTCCGCACGCGCAAGGTGTACGCAGGGACCGGTCGCTCAGATGATGCCTCCATAGTCATCATCCCCATCCAGGGACCGAGACGTATCATAACCCACCTGCTCCTGCTGCAGGTGGATTTCGACGAACGGATAGGGACCGAGCAGAAGAAGGACGTCATGGGCGTGAAGACAAACGACCTCATGAACCTCATCAACGAATACAACATCCCCTGGAAGGACGCATACCTCGAAGGGCTTGCGGTCAAGTTCCTTCTCGGTGAGGACGTAGAGGTCATCAAGAACAGGATATTCGAGCAGATCGGGAACCCTGCGGAATGACGCGGGAGGACCGCAGCAGTGAAACGACCATACGGAGGGAAAGATGGACCTGAAGCCCCGATGTGGTGAAAGGATCGCAGAACTCATCGAGAAGGGGGTCGACATCCCCAACCCCCTCAGCCTGGATGTAGGGGAAGAAGTCGACCTCGACCGGATTTCGGCCTACAAGGTCAGGATATACCCCGGGTGCAGGATATACGGCAAGGACACCGTCATATCGTCCGGGTCACAGATAGGCCGCGAAGGTCCTGTCACCATCGAAGGCTGCCAGCTGGGCCGCGACGTCGAGCTCAAAGGCGGCTTTTTCAGCAAGTCCGTGTTCCTGGACAGGTCGAACATGGGGCTCGGTGCCCACGTCCGCGAGGGATGCATCCTCGAGGAGGAGGCGGGTGGAGCCCACTGCGTGGGCCTCAAGCAGACCATACTCTTCCCATTCGTGACGCTGGGCAGCCTCATCAATTTCTGCGACTGCCTCATGGCCGGGGGCACGAGCCGGAAGGATCACAGCGAGGTGGGGAGCTCCTACATCCACTTCAATTTCACCCCTGACGGCGACAAGGCCACCGCCTCCCTCATCGGCGACGTCCCCCGGGGAGTCATGCTGAACCAGCCTGCCATATTCCTCGGAGGACAGGGCGGGATCGTCGGGCCGGTGCGCATGGGCTTCGGGAACGTGGTGGCTGCAGGCACGGTGCTCAGGGAGGACTGCCTTGCCGACAGCAGGCTGATCCCGGGCAGGAGCACGTCCGGAAAGGTCAAGGAGTATCGGTCCGCGCTGTACCCGAACCTGATTCGCGTCGCGGAGAACAACATCATCTATCTCGCAAACCTCGCGGCCTTGAGCGAGTGGTATGTCCACGTCCGCAAACAGTTTCTCGATGGCCAGGAGTTCGGCCCGCTCATCCATGCGGGGCTCCTCGACAGGCTCTCGTCTGCCCGAAAGGAACGTCTCAAGAGATACGAGGCCTTCGCCAGGCGTGCCTCGGCCGCGGATCCATCCGGGTCTGAGGAAACACGGCGCCTGAGAAAGGAACTTGGTGGGACCGTCGACAAGATACAGGCACTATGTGAAGACAAGGGTGTGCCGGATTCACCCGCGGCGGCATCGAGAGACACATTCCTCGCCGCAATGGAACGGGCGAGGCAGGGTGGTCCCGGCAGCTACATCGAGACAATACAGGCCCTGCCTGCAGAGGTTTCTTCAGCGGGCACCCGGTGGCTCCGGGGCGTTGTCGAACACTTCTGCGCGGAGGCATCCCGGGCCATGCCCGGCCTGAGGCTGTTCGGGAAGTGACATCGAGACCGATGACAATCGAGAGGGGGGACACATAATGGGCAAACTCTTTGGCACGGATGGAATACGGGGAGAGGCAAACCGCTATCCCATGACCGCGGATATCGCGTTCAAGGTCGGTCAGGCCGTGACGTACCTTCTGCGGAAGCAGAACCACCGCACACGGGTCATCATCGGCAAGGACACGCGCATATCGGGCTACATGCTCGAAAGCTCCCTTGAGGCAGGCATCACCTCCATGGGCGGCAATCCCTACCTGGTCGGCGTGCTGCCCACGCCCGGAATCGCCTTCATCGCGACCAGCATGCGCGCCGATGCGGGCATCGTCATATCGGCCTCCCACAATCCCTACGAGGACAACGGGATCAAGATCTTCGGCGGCAACGGGTTCAAGCTGTCCGACGAGCAGGAGAACACCATCGAGGACCTCATGCTGGGGGGCAAGCTCTCTGACTACCTGCCACCGTCCAGGGACATGGGCCAGGCCTTCCGCATGTATGACGCGAACGGCCGGTACGTCGTCTTTCTGAAGAACACCTTTCCCCGCGACCTGTCCATGGAAGGGATGAAGATGGTCCTCGACACGGCCAACGGCGCCACCTACCGGGTTGCACCGGAAGCCTTCACCGAATTCGGCGCCGATGTGGAGGTCATCCACAACGCGCCCAACGGGGTGAACATAAACGACGGGTGCGGCTCCCAGCACACCGGCGACCTGAAGGAGAAGGTCCTTGAAACGGGTGCAGCCATTGGGCTGGCCTTTGACGGAGACGGCGACCGCCTCATTGCGGTGGATGAAAAGGGCAGGGAGATCACCGGAGACCAGATCCTCCTCATCTGCGCCAAGATCCTCAAGGAGGAGGGGAGGCTGAAGAACGACCTCCTGGTCAGCACGGTGATGAGCAATCTTGGGCTGCGGGTGGCGTGCAAGAAGTACGGCTTCACGCATCACGCCTCAAAGGTGGGGGACCGGTACGTGCTCGAGGACATGCTCGGCATGGGTGGCGTCATCGGCGGAGAGGAGTCGGGCCACATGATCTTCCTCGACCACCACACCACGGGTGACGGCATCCTCACCGCCATGCAGCTCATCGCCGCCATGGTCAAATCAGGGAAACCGCTTTCCGAGCTCGCACGGCTCATGGACATCTTCCCGCAGAAGCTCATCAACGTGAACGTGAAGAGCAAGCCGGACATCTCCACCGTGCCGGAACTGAAGGACGCCGTCGCCCAGGTGGAACGCGAGCTCGGCGACGAGGGCCGCGTCCTCATACGCTACTCCGGTACCCAGAACATGTGCCGGGTCATGGTGGAGGGCCCCACGGACACAGTCACCGAAAAGTATTGCACGCATCTGGCTGATCTCGTAAGAAAGACGATCGGCTGAGCGGGGGCCCCTCATCGGGGCCCTGGCAGCACATTCCGGATAAAAGGGAGGTTTCGAGCGTGGGTATACAGATCATCGTTACCAGGGACTTTGCAGCCATGAGCGAAGCGGCTGCAGCTATAGCGAAGAAGAAGATCCTCGAGGCGTTGAGAAGGAAGGGGGAAGCAGTTCTGGGGCTCGCGACGGGCAATTCGCCGACCGGGCTGTACAAGCACCTGGCACGGGCGGCCAACAGGGGTGAATTCGATTCCGCACGGTGCCGGAGCTTCAATCTCGACGAGTACGTGGGCCTGCCGGGCGACAATGCCCAGCAGCGTGTCATGCACCCCGAGAGCTATGCCTTCTTCATGATCCAGGAACTGTTCAGCCTGTTGAAGAACAAGTTCACGGAGACCTGTGTCCCCTATGGCTCGCTCATCGAACAGATGAGGCTCACGGCGGAGCTGAAGGCAAACCCGAAAGACTGGGAGGCCCTCGGAACGGACAAGGGAAAATCCATAGTGATCAGAGATGACCCGAAGTCCGGATATCTGGGCTGGGTGAAAAAGGACATACTGCAGGGCTACGCCCGGAAGGTCAGGAAAGCCGGGGGCATCGACCTCCAGATCATCGGTGTCGGGGGCAGGGGCCACGTTGCCTTCCACGAGTCGGGCATCCCCTTCAAGGGCAGCAGCGTCATGCTCGTCAAGCTCGACGACAACACGGTCGCCAACGCGGTGGCCGACGGACACTTCACGACGAAGAAGGAGTCCCCCAACTATGCCGTCTCCATGGGAGCCGAGCTTGTCTACAAGGCAAAGAAGGTTATCCTCCTGGCAAACGGGGAGCGCAAGGTCGAGCCGGTCACCCAGTCGATACTCGGCGATCCATCGCCGGAGATACCGATATCCTATGGTCAGATCTATGCCAGACGCGGTGGAGAGCTGGTCTACGTCCTTGACAGGATTGCGGGGAAAGACCTGCTCGCCAACAAAAAGGCACTGGCCGCAAAGGGCGTGACGATCAGGGAGATCCGCTGATCTGCACATCGAGCTTCAGGTCATGGGGGAATCATCGGGGACACAGACAAGGTGAACTATGCCCAAACGGCCAGACCTCAGGAAGATCCTCATCATAGGCAGTGGACCAATAGTCATATCGCAGGCCTGCGAGTTCGACTACTCGGGGGTCCAGGCCTGCAAGGCGCTCAGGGAAGAGGGCTACGAGGTGGTGCTCATCAACTCCAACCCTGCCACCATCATGACCGACCCGGGCATGTCGGACCGCACCTACATCGAGCCCATCACCCCGGAGATCATCTAGAAGATCATCGCCAGGGAGCGGCCCGATGCCATCCTGCCGACCCTGGGGGGGCAGACCGGGCTGAACGTGTCCGTGGAGCTCGCCTCCCGCGGTATCCTGGAGAAGTACGGCGTGGAGATGATCGGTGCGAGGCCCGAGGTGATCCACAAGGCCGAGGACCGCGAGCTGTTCCGGGCGGCCATGGAAAACATCGGCCTGAGGGTTCCCAGGAGCGGATTCGCCCGCAGCATGGAGGACGTGCACCGGATAGCCGACGAGATCGGGTATCCCGTCATCATCAGGCCGTCCTTCACCCTGGGAGGCATCGGCGGGGGCATCGCCTATAATCCGGAGGACCTCCAGCGCATTGCACGAGGTGGACTCGATGCCAGCATGATCAGAGAGATCATGCTGGAGGAATCGGTCATCGGCTGGAAGGAATTCGAGCTTGAGGTCATGCGGGACAGGGCCGACAACGTGGTCATCGTCTGCTCCATCGAGAATGTCGACCCCATGGGCGTCCATACCGGGGACTCCATCACCGTCGCTCCTGCCCAGACCCTGACCGATGCGGAGTACCAGAGGCTCCGCGACGCGGCGATCGCCATCATGCGCGAGATCGGCGTGGAGACCGGCGGGTCCAACGTCCAGTTTGCCGTGAACCCGAAGGACGGGGAACTGGTGGTCATCGAGATGAACCCGAGGGTTTCCCGCTCGTCCGCACTGGCATCCAAGGCGACAGGATTCCCCATCGCCAAGATCGCGGCCAAGCTCGCGGTGGGCTACACCCTCGACGAAATACCCAACGACATCACGAGGGAGACATTCGCCTCCTTCGAACCGACCATCGACTACTGCGTGGTCAAGATACCCCGCTGGACCTTCGAGAAGTTCCCCGAGACCGAGGACATCCTCACCACGTCCATGAAATCCGTGGGCGAGACCATGGCCATCGGCAGGACCTTCAAGGAGGCACTCAACAAGGCGGTCCGTTCCCTGGAGATCGGACGGTTCGGGCTCGAAGGACCCAGGATGATACTGAGCCCCGAGGACAAGAAACAACTTGTGACCGGACTTACTTACCCCAACTCCCGTCGTCTCTTCCAGATCGCCGCGGCCCTCCGCTCGGGCTTCACCATCGACGATGTCTCCCGCCTCACCGGCATCGACCCCTGGTTCCTGTACCACATCAGGGAACTCGTGGAAGCCGAGGCGGCCATCGCCGAGGCCGGTCCCGACCGGGAAACCCTCCACGAGGCGAAGCGTCTCGGTTTTTCAGACCCCTGCCTTGCCTCCCTCTGGAACACCACGGAGCGCATCGTCAGGGACCTCAGGCACGAGAAGGGCGTACTGCCCGTGTACAAGCTCGTGGACACCTGCGCTGCCGAGTTCGAGGCCTCTACCCCCTACTACTATTCCACGTACGAGCAGGAGGACGAGGCTGACCCGTCATCCAAAGACAAGGTGGTCATCCTGGGAGGCGGCCCCAACCGCATCGGCCAGGGCATTGAATTCGACTACTGCTGCGTACACGCCTCGTTCGCGCTCAAGGACATGGGGTACGAGAGCATCATGATCAACTCCAACCCCGAGACCGTGAGTACGGACTATGACATATCCAGCAAGCTCTTCTTCGAACCGCTGACCCTGGAGGACGTGCTGCACGTCATCGAGCGCGAGAAGCCCAGAGGCGTCATCGTCCAGTTCGGCGGCCAGACACCTCTCAATCTGGCCCGGGGCCTGGCGGAGGCAGGGGTGCCCATCCTGGGTACCCAGCCCGAGGCCATCGATCGTGCCGAGGACCGGCGCCTCTTCCTCGACATCGTCAACCGGCTCCACCTGAAACAGCCTGCCAGCGCGACGGTCACCACGGTGGACGAGGCCGTCAAGGTCGCGGGACGCATCGGCTACCCGGTGCTCGTACGACCATCATACGTGCTCGGCGGGCGTTCCATGGAGATCATCTACGACCCCGACACCCTGCAGACCTTCATGGCCCAGGTTCTGGAGCTCTTTCCTGACAACCAGATCCTCATCGACAAGTTTCTCGAGGACGCCATAGAGGTCGATGTGGATTCGCTCTCTGACGGGTCTCAGTGCGTGATATGCGGAGTCATGGAGCACATCGAGGAGGCAGGTATCCATTCCGGCGACTCGGCCTGCGTGCTCCCCCCGCCGACCCTGAAGAGGGATGTCGTCCGACGCATAGAGAGACAGACGAAGAAGATAGCCCGGGAACTCCACGTGGTCGGCCTCATGAACATCCAGTACGCGGTCAAGGGACCGGATGTCTATGTGCTCGAGGTCAATCCCCGGGCGTCCCGCACCGTACCCTTCGTGAGCAAGGCCATCGGCGTGCCGGTAGCGCAGCTTGCCACCAGGGTCATGCTGGGGCACAGCCTCAGGGAGCTCGGCTTCACCAGGAAGCCCACCCCGAGACACGTGTCCGTGAAGGAATCGGTGTTTCCCTTCAAGCGGTTTCCCAACATCAACGTCGCCCTGGGGCCGGAGATGAAGTCCACCGGCGAGGTCATGGGCATAGACAGCACCTTCGAACTGGCCTTTGCCAAGTCGCAGCTGGCTGCGGGGTGTGACCTGCCCACCGCAGGGAACGTGTTCATCAGCGTACACGATTTCTACAAGAGCCGCATCGTACCGGTGGCACAGGCCTTTGCCGGCCTCGGATTCACCATAGTGTCCACCACCGGGACTGCCGCCTTCCTGAACGAGCGCGGCGTGGACGTGAAGACCGTTCTCAAGGTGAGCGAGGGCAGGCCCAACGTCGCCGATGCCATCATGAACGGACAGATACAGCTTATCATCAACGCGAGCATAGGCAGGAAGCCGACGGAGGATGCCTACCTGCTCCGGCAGCACGCCATCC
>Ga0116149_1005102_pt1 | contig 12513 bp, 13 predicted proteins | sample AD_UKC057_MetaG_FD_89787 | JGI IMG/M metagenome (GOLD analysis project Ga0116149, IMG submission 89787) | Active sludge microbial communities of municipal wastewater-treating anaerobic digesters from USA - AD_UKC057_MetaG | ecosystem: Engineered > Bioreactor > Anaerobic > Digestate | place: USA...
CGGATGAAAAGGTGGAGAAGATCCAATGCGGTGAAAGCGTTTCTGGGGTGATAACCTCGGAGGACAGCTATGACTGCCGAGCAGTGGTCTACTCCGGATTTTCTTCCGACCTGCCCCGTCTTATCCCCGACCTGCCCGCATCCTATACCCGAAACCTGGCCACCATAAAGAGGGTCAACTCCATGACCGTCTGGCTCGGGCTTAAGAAGAAGATCTTCACCAATCAAGGGGCAGAGATGTGGGTTGATGCCGATCCTTATGCCTGGATGGTGCCCACCAGCAACTACGATCCCGCCCTGGCACCGAAAGGAAATCAACTGGTGGGCTTTGCTTTTACCCCCCTTCCGGAAAACTACAGCTCCTCCGCCATAAAGAAGAAGGCCTTGGGGACAATTGTGGACAACATCCCCGAGATCGAAAAGCACATCGATATGATTCATTATCAGGAGCTGATACCGGAGAAGGCCTCCTGGGGCATAAACTACGGCTTTGGCGATGTGAGAACTCCCATTGAAAATCTTTACTGCGTGGGCACGGACACCACCAAGAGAAGCGCCGGGGTCAATCGGGCGGCGTATTCGGTACTAAACCTTCTAGATGTAATGAGGTCGGACGGATATTTGTGAAGGCGAGATAGCCGTTCAGCTCTGGATGAAGTTGGACCGATTTTGTAGATGTGGTGTTCTCAAAAAGATTTCCTTGGTTCGGGCATAACATTGACCTAAGAGCCTATCCAATGGAATAGGAGGGAGGTGAGAGCCGACCCGACTGAATACAGAAAGGTAGGAGGGAAGATGGCACTCTATCGACTCTCACCATACCCCCCTAAACCGGGAATGAAATAAACAGGTTTTCATTATGTGAGGGCTACATGACCTGAGGCGAGCGGCAGGTGAACCCTGCGGCCTTATCTATAAAGGCCTGAGGGCCTCTTCCCATCCATCGCATAGCTTCATTTTTCCATCGCTGCCAGGGCAAAGCAAGTTAGATTGATGCTTGTTATTGGCTTAGCTTGTTCCGGGGACGAAAACAGCCAAGAAATCTCAATCAAATCGCATTTAGAACCATTCCGACTACCCTAAGCCAGAAAGGAACTTTCCCGAAGCAATGGGGCAAATGGATCTTTCCCGCAATCGGCGGTTCGTTCGCCTCACTTTTTATATATCGTTCCATTATGCCCTTGATCCTGGTTATCGGCAAATGCCTTAAATCCGATTAAGGAATGCATGATGAAGGCCATCAGAGAGTGCTTGAAGCATAAGCCGTGCCCGAGGGATCAGATTCTTGATCGCAGCGGGAGAACTTAAGCGGCTAGCGCCCGCGGCCCGGCCTCGGAGCCGGGCCGGAATGGAAAATAAGGATGGTATTGGCAATGATCCGGAGCGACAACGGCTTGAACCTGGGGAAGGGAACGGAAGGAGATCTTATGCTTGATGGAAGGCTCTATGAGCATCACTGAAATGGATGCCTGTGGCAGGGTTCTTCTCCCTCGGGAGATCAGAGTCCGGCTGGAGCTGAATGCAGGAGATAAGCTGGCCATAGACCATCTGGGTGACGGCACAATAATAATCACTAAACCGGGAAAGAGATGAGGTGAAAACCATAACCAGAATAATTGAGCTGAAGGGGATTCAAAAAAGCTATCGAATAGGCGATAGCGAATTTGCCGTTCTCAAGGGCATAGACCTGGATATAGAGGCGGGGGAGTTCATAGCTCTTATGGGGCCCTCCGGCAGCGGCAAATCCACCCTTATGAACATCGTAGGCTGCCTGGACCGGCCCACAGGCGGGCAGTTCACCCTACTGGGCCAGGACATCAGCCAGACCTCGGATGAGGAGCTGGCCCGCATCAGAAGAGAGGAGCTGGGATTTATCTTCCAGACCTTCAATCTCATCGGCCGCATCAGCGTTCTGAAAAATGTGGAGATCCCCATGATGCTCAGCGGCATAGCCCGCGAGAGGCGCAGGTCCCGGGCGCTCCAGCTTCTGGAGTCTGTAGGCCTCTCCCACCGCTCCGAATTCAGCCCCAGCAGCATCTCCGGCGGGGAGCGGCAGAGGGTGGCCATAGCCAGAGCCCTGGCCAATGATCCCAAGATCATAATCGCTGACGAGCCCACGGGGAATCTGGACCTCAAGAACAGCGACGAGGTCATGAAGATCCTGAGCAACCTGAACCGGGATGGAAGAACCATCATCATGGTCACCCATAACCCGGAAATAACCGAAAATTGCAGTCGGGTCATCCGTCTGCGAGACGGACAAATCATGGAGAGCGCATCATGAAAAATGTAGCTTTATTTTTAATAGTGGCCCTGCTGGCGGCAGGATTGGCATCATCCTATGAGTACCGCATGCCCGTGAACATTGCAGCCGAGACTACACCGGCGGTGCTACTGCCCGGTGATGAGGCCACCCTGGCCATCGATCTGACCAACGGAGCCGCATCCTACGGAACAGGCAGGGACGCCGGAGCGGGAAGCTCGTCCTATGGCACCCTCCTCTCCACGCCGCTCAATAAGACCATTTTAAAGAGCACAGAGGACCTGAAGGTGTTGACAGAGGACAGCAGTGACCTGGGAATGATAGGGCCCAATGATAAGATCACAGTTTACTACAAGATCCGCGCTTCGGATAACATCAGCAGTGGAACTCATCTCCTTGACTTCAGTGTTTCAGGCGGATATGACATGATCTCTATCAAACGCGATATTCTGATCAAGGTGGATGATACTGCGGTAAGCCTGGCAAGGGCAGAGACGGATGCCTCGACCTTCAATCTTAATGTGGCCAATCCCAGAGAAAATACCCTCAATGCTGTCACCATTGTTCCCTCCGCGGATGGGGTGATCTTCTCGCCGGATGAGTATTACATAGGAACCATGGATCCGGATGAGGTCTTCACCATCTCCTTTGGCATAGTCCCGGCGAACGATAAGGATGGGCTCAAGGATCCGGTCAACCTAAGCTTCGTGGCCAAGTTCAAGAACGGCGACAACTGGCATACCTCACAGCCTTACTTCACCATGTACGTTCCGCCCAGGCCGGAGGGTTCTCAGAGCAGCTATCTTCTGCCCATCCTGGCAGTGGCGGCTGTCGCCCTCGCAGCAGCAGGATATCTCTACCGCAGGAGAAAGATGAACGGCAAGAATGGCGGCATGAGCCAGTCCAAGAAAGAGAACCGGGCGCTTTAGGGACGGTGGCAGATGAATCTACCCGACCTCCTGGAGTATATTGCCGTCGGCTTCAAGGCTGACCGCTTCAAGACGCTGATGTCTTCTCTCGGCATCATCATAGGGGTCATGGCCATAGTGGTCATGCTGTCTGTTGGGGAGGGGCTTTATTCCGGCGTATCCTCCCAGTTTTCCAGCCTGGATCTGGATATGATTCGGGTCATGCCGGGAAGCGCTCATTTCGGCGGTCCGGGAAGCGACCAGGCCAACAGGAATCCGGCTGAGCCGGCCAAGTTCACGGATAAGGATACCAAGGTCCTGGAGAATGTGGTGGGGGTCAAGAATGTCGCACCCAGGAGCGGGGCCAATGTGGTGGTGGCATTCAGAAACACCAACTCCTCTGCCAGCCTGGTGGGGGTGGACCCGGACAAGGAGGAGGATCTTATGGAGGAGGTGGCCCAGGGCCGCTTTCTTTCCGGCTCCGACTATAAATCGATAGTCATTGGACACGGAGTCTCCAATGAGCTCTTCCGCATGAGTGTCACGCCGGGAAATAAGATCCGGCTGTACTACGAGGATCGCTACATGGACTTCAAGGTGGTGGGCGTCCTCGAGGAGGCGGAGCAGACATCATTCGGCGGTCCGGGAATGGATGAAAACCAGCAGATGTATGTCACCCATAAGGCCATGGAGGAGCTGAAGGGCGAGGAGAATTACTACTACGGCTACTTTCAGGTGACGGTCTACGATCCGGAGCAGGTGGAGGGAGTCATAGAAAAGATGAAAAACGACCTCGAGAGGTATCACAAGGATGAGGCCTATGATGCCACCACCGCCCGGGATATGCTGGCTTCGCTGATGAGCGTCCTGTCCATGATCAAATACGCCCTGGCCGGCATCGGCGCCATCTCCCTTCTGGTGGGAGGAATCGGTATCGCCAATGTGATGATGCTTACGGTCAAGGAGAGAATCAAGGAGATCGGAGTGATGAAGGCTCTGGGTGCCACAACCAGGGATATTCGCATGCAGTACCTTCTGGAGGCGGGAGTGCTGGGTGCAGTCTCCAGCCTGATAGGCATCTTGCTCGGTGTGGCGGTATCCTATCTCATCGGCTCTCTGGCCTCTCTCCCGTCGGCTATAACCTCTCAATCCATCCTACTGGGAATGCTCTTCGGGGTGGTCACCACCACCATCGCCGGGGTCTATCCGGCCAACCGGGCGGCAAAGCTCGATCCCATCGAGGCGCTGCGGGCGGAGTAGAGAGCGGGAGCAACAGGGGCAGCTGGCCACGCCCTCATTCCCGGATGTGCCGGGCGGGCTGATGCAGTAGCTGTCACTCCCTCTGGCGGAGGCCGGCGGGCCGGCAGGAGTTTTTTTAGGCGGTCGGTATATCCGGAGATACTTCTGCCTCTTTATACTTTGATCGTCAATTGACTATCCAGACAAAGCCTGCCCCGGAGAGGCAGGGCAATTGATGCATGGATGAAGCAGAAGAGGAGATGATAAGAGATGAAGATAACTGAAGTTAAATCCGTATCCAGCAAGCCCAATCCCCACAACGTCGACGCCAGAGCGATCAGCGACACCGAGAGCGCCCAGGTGGTGCACATCACCCTGCAGCCGGGCGAGGCCCTGAAAAAGCACATCACTCCGGTGGATGTGGTCTTCTATGTCCTGGAGGGGCGGGGCGTGGTGGAGATCGGAGACGAGAGGCAAGAGGTGTCCGCAGACAGCCTGGTGGAGAGCCCGGCCAAGATTCCTCACCGCTGGATCAATGAGAGCGACGCGCCATTTCGGGTGCTGGTGGTAAAGACGCCCCGGCCGAAAGAAGCCACGAAGATGCTCTGAAAATCCTGGAATCGGCTCTCCAATTTTTTGGCGGCTTGTTGCTTCTGGGAATTTCCTCTTTTATTGAACCGGCGGCCGCTCCCCCAGCTCCTCATAGATGGCCCTGAACTCCTGCAGCGCCGTCTCCAGGCTCTCCACGATCTCCGCCGCCAGGATCTCCGGCTCGGGGAGGTTCTCCGAGTCCTCCAGGCTCTCGTCCTTGAGCCAGAAGATGTCCAGGCTTGCTTTGTCCCTCTTGACCAGCTCATCATAGCTGAAGGCGCGGAAGCGCTCCGTCTCCGTCCTCTCCCGGCGGTTCTCGGGATTATAGCAGCGGACGAAGTCCTGCAGGTCCGCGTCCTTAAGGGGATTGGTCTTGAGGGTGAAGTGCTTGTTTGTTCGCAGGTCGTAGATCCACAGCCTCTCCGTCCAGGGCATCTCCCCGGCGGGCCGCCGGTCGAAGAAGAGCACATTGGCCTTGACCCCCTGGGCGTAGAAGACGCCAGTAGGCAATCGCAGCAGGGTGTGCACATCGCAGCTCTGGAGGAGACTCCTGCGCACCGTCTCCCCCGCCCCGCCCTCGAATAAGACATTATCGGGCACCACGATGGCTGCCTGGCCGTTAGTCTTGAGCATGGTCCGCACATGCTGCAGGAAGTTGAGCTGCTTGTTGGAGGTGGTGGCCCAGAAGTCCTGGCGGCTGTAGGTCTCCGCCTGGCGGCTCTCTTTTGCCCCGCTGTTGGAGATGGTGACGCTGCTCTTCTTGCCGAAGGGCGGATTGGTGAGCACAATGTCCACCTTGTCGCTTTTCTCCTGGAGCAGGGAGTCGGTCACCTCTATGGGGCTCTCCTCGCCGCCGAGGCCGTGCAGGTGGAGGTTCATGGCGCACAGCCGGGCCACGCTGTCCACGATGTCCGAGCCCCGGAAGGTCTTCTCCTTCAGGAAGAGCTGCTGGTCTCGGTCCAATCTATATTCTTTCTCTAAATAGCTATGAGCCGCCAGGAAGAAGCCGCCCGTGCCGCAGGCCGGGTCTCCAATGGTCTCTCCCGGTTTGGGCCGGACCGCCTCGACAATGGCCCGGATGAGCGGCCGGGGGGTGAAATATTGCCCCGCCCCGCCCTTCACGTCCTCGGCGTTCTTCTCCAGGAGGCCCTCGTAGATGGCCCCCTTGACATCCACATCCAGACCCAGCCAGGTCTCGCCGTTGATCAGCTCCACCAGGCGGCGCAGCTTGGCGGGTGACTGAATCTTGCTCTGGGACTTGCGGAATATGACCCCCAGCATTCCCGGCCCTTTCCCCAGCGTCTCCAGGACCCTGCGGTAATGGGCCTCCAGATCGTTGCCGTCCTTCTCCGTGAGGCTGGGCCAGTCCAGCCCCGGGGGAATGGTGGAGGGCTTGCTATAGGGCGGCAGGGTCTGCTCGTGGGCCATCTTGAGGAGGAGATAAAAGTGCGATATTCCTGGATTGAATTTTGAGCTTGAGCTCTATCTCGTTCTTATCTCATTTGAGGATGCTGATAGTTATTTATAAATGATCCTACAAAGGGATACCACATATGATAGATGATAGTCGTGATATTGGAACTGAAGATTTTAAGATTATGGAATTAGTCAAATTTCTTAAGGAAGATGAGTTTTTAATACCAACTTTTCAGCGAGAATTTGTTTGGGAACCATCAAATATAATTAAATTATGGGATAGCATTTATAAATTTTATCCTATAGGAAATATTCTTTATTGGGAAACTGAATCATTCTTGCATACGCATAGAAAATTAGGCGGCTTTGTTTTTCCTCATAACGAAGATACTGTCAGAAAATTCAAAAAATGGAAATATATATTGGATGGTCAACAAAGAGCAACAGCTCTGCTGGTTTCTTTATTGGGAGGCAAAGGGCGTGTAGAGGATGATGTTGAGTTTGATTATACTTTGTATTTTGACGCCACCAAAGCCAATTTCTTTTTCTTAAATGAATTCGATAAAAAGAAAGATAATGTATCCGATAAAAGATTCCTAATTAGAGTTAGAGACGTGCCGGAGTGGACGTTTTCGTTTGGTAGAGAAATTGCTTCAATAAACGGCTACAATGATGAAATTGAACACAATCTTGAACAATTGGCTCGGATGTTTCACGATTATAAAATTCCTGTTGTGCATATTAATGGAGTTGAAATCAGTGAAGTATGCGAAATCTTCGAGCGCATAAATCAAGAAGGAAGGCGCCTTCATCCAGTTGATATTATTGTAGCTCGCACTTATCGCAATGAAGATTTGCCAAATAATGATAAGGGTTTTTATTTGCGTGATAACTTGAACGATTTAAAAAATATACTTGTCAATCAAAGCAGTCGTTTTCGCGAAATAGATGATTTACTTATTATTCAAATGATAGCACTCTGTTTGCGAAAAGATCACATGGGAAGTCGAAATCCATTTGGGATTACCCCAAGCGCATTGGATAACCTGACTACAGACCTTCTTGAAAAAAATTGGGATCAATGCCAGGAAACTATTCTCGATACAATCAAATTCCTCACGGATTTGAAAATTCATGGCCCAGAAATGTTGCCATTCAGTTATTATGCACTGCCCATCTGCTACTATTTCCATAGAAATAAGAATCCTAATCGCGATATAGCTCGCCAATGGTTTTGGGTTTCTTCTTTTGGATCAGATGATTTTAGGAGTTCTACTGATGTTTACAACTCGTGCGAGGGCTTCTTCAAAGATCTTGAACTAGACGAAATGAAACACATCTTGTCACTGACAATTTCTAAGACAAAGCTGATTCAAACAAGTTATAATTATAGAAACTCACTAAGTCGAGCAGTTCTCGCGTTCATGGCAACCCAGACGCCTTTGGATTTTAAGGATTCTCATGCTGTCGTATTAGATAATGTCTATCTATCATTATCGCATGCTCCCAACTTGCACCACATATATCCGCAGAATTTTCTTAAAAATGAGCCACTTCCCCAGGGAGTAAGCCCAGATAGCCTCATGAACATTTGTTTTATCAGGGCGAAAACTAATACTCAAATCGGTGATAAAAATCCACTTTCTTATTTCAAGATTTTTTCGTCCTCCATTCGCGGTTTCAGTCATATCTTAGACTCTCATTTAATTCCTCACGAATTTATTGATCAAGAACAATTCCAGATTGAGGATTATCAAAAATTTCTACTAGCGCGTGCTAGCTTGTTTGCAGAGACTTTAAAAGCCGAGCTTCCCGATGTAAAAGTAACAATAGTTGATTAGCGGGCAAGTCAGTTCGATCAGCGAGTTCCGCAGCGTCTCCGGCCTGTGGAAGGCGAAGACGCGGCGCGAACGGGGCGTGGGCTCTCTGGTATCCACAAAGAAGGTCTCTTTTCCCGTGCTCTCATATCCGAAGGGCAGCGGACTGTAGCTGTGCGGGATCTCCTCCGGCAGGCCGGACAGGTAGCCGCCCGTCTGCTCCTCCACCCCGCTGAGGGTGGTGCCCTCGGGCTTGGCCTCGACGGCCCCCACCGCCTCCCGGTCTATGAAGAGAAGATAGTCGGCAAATCCGGAGACGAGGGGAAATTCCCGCACGGCAACCCCCAAAGAGGCTCCCAGGTTGATGTCGCCGTAATCCTGGACCGCCCAGCCTGCTTCTTTTAGCAGCTGGTCAATTTCCTCTCGGGCTTTTTCCTCCGGAGCCATGATGGTCTGCTATTATCCATTCATCTATTAAAATTGCCTGCCTCCAGCGAGCCACAATTTCAAAGAAATGGATAAGAAAGATTACCAATCAACTGAAAGAAGATCTCCATCTCATGTCCCAGGAATCCCTCCGCCTTCTTGGTTGCAGGACATGGATTGATGCCGCGATCGGGACACAAGCTGCTTCATCAATCATCTTCTTGTTCTGTAATTATCCGATCGATCTGTGCCAGCAAATGTCGAACTTCCTTTTGCAGTATATCCCAGAGAACCTCCTCATCAAGGCCAAAATATCTGTGAACGGAGATATCCCTGAGACCAGCGATCTTCCTCCACGCGACATCGGGATAGCGTTCCCTGATAGGAAGTGGAATATGTTTTGCTGCCTCGCCTAAAATTACCAGATTTAAGATAACTGCATCGTAGGTTCTTTCATCGGTTATGAATTGGTCAAATTCCAGACCATCAATGTATCTGAGAAGCTTTCTGCAAGACAATTGCATGTCTTCAAGATAGAGAGAATATTCCCTCGACATACTGGGCCTCTCTCTCTATCCGCTCTCTGATTTTAGGCCGGATGGACCTAAGGGTCACCAGATCCACGGGGCCCCCCAGCAATTCCTCCAGGAAGAACTTGAGATCCATGTAGCCGTTGAATGTCGCTGGAGCCGTGAACTCCACCAATATGTCCACATCGCTGTCCTCTCCTGCTTCGTCCCTGGCTACAGATCCGAAGATGGCCAAAGACTTTATGCCAAAGGCGGCCAGCTCTTTCTTGTGACCAATCAGCTTTTCAAGTGCTTCAGCTCGTCTCATAATCTGACTGATAATTGTTTCTGTATCTTAATATATAGATCTTTTGAGCTTCACAAGACAGCGGGCTGCCGAGATTCCAGAAATATAATTTATCAATGCCCGGAAATGGACAACCCCTTCCGATGAACCGTGAAGACCTCCGCCGCCCTGAAGATGTAATCTCCGCCTGCCGCTTCTGTCTTCTCTGGCAGGCTAGAGTCCACACCGTTCCCGGAGACAGTCCCGGTCTGAACCGGCTCATCCTCAGGACAGCCCTCTCCACTCGCCGCCCGCCCACTGAAAATCTATTTTGGCCTTAAGCTTCTCGGTATTCTCATAAAGGATCAGGTATATATAAAGAACTGATGAATAACGAGACTAATGAGACTGAGCGAGAGTGAGATAAAAACCCTGATATCCGTCGCCGGATCAGATCAGCCACTCCGCCCGGGAGATCTCTCTCGGGCGTTGAATCTTCACCCAGATACACTCTCCCGGCTGATTACCGGCCTTGTGGATAAAGGTCTGCTGGAGCGGGCTGGAAAGAACATCTCCATAGCCGGGACTCCTGCGGCTGAAAGCTTTAAGAAGCTCTACTTTGCTCACCGGGCCTCACCATTCCCGCTCCTTCTGGCAGACCGGCGGCTTGATCTGCTGGCCCGGTTGGATGGCAAAGACAAGAGCGTCGAGGTACTGGAGGAAGAGGCCGGCATCCCCCGAAAGACCATATATCGCTATCTTAAGGATTTCATCCGCCTGGGTGCGGTGAAGAGCGCTAAAAAAGGCAGAGCCCATCTCTACTCTCTGAACGAAATCCTCTGGCCAGAGATATCAGGCTTCGCCTCTGCCCTTCAGGAATACCAGGCAATGCGCCTCGTCCCCAGGGAGGCCCTGCTCATTAAGGGTTATGAGGACGGCGTGCTCTTTAAGAGTATGGGGCCGCAGGATGCCACGATCACCTCCTTTTCCGCCTATGGAGATTACGGGATACTGTTGGGCCTGCGGGATAACTACTACACCCTGCCCAAAAGGGAACTGTCCATCGAGGAGGTCTTCATCCACTCCCTGGACTCCGCTTGGGAGCACACTCAGAAGCTTTTTTGCGTTCTATTCTATCTCAAGAATAGGAACAAATTGAAGGCTTTTGACCACCCCGTGATGCAAAACATAAAAAAGGTTCTGCAAGGGGAGAGGATCAAAGGCTATCCAACCAAGGAAGATATCGAGGACAGGCTGGAACTTTATGACATCAAGCTCTGACATGATTTCCACGCGAGAAGAGGTCAATGGGCTTTTCCAGCAGCTTGGCCAGGTTTTGAATCAGAGTGTTGAAGCCCTGCTAATAGGTGGGGCGACCATGCTGGAGCTGAAGCTGAAGGACGCCACCAAGGATATCGATGTCGTCTGCCGCAATGAGGAGGACAAAAAGCTGCTGCTCGAAGCGGCCAGAGCACTGGGCTTTCAGATCGTCGGCCCGCAGAAAAGACACAGGCGGCTGGGGATCAACCGACTGGCGGTAAAAGGCGGTCGCAATCTGGACATCTTCGCTGGGAGGATCTCCTACGACTTCAGCCTCTCTGAAGCTATATGGCAAAGGGCGGTCAGGTCCAGGCCCTACGGAAACCTGGTTGTCAGGGACGCAGCCCTGGAGGACATCTTTATCATGAAGCTGATCGCCAACCGGCCTGGAGATGCCAAGGACTGCGCTGCTCTTTTCTCTGTAGTCTTGGATTATGATTCAATCTACCGGGAGATAGAAGCACAATACCGAAAGGCAGGTTATCTGGAGGAGAAGATCTGGATCACCTATATAGAAGAGGGAATTGGGCGGCTTGAGGATGAATACCGGCTGGTGTTTCCAATAGCAGACAGCATATCTCTCCTGGCCAACGAGTATCGAGAGACTGCTTCAGAAATTGAATGAATAGCCTGAGCGGTTGCTCATGGACTGGGAGCCGGCCAGGCTCGGTCTACAACAGCGCAGCCGGTTCCCATATGAGTTTTATCTAATTATCACGACATTCCTGATGAAGATCCGGTAAGATTCGGTCGCGGTGGAAAGCTTATCAATACCAAGGAAGAGACCACATCTTCCTTATGTCCCAGGAATCCCTCCGCCGCCTCGAAGATGCAATATCCGCCTGCCGCCTCTGCCCCCTCTGGCAGGGCAGAACCCGCACCGTCCCCGGAGCCGGCCCCGCCCCGGCCCGGTTGATGCTGGTCGGGGAAGCCCCTGGCCGGGAGGAGGATCTATCCGGAAAGCCTTTCGTCGGGCGGGGAGGCAGGCTCCTGGACGCTGCCCTGCAGCAGGCCGGACTGGATCGCTCGAAGATCTTCATCACCAGTGTGATCAAATGCAGGCCGCCCAACAACCGCAAGCCTCTCAAGAAAGAGATAACTACCTGCCGGCCCTATTTGGAGGCCCAGATAAAGATCGTCCAACCAAAAGTGGTCTGCCTGCTGGGAAACACCGCCGCTGCGGCGCTCCTGGGCCGGCAGGGCATCCAGGCCCTGCGGGGCCGTATCTGGCAGGAGCGCTTTGCTGTCACCTACCATCCCGCCGCAGTGCTGAGAAACAGAAATCTCATGGCCGATTTCGTCTCTGATCTCGAAAGGTTGAATAGCCTCCAGGATAAATGAGTTCTATATTGAAGCTGCCCGGTTAAGAAAGCAGCATCCATAGGAGTTTATCTATTGTTTGACCTGACCTATGATCTCTGGAGGGAGATAGTTGAGGATGTGGTCGTATCCCACCAGCCCCTTTTCGAGGCCATGCACCAGGCGGCAGATGATCTGGAACTTACACCCGCCCTAATCGAGGAGCTGAAGCGCGAAGAGGAGCTGGCCCTCCCCGGCGATGAGCATTTTAAGCTGGTGATAGATTTCGTCCAGGACGAGATAGAGGGATTCATCATCTTTCTGGCCGCAGAGGTGCCCCAGGAGTTTTTGGCAGAGTTGATGGCCGATGCGACAGAGGAGCGGGGCTTTCCCCTGGAGGAGCTGCAGGCTTTTGAGCTGGAGCACGGCCTGAATATGAG
>Ga0116149_1005103_pt1 | contig 12510 bp, 11 predicted proteins | sample AD_UKC057_MetaG_FD_89787 | JGI IMG/M metagenome (GOLD analysis project Ga0116149, IMG submission 89787) | Active sludge microbial communities of municipal wastewater-treating anaerobic digesters from USA - AD_UKC057_MetaG | ecosystem: Engineered > Bioreactor > Anaerobic > Digestate | place: USA...
GCAGGTTGTCCACCAGCAGCTTGCCCGTGATCCGTTCGTAGGTGGCCGTGGCGTCTTCGACGCGGATGCCCGAGAGCTTCGCCTGCATCAGCTCCTGCACCGGCAGCCGGCCCCGCCGGTCGGCGAGGCCCACCACGATGCGGTCGATGGCGTACTGCTCGACGAGGCGCGGGATGTCGGTGGTGTTGCCGAGCAGCCAGCCCTCGCGATCGCCCGCCCCCGCCGGCTCGTCGTCCACGAACCCCACCACGCGGTAGGGGAAGTCCCGCTGCGCTGCGATCTGACGGGCGACCGTCCGGGCGGCGCCGCCGGTACCGACGAAGAGGAGACGCTCCTCGAGCGCCTCGACACCCGCCACCCAGAAGAGCAGGAGGCGCCAGCCGAGGACGGCAACCAGGAAGAGCAGCAGCGAGGTGAGAATGACCCGGCTCCCGAGGTCGAGCGCCGGCACGAGGGCGTAGAGGCCGGCCAGGACGATGGCCGCCGCGCCGGCTCCCTGCAGCAGGCGCACGATCAGCTCGCGGCTGCTGTGCACGAGGGTCAGGTCGTAGAAGTCGTTGTAGTAGAGAACGAGCTGCCAGAGTGCGGCCGTGGCGGCCGCCTTCCACCAGAGACCGTCGGCCGAGGCCTGGTCGTTGAGGTGGAGGGCGATCGCGATCGAGCCGGCGATCAGGAACACCTCACCCGCGAAGGCCGCAGCGCCGCGCGAGGAGATGGATCGTCTGAACAGTGTCACGTCGATGTCCTCAGGCCGACTGCCTTCGGGCCGGGAACCGGAGCCGGTGCGTGGCCGAACCGTCCGGGCGGTAGCCGGGGTACTCGAGCGCGAGATCGTCGACGTCGTTCAACACCAGCCCGAGAACGGGCGCGGGGTGCACCTCGCGAAGCGCGCGATCGATGTTCGGCCGGCTCGTGCGCCCCGCGCGGACGACCATCAGCACGGCGTCGGCCACCGGCGCGAGGACGCCCACGTCGGCCAGGGCGACCACGGGCGGCGTGTCGAGCACGATGCGGTCGTACTGGGTACGGAGCAGGTCGAGAGTCCGGCGCATCTCGGCCGAGCCGAGCATCTCGGCCGGCAGGCCGGTCGGGCCGCCGGCCGGCAGAACGGTCAGGTGGTAGGCGGGCAGCGACACCAGCGCCTCCTCGAGCGTGGCCTCCCCGGTGAGCACCTCGCACAGCCCCGGGGACGAGGGCACGTTGAGGAAGCGGTGCAGCCGGCCCTTCCGCAGGTCCGCATCGACGATCAGCACTCGCCTGTGGAACTCCTGGGCCATCGTCAGGGCCAGGTTCACGGCGGTGACCGTCTTGCCGTCCCGCGCGCCCGGGCTCGTGACGAGCAGCGTGCGGTACTGGCGGCCATTCTCGGTGTGGGCGATCCGGGTGCGCAGGGCGCGGTACTGCTCGGCGGCCGGCGACTCGGGAGCCAGCGCCGCGACCAGCAGGGAGTTGATCGCGTCGGGGTCGGCCGTGCGGACCTTCGCGACCAGCGGGTTGGGCACGACGGTCGGGGCGGGCGGCGGCGACTGCGGCGCCGGCGGCGGAAGAGCGGACGCGCGTTCCTGCGAGGCCGGCCTGGCGGCGGCCTGGCCGGCCACCAGACGTTCGGCCGGCGCCACCGGCGCGGTGCGCCTGACGAACCCGTCGCGCTGCGCCTTGTCGAGCACCCGTTGGATGTGGCTCATGTCGTGTCTCCTGCGTGCGCGGACCTAGGCCGCCCGGATGCGCGAGATCTCGCCGAGCACCGGCAGCTCGTACTCGCGCGCCAGCGTCACCGAGTCGTGGACCGAGCGGTCGAGGAACTCGCGGCCCACGACGCCGAGGCCGCCAAGGAACGCTCCCGCCAGGAGTGCTCCCAGCAGAAGCCGCATGCGGTCGGGCTTGAACGGGGCACCCGGCCACGACGCGGGCGCGAACACCCGGAACTGCTCGCTCGCCTGGCGGCGCTCGAGACTCTCGGTCATGCGCGCCGCCTCGCGGCGCGCGACCAGGTCCTCGTACTGCTTCTTCTGCACGTCGTACTCGCGCTGCAGCGCGAGCATCTGCTGCTCGACCATGGGGGCCGACTCCACCCTCGTCTGGTAGAGGCCGATCTGCGCCCGAGCCTGCGACTCGGCCCGCTGCAACTCCCGGACCCGAAGTCGGCCGTTTTCGCGGTCGGCGAGGAGCTGCCGGTAGGCGGGGTCGTTCTTGAGGTGCGCCAGGCGGTCTTCCGCGGGGCGTTCGCGCTCGGCGGCCGCCGTCGCCCGGGCCGCCTTGAGCTCGTCCACGAGCCGAAGCACTTCGGGGTGCTTTTCGGTGTAGCTCATGCGCGCGGCGGCGAGCTGCTGCTCGAGCGCCTGCACGCGCAGCTCGGGCGTGGCGGGAGTGGTCGAGCCGTTGAGCAGCGGCAGCGTCTCGACTCCCTGCTGCATCGCCTCGATCTGCCGCTCGATCACCGAGAGGCGATCCTGCTCACTGCGGAGGGCCATGTTGGTGGCCTCGAGCTGTTGGCGAAGGCCGTTGAGGCTCTGCAGGTTGGCGTCGGTCTGCTCGGGCAGCCGGCCCATGTTCGCCTGCTTCGCCTCGCGGAGCTTCGCCTCCGTGTCGTCGAGCCGCTGCTGCGCCTGGCGAAGCTGGGCGTCGAGGAAGACGGTGGTGTCCTCGGCGCGCGCGGTTCGCGAGCGCGAGGTCTCGTCCACGAACACCTCGACCAGGCGGTTGGTGATCCTCTGGGCCGCCTCCGGTGAGCCATCGACGTACGACACGTAGAACAGGTCGAGTGACGGCTGCCCATTGGCGGTCGGAGCGACGGGCGTGGGGAACGAGATCGGTTGGACGCCCCCCCTCAGGCGACCAATCGCCCCATCGAGCCCCACCTCGCTGGCGTCGAGGCCCTCGGCGCGCACGACGCGGGCCAGCACCTGCCGGCTGAGAAGCTGCTGCGACAGCGCCCTGATGCGGTCGTCGCGGTTCAGCGCCGCCGACGCCGCCAGGTCGCCCGAGACCGCGGGGGCGGCGATCCCGACGGTGGCCGTGGAGCGGTACTGCTTCGGCAGGAACAGCACCAGCCCGATCCCGACGAGCACCGCCAGGGTGGCGGGAACGATGAACCACCACTTCCGGCGGCGCACGACGGAGAGGTAGTCGAGCGGGTGAAAGCGTGCTTCTTCCATCACTTGATCCTCATGGGCTTCGACGTGACCACCTGGACCCCGAGTCGGTCGCGGTGAACCTTTCCCCCGGGCCGCAGGCTGTCCTGCTGGCTTCTGGCGTAGAAGGCCTCGAGCCGCACGAGCCGATGCACCGCGTAGCCGACGGAGGTCTGGAGCCAGAGCGCGTGCCGGGTCAGCTCCTCGGCGAGCAGCGGGTCGTGCCGCCGCCAGGAGAGGCCCGCCTGCCAGTAGAGGCGGTTCCGGGCCACCGGCATCGCGAGCACGACGTCGACCTGCTCGTTCTGGATGCTGCCGCCGAGGCCGAAAGCAGGGACGAACGAGCGCGACCAGGCGCCGCTCAGCGTCGCCCGCCGGAAGCGCTGCACGGCCGAGACGTTCCAGGCGGGCCCGGTTCGCGCGGTGTTGCGGTTGGTGGCGCCCACGTGCGAGACGCCGAGCGAGGCGGAGAGCGAGAGCGTGCGCGTCGCGTCGTAGGCCACGGTGCCGAAGCCCTCGACGATCCCGACGCCCTGCCCGAACCGGGCCATCAGCGTGCGCTGGTACGACGCGCTGCCGCCGAGCGACCAGCGTGCTCCCATCTGCCGCTGGACGCCGCCGCCGAAGGCGTGCGCCGTGCCGCCGCGCAGCAGCCCGGCGTACGGCGAGCGCTCGTCGAAGGCAACCCAGGTGAAGTCGTAGTTGGCGGTGGCCTTGGTGCGGGCGTCGAGCGCCACGCTCAGCGAGGCCCCCGCGTCGTTCATCCGCGAGCCGGTGCGCACGAACGGGAGATCGCTCAGCATGATGGCGTCGGTCGTCGGCACCGCCGCGAAGCTGTCGTGGAGGTTCAGCGTCACGCGCTTCGACAGAAGGTGACGGGTGTCCACGCGCAGGTACTGGTCGAAGGTGTTCAATCCCTCCAGCTGGTGGTAGAGGGAGAACGATCCCGTGTATCCCGCGCCGAACCAGTGCTTCTTCGCGAGGTAGGCCGCCTCGATCGACGGCGAGATCACGCTCAGCGAGCCGTTCGTTTCGGGCTCGTCCACGCCCACCATCGACACGTTGCTGTCCCAGCCGGAGGAGAGCCCGACCGACGGGGTCAGCGTCCACCCCGGCGTCTGGCCCGGCTCGCGGACCTCCTGCAGCGGGAACTGCGCCCAGGCGGGCGGCGCGGCGAGCACGAGCGCGGCGAGAACGGGCGCGGCGAACCTCGGAGCCACCCTCATGGGATGATCACCGTGTCGCCCGCACGCAGGTAGATGGGCGTCCCGTTGCCGCGAATCGCCTCGCGGTAGTTGAACTTGATGGTCTCGACGCCAGTGCGGTGGCGCCGCAGGATCCGGATGTCCTTCGTGTTCGCGAAGTCCTTGAACCCGCCCGCCATGGCGATCGCCTGCAGGGCCGTCATCGGCCCCTGGAGCGGGATGGGGCCCGGCTTGGCCACCTCGCCCATGACGTAGATGTTCGAGGCGAGCGCCTCGACGACGATGACGGTGACCACCGGGTTGGTGACGTACTCCCGCAGCGCGTCGGCGATCCGGTCGCGCAGCTCGATCGGCGTCAGCTCGACCGCCGGAAGGTCGCCGATGAGCGGCATCGTGATCTTCCCGTCGGGGCGCACCTGCAGCGATTGCGACAGCTGCGGCTCCTTGTAGACCTCGATGCGAAGCTTGTCGCCCGCGCCGAGGCGGTAGTCGGACGAGGTGGCGGCGGAGCGGGAGGGCGCGGCCGGAGCCGGGGACGCCGAGGCCTGTGGGGGAGGCGCGGCCGGCTTCGAGGGACGCTGTTCGGCCGCGCTGGCCGTCCCGGCGGCCAGCACCAGGGCGTTCAGCATCAGGGCGGTCAGTGCAGGTGATCTCTTCATAGGCTCAATTCCGTCGGTAATGCGGGCAGAAGCCGCACTTGGAGCATGAGTGCACACCTGAGCCGCAGCTACTTCGAGCAAGGCTGGTGCCACGAGCTCAGCGCGGGAGCGGAGCGAGGAGGGCCCGGAACGGGGACGGCCGGGGCGGCGCGGCCTCGGCGCGGCGACGGAAGAGCAGGACTTTGCCGAGAAAGTGAAGGAGCTTACCGCTGGCTGATGCCGCACTCCTTGATCTTGTTGAGGAGGGTCTTGTAGCTCACGCCCAGCAGCTGCGCCGCCTTCCGGCGGTTCCAGCGCACCTGGTCGAGCGTCTGCTCGAGGGCCGCGCGCTCGGCTTTCATCGCCGCGGCGCGGGCGATGTCGGCGAGCGTGCGCGGCTCCTCGGGCGGCGGGGCCGCCGCGGGAGCTGGCTCGAGTTCGTCTCCCTCGGCCAGCGGCTCGGGCTGCGGTGGGACGGCAGCCGCCGGGGGCACGGACTGGGCCGGCTGGTACGCAGGCGGCCCGGCGCCGGCACCTGCGCCGACCGACATGGCGAGCGCCGGGGCGTAGGCGGGAGTGCGCGAGGCGGCCGCCGTCAGCTCGCGGACGATCATCTGCTCGTCCTGGAGGATGATCAGCCGCTTGATCATGTTCTCCAGCTCCCGGATGTTGCCGGGCCAGTCGTGCGAGAGGAAGAGCTGCCGGACCTCGTCGGAGAGCGTCGGGGCGGGCCGGTTGTACTTCTTCGAGTACCGCGCGATGAAGAAGTCGGTGAGGTGCGGAATCTCGTCGCGCCGCTCCCGCAGGGCTGGAACCGTCACCTCGATGACCTTCAGGCGGTAGTAGAGGTCCTCGCGGAAGTCGCCGGCGACCATCATCGCCTCGAGGTCGCGGTTGGTGGCGGCCAGCACGCGGACGTCCACGGTCTGGCGCTTGTTCCCCCCGAGGCGGGTGAATTCGCCGTCCTGGAGCACGTGGAGGAGCTTGGCCTGCAGGGCGGCCTTCATCTCGGCGATCTCGTCGAGCATCAGCGTGCCGCCGTCGGCCTGCTCGAACTTGCCGATCCGTGTGTTGGCGGCGCCGGTGAACGCCCCCTTCTCGTGCCCGAACAACTCGCTCTCGAGCAGCTCGGTGGGGAGGGCGGCGCAGTTCACCTTCACCAGCGGCTTGTTGCGTCGCGGCGACCGCTGGTGGATCGCCCGCGCCACGAGCTCCTTGCCGACGCCGCTCTCGCCCCGGATGAGCACCGTCACGTCGCTGTCGGCGACGTGCTCGATCACGTTGGCGATGTGGCGCATCTGGTCGCTGTTGCCCCAGAAGAGGAATGCCCGGTCCTGGTCGTCGCTCAGCTGCTGTCGCAGCTCTGTCAGCTCCGACACCAGGCGGTTCTTCTCGAGGGCGTTCTTGATGGCGACGTCGAGCGCGATCTCGCCGAGCCCCTCGGGGTCGTCGGGCTTGACGACGTAATCGGCCGCGCCGAGGCGCACGGCCTCGACGATGGTCGAGGCCTGCTCGCGCCCGGAGAGCATGATGGCCTGCGTCTCGGGGCGCGCCCCCTTGAGCGCGCGCAGCGTCGCCAGGCCGTCGAGCCCGGGCATCATGACGTCGAGCAGGACGACGTCGGGAGGATCGGCCTGCCGGATCGCCGCCAGCAGTTCGTCGCCCCGCGAGTACGTGCGCGCTTCGTAGCCGCGAAGCGACAGGAAGGTCCGCAGGTAGTTCGAGAAGGCCGAATCGTCGTCCACGATTGCCACGAAAGGTTTCTTCACCCGGCGTTCTCCGCGCGCGCCACGGCCGCTGGCAGGGTCAACAGGATCGAGAGGCGTCCACGTTCGGCGACAGGGGAAGCGAGCCGTCCCCCGTGCGCCTCGATGATACGTGCGGCCGCCGGCAGTCGGAAACCGAGGCCGCCGCGGTACTCGTCGAAGCGTTGCTGCCGTGCCTCGACGTCGTCTAGCAGGCCGGCGGCCGTCTCGGCGTCCCCGAAGGCGACGAGCGCCGACGGGGGCTCGCCGGCGAGGCGCGCCACCGCGACCACTCGGGCGCCCTGCAGGCGCTCGCGCAGCACAGCCGCCATCAACGACGCAATCGCCTCGCTCAAGCGCGGGCGATCCGCCTCGACCACGAGGTCCGCTCTCGCGTCGACCTCGACAGTGAGGCCGCGATCTCTACCTTCTTGCACGTTCGAGGCCACCTGTGCGAGCAGCGCGCCGAGCGGCAGCGCCTCGCGCGTGAGCCCGAGCGTGCCCTGCTCGAGCCGCGACAGGTCCGAGAAGTCGGCGAGCAGCTGCGACAGCGTTCCGCAGGCCTTTTCGCTCTCCTCGAGCAATTTCCGCTGCTGATCCGTGAGCCCTTCGCCGAAGTGCCGGAGCACCATCCGCAGGTAACCCGACACGACGGCGGTCGGGGTACGGAACTCGTGGACGGCGAGCGACAGCAGCCGCGCGCAGTGGTCGCGTTGGTCGGTCATACAGTGATGTATCCGGAGCGATGCCCAGCCACATCCTACCATGCAGGCACGGGGAGGGAACGGCGTTGCCCTCTCGCGCGGCGGAAACCCGGCGTCCCGAATGAATCGGTCGGCACAGGGCGGTGCTGCTGTGGCACAACCCTTGAACACCCTCGCGGCGTTGGAGGACAGCTCGTCGTTTCGTTTCGGAGGAGTATCCTGGTGACTTTTACGAGAGCTTCGAGAGCGGCCCTGGCGGCGCTTGCCCTCGTGGTCCTGCTGGCCGGCACCTCGATCGCGGTCGCCGGGTGGATGCCTGGCGCGGGGAGCCAGCCGCAATACACCGTCGCATCGAAGGAGATGGACGCGATCGGAACGGGAACCGTCGTGGCGGCGCCCACCTCGCGCCTGAAGGGAATCTCCGAGAAGCTGATGCTGGTTGCGGTCGGCGGGCTGCTGCTCGGCCTGGCCGCCGCCGTGCGGCGGACCGCGTAGCTGACCAAGCCGCCGCGGTCGTCTTCTCAGGCGGTCCCTTCGCGTGCAGAATGGGAAGGGGCGCCATGATCATCAGGACCCGTCGCGATATCCCCTCGTCGCAGATCACCGACGAGCGGTTGTACCTCCGGAGGCGTGAGTTCATCACGCTCGCCGGTGCCGGGGTGGCGACCGCCGCCGCGGCTTGCGCCGAGGGGGCCCAGGCGCAACGGCCCCCTGCGCTCGCGGGCGTCCGGCCGGGGCCGTTCGGCACCAGCGAGGCGCGCACCCCCTACGAGGACGTCACCACCTACAACAACTTCTACGAGTTCGGCGCCGACAAGGGGGACCCTGCCCGCCATGCCGGAGGCCTCCGCACCCGTCCGTGGACCGTCCGCATCGACGGCGAGTGCCAGAAGCCGGCGGACTACCAGGTAGAGGATCTGATCAAGCCGAACGCCCTGGAGGAGCGGGTGTACCGCCTCCGGTGCGTGGAGGGTTGGTCGATGGTGATCCCGTGGGTGGGGTTCCCGCTTGCCAGGGTGATCGCGCGGGCCGAGCCAGGCACGCGCGCCAGGTTCGTCGAGTTCACGACGCTGCTCGATCCGCGTCAGATGCCGGGGCAGCGCGACCCCGTGCTCGAGTGGCCGTACGTCGAGGGGTTGCGGCTGGACGAGGCGACCCACCCCCTCGCGATCCTGGCCGTCGGCCTCTACGGGGCCACGCTCCCGAACCAGAACGGCGCGCCGCTGCGCCTCGTGGTCCCCTGGAAGTACGGGTTCAAGAGCATCAAGGCGATCGTGCGGATTCGCTTCGTGGAGAAGCAGCCGGTGACCGCCTGGCAGCGGCAGAACCCGCGCGAGTACGGCTTCTACTCCAACGTCAACCCTGAAGTGGATCACCCCCGCTGGAGCCAGGCGCGCGAACGGCGGATCGGCGAGTTCTTCAAGCGCCGCACGCTGATGTTCAACGGATACGGCGACGAGGTGGCAAGCCTCTACGCGGGGATGGACCTGCGCAGGAACTTCTGAGCGCCACCTCATGCCGCGCGCGCACCGCCGGGTGATCAAGCCGCTGGTCTTCGCCGCCGCGCTGCTGCCGCTGGGCTGGCTCGTCCGTCGCGGCCTCTCCGGCACACTGGGCGCCAACCCGCTCGAGACGATCACGCACGAGACAGGCCTCTGGACGCTCCGGTTCCTCCTCATCACCCTCGCGGTCACACCCGCCCGGCGCTTGCTCCGCCTCAATGCGCTCATCGCGTACCGGCGGATGCTGGGGCTGTTCGCCTTCGCCTACGGGTGCCTCCACCTGATCACCTACCTCTGGTTCGACCAGTTCTTCGCGTGGGGCGAGATCGTTCGCGACATCGCGAAGCGGCCGTTCATCACCGCCGGGATGGCGGGCTTCGCGGCGATGGTGCCGCTGGCGCTCACCTCGACGGCGGCGATGATCAGGCGCCTGGGCGGACGGCGGTGGCGCGCCCTGCACCGCCTGGTCTACGCCGCGGCGGCGGCCGGGGTGGCGCACTACTGGTGGCTGGTCAAGGCCGACACGCGGTCGCCGCGCGCCTACGCCCTCGTGCTGGCGGTGCTGCTGCTGGCGCGCCTGCTGCCGGCCGGCATTACCGGCTCGGCTCGACCTGCCGCCGGCGGCCCGAGAGGTAGGCCTTCAGCCACGCGATGATCGCGGGAAGCAGCGAGAGGAAGATCACCACCGCCACCACCAGGTGGAGGCGGTGCTCGATGTCCGGGACGAGGCGCCCGAGGTAGTAGCCGCCCAGCACCATCGAGTTGACCCACAGGATCCCGCCCACGATGTTGTAGGTCGCGAAGTGGCTGTAGGTCATCTGCGCGGCGCCGGCGACGACGGGCGCGAAGGTGCGGATGATGGGGACGAACCGCGCGATCACGATGGTCTTTCCGCCGTGCCGCTCGTAGAACTCGTGGGTCCGGATGAGGTGCTGCCGCCGGAAGAAGAAGGAGTTGGGGCGGCTGTAGAGCGCCTGCCCGGCGCGGCGCCCGATGTAGTAGCCGGTCGCGTCCCCCAGGACGGCGGCCGCCATCAGCGTCACGATCAGCCAGACGACGTCGAGATCGCCGCGCGCAGCAAAGAGGCCCGCCGTCACCAGCAGCGAGTCGCCGGGCAGGAAGAACCCGACGAGCAGGCCCGTTTCGGCGAACACGATCGCGATGAGGCCGACGAGGCCGACCAGGCGGATCAGCTCGGGCACGTTGTAGACGATCCGGAAGAACTCCTGCACCCAGCCGAGGACCGACTCCACGCGCCACTCCCATCCGGCGGCCGTTACGCCTCCACCGCCAAAGCTTTGATTATACCGGCCCCCCGGCCCTCCTTTTGAGGGATACTTGGAATGTACCAACCATCATCGACGTCAAGACCGGTACCAACGCGCCGCGCTGGAGCCGGGCGCGGTCTCCGTCCGCGGCGCGCCAGATCCCTTTGAGGAAGGAGGAGGCTGTGGACGTGAGAACGGTGGCGCCCGCTGGGCAGCAGGCCGACGTGGTGGCCATGGCGGACGAGGTGGTGCGGACCTTCCTGCACGTGCGCGATGCCTTCGTCCGGCTCGACCCCGCGCCGCTCGACGAGGCCGCGCGGCTCGCGCGGCTCCTGCACCGGCAGGAGCAGGCGCTCATCCACCGCATGGTGCAGGCGGCCGATGGCAGCAGTGCCCCGGCCGCCGGTCTGGACGAGGAGGTCATCTTCGTTCCCATGCACCTCGAGCGGGTCGCCGACAACATCGAGCTGCTCGGCGCCTCGGTTGGGCGCATGATTCGCGACGGCATCCTGTTCACTGACCGAGCGACCGGCGAGATCCGGCGGCTGTTCGCGACCGTCCTGGAACTGCTCGAGGGGCTGCGTGACGCGCTGCGCACCGGCAACCGTACCCTCGTGCGCTACATCCGCGACGCGGGGCATGCCGCCGAGGCCCAGGCCAACGAGTTCGCCCTCTTCCACGAGCAGCGCCTCATCGAGGGCGTCTGCGAGCCGAAGGCCTCATCCGTCTACCTCGCGATGCTCGATCAGCTCAGGGGGATCGAGTGGCACGCGCGGCAGGTCGCCGAGAAGCTGGGCACCGGCTCGCTGCCGGACGAACCGTACGCCTGATCGATCAGCCCAGCAGCTGCATCAGCCAGCGCGCGCCCTCCACGCTCAGCGAGGGCACGTAGGTGATCAGCAGCACGGCCGCGGCCTGCACCCCGAGGAAGGGCAGCGCGGCGCGCGAGACTTCGAACATGCTGCGCCGGAAGCGCAGCGACGACAGGAACAGGTTCAGGCCGACCGGCGGGGTAAGGTATCCCAGCTCCAGGTTCGTGAGGAAGATCGCCCCCAGGTGCAGGGGGTGCACGTCGAAGGCCGCCGCGATCGGGAGGATCAGCGGCACCACGACGAAGATCGCCGAGAAGATGTCCATCAGGCAGCCGACCACCAGCAGGAACACGTTCAGCGTCAGCAGGAAGAGCCAGCGCGAGTGGATGGCCGACTTCACCCAGGCCGCCCCCTGCATCGGGATTTCCGCGTCGATCAGGTAGCCGGTCAGCCCGAGGGCGCAGCCGAGGATGATGAGCACTCCGCCGACGAGCGCCGCCGATTCCACCACCACGCGAGGCAGTTCGCGGGTAACCGACACGTCGCGGTGGACGACGCACTTGACGAAGAAGGCGTAGGCGGCGGTGATGGCCGCCGCTTCGACGGTGGTGGCGAACCCGCCGAACAGGCTCACGAAGACGATGACCGGGAGGACCATCTCCCACTTCGCCTCCCATGCGGCGCGGCCGATCTCGGCCGGATCCGGTGCCCGCCACTTTCCGCCGCGGGCGATTCCCTCGCGGAGGCAGTAGAGCGAGACGAGCCCCACCAGCACCAGGCCGGGGATCAGCGCCGCCGCGAACATCTCGTTCACCGGGGTCCGCGCCGAGATGCCGTACAGGATCACGGGCAGGCTCGGGGGGAACAGGAGGCCGATGCTTCCCGCGGAGGTGACGGCACCGAGCGAGAACCGCTCGGAGTACACGTCGCGCATCAGCACCGGCAGCAGCAGGCCGCCCAGTGCGAGGATCGTGACCCCCGAGGCGCCCGTGAACGTGGTGAAGAAGGCGCAGACCAGGATGGTCGCGACCGCCGTGCCACCCGGCAGCCACCCGGCCAGCGCCTTGAACAGGCGCACCAGCCGGGCGGGCGTGCCCCCCTCGGCCAGCAGCACGCCGGCCAGCGTGAAGAGCGGGATGGTTGGCAGCGTGGGCGACGACACGATGCCGTAGGTCTGGCTCGGGACCGCCGCGAGCGGCACGAGGTCGGCGTAGAAGAGAACGAGCGCCGCGCCCCCCAGCGTGACGAAGATCGGCGCTCCCATCACCGTGGCCGCCAGCAGGAGGACGATCAGGGGCCATCGCACCGAGGGGGCCACCGCCTCGGGGGCGAAGGCGAGGCTGACGGTTGCCGCGACGACGGCCGCCACGATCAGGCGCCGTTCCCACGCGGCCCGGGCCGGCAGGGGAGGCGCCGGCTGGTCGCCCACGCCGACGGGCACACCGGCCTGCCACCACGCGCGCAGGGCGACCACCGCGAACCCGAACGGGATCACGGTCTGCACC
>Ga0116149_1005105_pt1 | contig 12506 bp, 5 predicted proteins | sample AD_UKC057_MetaG_FD_89787 | JGI IMG/M metagenome (GOLD analysis project Ga0116149, IMG submission 89787) | Active sludge microbial communities of municipal wastewater-treating anaerobic digesters from USA - AD_UKC057_MetaG | ecosystem: Engineered > Bioreactor > Anaerobic > Digestate | place: USA...
CAGCGACACGCACGGACCGCTGAGCATCTTCTGGTATGACGGAGGCATGCGCCCGCCCCGGCCCGAAGAACTCGATCCCGACGCCGAGTTCGCGGTGAACGACGGCACCATGTACGTGGGCGACAAGGGGATCATGCTGCGCGACCGCCTGATCCCCGAAAGCAAGCGCAAGGAGTTCGGACGCCCGCCCCAGAAGCTCCCGCGCTCGGTCGGGCATTGGAAGGAGTTCCTCGATGCGTGTCGGGGCGGCCAACCCGCGGGCTCCAACTTGGCCGATCACGCCGCCCATCTCACCGAGGTCGTGCTCCTGGGGAACATCGCCATCCGCATGAACCAGAAACTCGAATGGGACGCCGTCAACATGCGGTTCCCGCATTGCCCGGAGGCGGATCAGTTCATCAATCCGCCCTACCGCCCGGGCTATGCGCTTTAGGAATACCGCGGGATCTTCAGCGTCTCGCCGTCCTTCACGGCTGAGAGATGCGCGTAGTAGCCGGGAACGGTCATGTTCAGCGCATCGATCACGTCGACCGCCGGTTTGCGCCCGCGCAGGATCGCATCGATGAAATCGTCCGCCAGATAGCCGTGCGATCCGCCATGCCCGCCCGGAGCCACACCGGGCGGCAGGGCGTATTTCTTTCGCGGCACGCCCCGTGCCATCGCCTCCTTGAGACGTTGCTGTCCGGCAGCGTCGCCCACGAAGCCGTCCGCCCGCCCATTATGCCAGTCGTAACCGGCGTACTCCCCCCGGATCCGGCCCGCTTCGAGGTATTCCCCCTGGGAACCGCAGATGATGATGCGGCAGAGCCCTCCCTCGGAGGTTCGGAACAGCCCGACCTCGGACTTGAAGATGTTGCCGATGCGATTGGGTTGGCGCGCGCTCGGATCGAACGCGGCTGTTCCCTGGCAACTCACCTGAACGAAACTCCCGTGTGTGACTCCGACATAGTAAGCGGTGGCGTGTGTGGGATACCACATCGGGCAACCGTGCTTGCGCCAGTCCTTGTACGAGCCGAGCGAAGGCGCCCCCAGGGAGTGCGGATGGCAGTATTCCCCTTCGGAATAAACGATGTGGCCAAACACGCCCGCCGCATACAGCTTCTCCATCGCGTACAAATCGTCGTGAAAAACGGAGGTCTCGAACATCGCGTAGACAAGCCCGGCGTTCTTTTTCACACACGCCAGCAGCCTCTCCGCGTCTTCGATGTCGCCCCGGAACGCCGGAACCGCCGTGCACACGTGCTTGCCGTGATTGAGCACCTCGATGCAATGCCGGGCGTGCGACGGCGCGTCCGTGGCGACAAAAATCGCCTCGATCCGGTCGTCCTTGACCATTTCTTCGAGGGACGGATAGGTCTTCGAACACTTGACATGTTTGGCCAGTGCGGCGCAGCGGTCCGGGAATAAATCGCTCACCGCCACAACCTCGACGTTGGGATGGTTCTGGAAATCGAAAGCGGCCGAGAACTGGCACACACCATAACCGACCAGGCCAACCCTGACCTTGCGGTCGCTAAATGGCTTCCACGGCTTGCTCTGATCCGCATCGGTCTTCGTCTGGTCGAATCCGGGAATGGCTTCCGCCGCGTGGGTGCGGGCGATCAAGGTTTGACTGGCGACAATGGCGGAGGCGGTGCTCCCCAGAAAACCGCGGCGGGTGATGTGCGTTGAGATCATAGGACAGGCCTTAGCTTAGGCGCGAAAGGGAGCCTGGCAACCCCTTTTGCGACGGTGCATGTGGTTGTTGTCGGTGTTCTGTCGCCCGGTGAGGGCACCGGGCCTACAACGGGTGGAGATTGCCGGTGTAGCAGGCCGCGTGCCCGAACGCGGCGCATACTCGATTTCCACCGCCAACCTCCAGATGCACTGCCTTCGCCAACACCCCGATCGCCGCTCTGGTAGGGGAATGCACCGAAGACCGTCTCGCCTCCGAGATCCGTCGTCGGCTGGGCGGAACACGTTGACGGCTTGGGAGCAGCACCCTGCAGGTTGTCCAGAAAACAAGAACGACCGGGCGGTGCCCGGTCGTTCTGGAGATGATTGCTGCTCTGAACCGCCCCCCTACGGAGAAACCACGCGATAGAACTTCCGCGGCGCGGTTGCCGTAGCGCTGTAGCTGTTCTGGGGATTGCCTGGCACGTCGGCCCACGGCCCATTGACCTGCAATGCCTCCTGAAGGCGGCCCTGACCCTTCCACGTCAGGTTGACGGTGTTCCCGCTCAGCGTCGGCGGGGCGAACTCCGCGGGCGGCATGGTGTCGGGGAGTCGGGCGATATCGACGTAGCAGACCTTGTTGTTGGCGGCGGTGGGGCCGTTGCTCAACGTGAGTCGGCTGTCGGTCACAGTCACGATGGCAGTGTTCTCGAACCAGCGCATGGTGGCGGCCGCTTGCCCCGAGACAATCGTCACGCCCTCGGCTTGGATGTCAAACGTGCTGTCGTAGTTGTCCGATTCGCCCACGACGATGTGGACACTGTAGTTGCCATTGGGCAACTCGATCTCCCAGACACGCCCGGCCGGCAGATCCTTCTGCATGTGGTTGAAGGTGTCGTACCGTTCGTCAGGCGAGATGACGTTGTTGCGATTGCGCGCATGGGCCGCGTTGTCGGCGTCCCAGCCGTAGCTGTAGCCGTTGCCCTGATCCCCAAACACCTGGCCGACGTCCATCAGATAGCCAACCGGGGTTTCAGCGGTGCCATCCTGGAAGTTCACGCTGATGACCGTGCCGACGATCACCTCGACTGGCGCGGACACGCCGGTTTCGCCGTTGGCCGCGGTGGCCCTGGCCGTCAGCCGGTAGCGCCCCGCCAGGACGTTGTTCCAGACGAAGTTGTAAGGCGCGGCGAGCGCTTCGCCCAATTTGCCGACCGCCGCCTCGAAGAACTCGACCTTGGTCACCGCGCTGTCTCTCACCGAAACAGTCGCAGCGATCGCAATGCTTGCCGGTGTCGTGGGATACGTCGCCTCCGACGCCGGACTCGTGATCTCGACCACCGGCACGAACTTGTGGGTCGACGTCGCGCGCGCCACGACGCCGTACATGTTCTGCCCCGCGTTATCCGCTTGGTAAAGCGACACCGTCCCAGCCGACACCTCCCGCACATACACGGACGCGTAGCTGTCCACCCCTGCGCCTGCTCCGATGCCATCGCCGCTTTCATCGACACCCACTTCATCCGGCAGCGCAGGCGAAACAAGACGGTTGTGCCCAGTCCGCACCGGCACCCAGCCCTCGGCTTCGAGCCACGACATCAGGCCGGTGCTGAAATCGGGTGGATTCGCCGCGTTCGAGTCGCCGAGGCGGTTGTCCACCAGCACGTACACAAGGGCCGGCGCCGCCACTGTCACATCGAGCATGAAGCCGCCATTGTCGCGATTGTCGTTGCGGATCATGACGTAATCGCCGCCCACCAGATAGGAGGGCAGCGGGAGGGTCGCCGCCGCGCCGTTCCACTGGTGCGCCCGGTCGCGGTAAGCCGGGACATCTTCTCGGAACGTGGGGACTGTGATCAGGCCCAGGTTCGGGTGGCTCAAGGTCTGGCCGGTGAATTGCGCCGGGGTGAAATCCGAATCATCCCCTCCTGCCTCGACCACGCTTGTAATCACGGACGCGTAAGGCCGGGTTGTGAACGTCCAGTCCTGGGCGTGCGCGGTTCCTCCCGCGTCGGTGAACGCGACGCGGACGGTGCAGGCCGTACCCAGGGCAATCGACCCCGGCGGATCATGGGTCACCTGCACGCCATCGGTCGTCGCCGTCACAGAGGCCGTGCTGGTAACGTCCTGGCCATTGAATGTGAGAGTGACATTGCCCACCGGGACCGAGCTCGAGCCGTTCACAATCGTGGCAGCGACGACGCTGTCCTGGGCGACATCCATCGCGTTCATGGCTGGACTGACTTCACTGACATAAGGCGGTCTCGCCGGCCCCTCGACAGGGACGAGGGACAGGAAATTCAACTGGGTGCTTGGACTCGATGATGCCAAGGCGGTCAGCCGAAGCGTTGTCACACCGCCAAGCGCCAACACGACCGGCTGGCCCGCGGCGTCGCAGAGCGGAACGTACGTGTACGACGTGCTGGGCACGGCAAAGACGCCCAGGGGAGAATGGCCTTGGGTAGGCGAACTCGGATCGCCCGTCACGCGGTCCAGACGAATCGCCTGGGCGCGTCCAGCGGATGCCCGCAGGTACAGCCGGTAGGTGTTGTTGTCCAACGTTCGCGTGTAGTTCATCCAATCGCCTGCGACGAAGCCGGTCACGTGATAGTCGGTGGCCCCTGCGGACGTGAACCGGGCACGCGAGCCGTCGGTCGCGACCGCCAACCCGACGAAATCAGCCGTGCGATACTCGGCCGCCGCGGTTGTTGTATTGCTATCGTGGTAGTCCGCGTCCGGCGTGCCAGTCAGACCCGCATACCCCGCCGGAGGCGCCGCCGCCAGGCTCTTGCCGCCGTCATAGTTGTAGTCCTCGGCTTCGATCACGATCCCGGCGGTCTCACTGAACGTGTCAAAGCTCAGATCGGCGCTCGCGGAACGGCCCGCCTGGTCCGACACCGTGATGCGCGCCGTGTAGACCGTGTTCGCTACGAGTCCCGTGAACTTCGCCGTGCGATCGGTCGAACTGCCGCTCACGGCCAACTGGGCAGACACATCCGCCCCGTTCAGGATGAGCCGCAGATTCTCAGGATCCAGCCGGTTGGGGGCAACCGTCGACGCCTTGAAACTCAGACCGCCCGAGGCGGAATAGAAGAGCGTTGCGTTCGCCGGAGAAATATCGCTGAGAACCGGGGGATTGTTGATCGAGGTCGGCAGGCCCTTGACCACCACACCGTACATGTTCCGCCCCTCGCCAAACTCGAATGTCGAGAACGTGCCCGCCTCGACCTGCTTGAAATAGACCGAGGCCCACTGGTCAATGCTCCCGTTGGCACTCTCGTCGTAACCCACTTCGTCGGGAAAGTACGGGTCGCCCGCACGGTTCAATCCGTTGACGACCGGCGTGAAGCCCTCGGCGCCAACCCAGGTCATGGCGGAGTACCACCACTCCGGTTCGATCCCGTCGGTGTAGACGGGGGGATCGCCACTCGCCCCGTCGTGGCGCCGGTTATCGATGAGGAGATAGACCAGCGCGGGTTCCGAAACGGAGATATCGAGCTGAAACGGGACGTTGTCGCGATTATCGTTGCCGATCATGATGTATTCGCCGCCCACGAGGTACGACGGAATCGGCAGAGTGGGGCTGGCCGCCACGTAGATGTGTGCCCGGTCCACCATGCAGGGCACACCCTCGCCGAAGGCCGGCACCGTATAGGGCGTGCCGGCGGGTGTGCTCAGAATCGGCTCGTTGGCCATCGTGGTGTTCCACGTCACCCCCGTCCATTTCGCCACAATCGTGTCCGTGGCTTCGTTATCGCCGCCGGTCTCGACGACGCTGGTGATGATGGGAAAGGCCTCGAGGGTTGCTGCCGCCCACCCGAGTGACGCAGCGGCGCACACAGGGAGCATCCGCCGGACCCATGCAATGGAGAGAATGCGTTTCATGGTCGTGCTTCGTTAAGCTACATAGTCGTTGGGTAACGAAACAATTCATGGGACTTTCGACCAGGGCGTCAATCTCTTTCCACCATGAAGAAGTGGCCCAGCGCCCTTGGGTCTGCTCAAATCGGGTTGTCGACGTGAACCTCAAGGGCATGGCAAACGTCATCCGCCACTTCGCGCCGGCGATGGTCAGTCGGCGGCGCGGGATAATCGTGAATCTCAGCTCAGGCTGGGGGCGTTCGACGGATGCCGAAGTCGGCCCCTGCTGTGCGACGAAATGGGCTGTCGAAGGCCTCACCCAGGCCTTGGCGCGGGAACTGCCGAAAGGCATGGCGGCTGTGCCGCTCAATCCGGGCATTATCGACACCGCCATGTTGCGCAACTGCTTCGGAGCTCCCGCAGGTTCGTACCCGAGGCCCGAGACCTGGGCGGGAATGAACCGCGAACCGCACGGACCCGGGCGGCCACAGCGGGGTGCTACAGGCGCTCGATGGACATCACCCCGCCGTGGCTCGGGTTCCCGGTCACCTCCGTACGGCTCTGTAAAAGCGATGCGCGAGCCTGTCCGGATCGGTCCAGTACTCCTTGCCAGCCGGATTCGGCTGGAACGTCACGAGGTCCACCCACGTGGCCAAATCGGCGGAGCCTTGGATCGTGTGCTGGAACTCCGGCGGGCCGATGAGCAAGAGCTGGAACTTGCCTTCCGCCGTGACCTCGCCGCGCAAGAAGGGCGGTTCGGGACCGAGTTTGAGGACCCAATAGTCCGCCCCGCTGATCAGGGGTTCGGTTTTCAGGCCGCTGACCGGTGACACTGAGAACCCTACAAGCAGGAAACCACCATCTGCCGCGCGCTTGATGGGCAGCCAAATGGGAACCGGCGCCGAGTCCAAGGCTGGCCCCCTGCCTTCATAGTCGCTGCCACCGAAGGACTGGTCCCACAGCCGGTTGCCCTGCTCGTCAATCCGCACGATCCAAAAGTCCGACCCACCGAAACGCGGGCTGGTCTTGCCTCCCCGTGGGAATGGGAGCGAAGTGGACTGGCCGCAGAGCAACCAGCCACCATCGGGCATCGGTTCGGCGTGGGTGAGGATATCGTCGCTGGTACCGCCGTACGACTTGTCCCAGAGTTGGTTGCCCTCAGCGTCGATCTTGATGATCCAATAGTCCAGCATGCCGTACCGCGGGCTGGTCTTGGTGCCCAGCCGAGGAACCGCGGGAGGAACCGATTGCGAACTGCCGAAGACCATGAAGCCCCCATCGGACGTCGGGTGGATGACATACGCCTGTTCCGCGGACTGCCCCCCGTAGGATTTGTCCCACACCCTATTCCCCTGTGCGTCCACGCGAACGACCCAGAAGTCCGATCCTCTCCACACCTGGGGCTGGGGAAGGCCGCCATAGTAAAGACTGCTTTTCTGGGCGCAGGTTGGACTGTCCGAACTGCCTGCAACAATGAAGCCGCCATCGCCCGTCTCCCGAATCGCCAAGGGCAACTGGAAGAACTCGCCTTTGGGACCGAGGTTCATGGCCCAGAGCTTTTCGCCAGAATCATCGAACTTCACGATGCCCCACCCGGCGGTTCTCCCGCAGGCCAGATAAGCGCCGTCAGCCGTTCGGACGCAATCGTATGCATAGAGGGCGGGATAAGCAGGCGTGAGGTAGCATTGATCCCAGAGTTGATTCCCATTCGCATCGCATCGGACCGCCCAGAGGGCGCCTTCGGGGTAGTGAGGCGAGGTCTTGGTGCAGGACGGTGGCGACATCGATGTACCGGTGAGCAAGAAACCCCCATCGGGGGTGAGGATAATGCGGTGGACTTCCTCGCCAGCACTACCGCCGTAGGACTTGTCCCAAAGGCGTTGACCCTCGCCGTCGATCTTGATGACCCAGACGTCAGCGATGCCGCCGCAGATGGGCTCGGTTCGGATGCCGTTGGCCGGGCCATTGGCCCCGCCTGCAATCAAGAAACCGCCATCAGAGGTCTGGACGAAGTCCGCGGGATTTGCCCATCCGGCACCGCCCATCGGACCGGGACCGAACGCCGCCTGCCAGATGATGACCAGGGGGCCGTCGGCCTGTGCATGGCCCGGCGCCGGCGCCAGCGCCAAGCTGCTGATTACTAATAGGATGTGTGTCTTTGATTTGGTTTTCATGACGGTGTTTGTTCCGGGGCACACGGCCCCTTTCATACCCTCATACGTAGATGGCCAGCGAATGTGACAGGAAAAGTGAGGGCTGATGGTTGCTGGTTGAGCGTTGAGCGTTGAGCGTTACGATTGGAGGAGCAGGCGAACGGACCACCGAGCTACCCGGGCACGAGGGCCTTTGGACGACGCGAAGCGTGTGGAGTGCGTGTGCTTCAGCACCGCTTTGCGTGGGACGGCGCCGAGAACCGTCATCGAAAAGCGGCGATAGACCACCGCATCACTGCCTGCGCCAACCTCCACGCCGGAGGGGCGACGTCCTCGTCGCCCGCGAACACATTTTGCGATCCCATGAGTCGGGGACGAGGACGTCCCCGCTCCACAACTTCTCCTTTCAAGTCCCACTCCTCCCTCCTCACTCCCCTTTATCGATGTTTTCGAGCGCCGGCACGCGCCAGAAGTAGGTCTCGCCGCAGCACATGGCCGTCAGGGTCTGGCCATCGGGAGAGAACTGAGGCGAGCAGTAGATGCCGGCCACCGAGGTCAAGTCGATCAGTCGCCTTTGCGTCGCCATATCCCAGAGAGTGACCGCGGCCTGGGGTCCGACGCCAGTCGAGGCCAACCGGCGGCCATCGGGGCTAAACGCGAGACCATTCACTGGCATTGGGGCGCCCAAGGTCCCCACCACCTCGAGCGTCGGAACTTCACAGAGTTTGATTGTGACGGGCGAAACCCCGAAGGCCAGCCAACGTCCGTCTGGAGAGAAGGCCAGGCAGCGAGCGCCCACGCCCCCCACCTGCGCCAGCCGGGGCGGGGTGGTCATTTCCCAAAGGGCGATGCCGCCCTTAACCAGGGTGGCCAGCAGCCGGCCGTCTCGGGACGATTCCGCGTCCACAATCGACTCATCGACGCGCCCTTCGTTGGCCGACCGCCACGGTTCCGTCTGCTGCCAGGTCGCCGTGTCCCAAATATGCAGTGGAAGACCCCCTGCGTCGTTCACTGTGGTGACCAGGCCTCCCTTACCCAGTACGCGCAGACCGTACACCGCCCTCTGCTCCGGATAAGGGCGAAACGAGCCACTTTCTCGCTGAGTGGCGACGTCCCAGAAATGCACCACGCCGTCCTGGTCGGTGGTGGCGAGCGACTGGCCATCCGCCGCCACCGCGAAGCTGGTGTTGTTCGTCCCGTATTGGGGGAGCGGAGCAATCGGTGTCAGCGTGATGGTGTCGAACCGCGTCACGCAGCCATTGGTGAGGGCGAGAAACGACTTTGAATCAGGTGCAAAGACAATCGACCGCCAATCAGGCGGAAACACTCCCCGCGCTCGGCCGGTGGTCAGGCTCCGAGGCTCCGACGCCGACGGAGTCCGGACAGGGTCAAACTCCCAGAGCAGCACCTCGCCCTCGCCGGAGGGGGTAAGGAAGGAACCGCTGGCCAAGCACCGCCCGTTGGGTGCGAACGCCAGCCTGCTCACCAAGGACCGGTGTCCCGGAAGGCTGGCCAACAGCCGGCGCTGGGCCAGGTCCCAGATCCGGATGAGGTGGCCATCGCCGGCGGCCAGGAGCGCGCCGGAAGGATCAAACGCCAGACCTCCAGGGGGGTGTCGCAGGCCGGGGAGTTCCATCGCCCGCCTGGACGGCAGTTCCCAAACCCGCGCCCAGACATTGCTAGAGAGTGAAGAGGAGGCCACCAGCCAGCGCCCGTTGGGCGCGAAGGCGAGGCCGAAAACGCCATTGTCAACGAACGGGAGATCAGCCTCAAGGTCTCCGCTGGGCAGGGCGTGCAGGCGCACCGAGCCGTCGTAGTCGCCCACAGCCAACTGATCCCCGGCGGGGGAGAAGACGACAACGCCGGACTGGTCGGTAAGGGGACCGCCGCGGGAGAAGAGGTTCGTGATCAAGTTGCCCGTGGCGAGGTCCCAGACGCTTCCCCCCGCAGGCCCAAATCCGGCCAGCCAGCGACCGTCCGGCGAGAAAGCGAGCGAGGTCGTGTACCCGCCCTCGTTCCGCAGCCGCGACACGATGGTGTTGCGGCGCAGGTCCCAGACGCGCACTTCCCAATCCTCAGCGCCACTCCTGTTCACGACGTTCCACGGAAACGCGACGAGGTCGTTCGTCGGCGAGTAACCCATGCGCACGCCCATGCTCGGCTGGACCAGCCCGGGCACGGGTTGACGGGTCTCCAGATCGTAAACCACGACTTCTCCGATGTGCTCCTGCACGATTAACCGGCGGCCATCGGCGGTGAACGCGAGTCCGCCGATTTGTCTGGGTCGCGCGCAGAGCCGAAACGCCGCCTGGCTGCGCGACTTCTGCCAGAGATAGACCCATTCCCAGCCGCGCAGATCGGTTGATGGTCGAGGGTTGATGGTTGATGGTCGCTGCCCGGTGGCAACGGATGACTTGGTTGGCGGGGCGTAGCGGTTGAGGAGTTCCTGCACGCGACCAATGTCCTCTTCGGCCAGGGCGCGACCGGCCAAGTCCATGTCGGCGGCGTAGGCGTGCTGGCGGGACACCAACTCACTCGCTTGGGCGCGTCGCATCTGCCAGGTGGTGGTCACCAGACCGAGCGCGAGGCTCATGACCACCGCGCCCAAGGCCGCGGCCAGCTTCGGATTCCGCCAACACCAGCGCCAGGCTCGCTCGGCCCGATGCACCGGACGCGCGCGGATCGGTTCATTCGCCAGGAACCGGCTTAGTTCGTCCGCCAATTCCCGCGCGCTCGGGTAGCGTCGGTTCTGTTCCTTCTCGAGGCACTTCAGACAAATCGTCTCGAGATCCCGCGGGACGCTGGGATTCAACAGCCGCGGCGCGACCGGCTCGGTCTCGATCACCTGCCGCAACAAGGCGGTGAGCGTCTCGCCCTGGAACGGCGGGCGCCCGGTCAGCAGATGGTAAAACACTGCGCCCAGTGAATACACGTCGCTCGGAACGCCCACGGTGCCGCGCTTGCCTTCTGCCTGCTCGGGCGAGAGGTAGCTGGGCGAACCGAGCACTTGACCGCTGACGGTCAGTTGAGAGTTGAGAGTTGAGAGTTCCGAGTTGTCCAGCCAGTCTGCCGGGGTGACGGTGCCGGCGGCTTCGTTTGTTGTCCCGGCCTGGGCCCGATCCGCACCCGCGTTTGCGGTTGTGACGGAAGGCCCGCTGCCCTGATCGCCTCGAGGCGGGACAAAGAACCGCTTGGCCAGGCCGAAATCGGTGATGTGCGGCTGGTCGTCCGGGTCGATGATGATGTTCGCCGGCTTGAGGTCGCGATGCAGGATGCCATGCCGATGGGCGGAATGCACCGCTTCCGCGATCGTCTTCACCCAGGACACGCTGCGCGTGTAATTTGAAATCTCAAATCTCAGATTTGAGATGACTTCCGCCAGGTTCTTCCCCTCGATGTAGTCCATCGAGAAGTAGAGTTGGCCCTGGTGTTCGCCCACCTCGTGAATCGCGACGATACTGGGATGCCGGAGCTCTGCCGCCGCCTGGGCCTCCGCGCGAAAGCGCTGCACTTGGGCCTGCCCCGCCAGGCCACCGCCCAGGATCATCTTCACGGCGACGATGCGATTCAGACTGATCTGGCGCGCCTTGTGCACAACCCCCATACCGCCGCGGGCGATTTCCTCGAGCAATTCGTAATCGCCGAAGGTCCGCACGCCCGGCCGCGGCAAGGCCGCCGTCGCAGGCGTTTCTACATCCGGCGGGGGCGGGCGCAGGGCGGCACCCAAGAGGCAGGCCGGGCAAATCCCATGCGGCGCGTCCGCTCCAATCGGGCGGCCGCATCGACTGCATCGACGTTCATCTCCATTCATCCCCGGTTCCTCCTCCTCCCCGCTGTCTGTGCGGTCTGTTCATGCAGAGACCGCGGCGAAGAGGTGGCGCATTTCCTCCTCGATGTCATCCAGCGAGGCGACTGTGTGGGCGATCTCGTGGCGCAGGAGTTCGCCATAGCGATGACGCAGGCGGCAAACCGTCGTGCGCAAGCTGGTCTCGCTGGCGCCCAGCCGTTGCGCGATCTCGGCGTACGGCGGCGAGTCCCCATCGTCCAGCAATCGTTCCTTCAGGTGATCGAACAGCGGTCCTTTGCCCAGCCCGATCAGTTCGGCTTGCAGCCGGTCCAGAACGCGTTGCAGCAGAGTCAGTGCCCAACTCCGGTCAAACAACCGGTCCGGTGTCAGTGCGGCCAGGCCGTGCCGTCGGTAATGCCGTTCCGCCCAATCCTGGTTCCAGGAAACGAACCGGACGGCTCCGCCCCGTTTCTGCGCCTGCTCGTGCCGCCATTGGTCGACAAGAAAACGCTCGACCGCCACGCGCAGGAAGCAGCGGAAGCGACCGCGTTCGGGCGTAGCCTTCGCGAGTGTCTGCGAATCGAGCAGGTGCAGAAAGAACGACTGGGCGAGGTCCTGGGCATCAAGCGGGGTGGAGCCGCGCGTGCGGAGATAGGCATAAACGGGATACCAATAAGCCTCGCAGAGTTGCTCGAGCGCGGCCTGGGCGCCGGGCGCCGCGGGGTCTCCCGCGGCCAGGACGACACTCCAATGCGTTTGGCTCGGCCAATCCGCCGCCTCACTCCGCGCTCCGGTTGGCCCCGGCTTCGTCATACCGCGCTGGTGGGAACAGCTCTCCTCTCGCCCGGATCGGTCACGGCCTCCGCGATGCGCCTGATCCGGAACTGGGCATGTCGTCGGTCCTTTCGGTTTCCGTCCCTCGTCTTACGGAGACGCATGCCACGTGCCCCTGGCGTAGGAATGCCGCTTGCTATCCCTTTTGCCCTGGCATGTCAATGCCGCAGAACGCGTACGCGAGCTGGGACGCGCCATCCGTCCGGTTTCACCTTGAA
>Ga0116149_1005111_pt1 | contig 12497 bp, 14 predicted proteins | sample AD_UKC057_MetaG_FD_89787 | JGI IMG/M metagenome (GOLD analysis project Ga0116149, IMG submission 89787) | Active sludge microbial communities of municipal wastewater-treating anaerobic digesters from USA - AD_UKC057_MetaG | ecosystem: Engineered > Bioreactor > Anaerobic > Digestate | place: USA...
CTCGTGCGTGAAGGGCACATCGCGCGCGACCCCACCGCCAACCTGGACAGCCCTAGGCAGGCACAACGGTTACCCAGGGCGCTAACTGGAGAAGAAGTCGACATGTTGCTTACTGCGCCGTCGGGCAATGATCCTCGTTCTCTGCGCGACCGCGCCATGCTGGAACTTCTCTACGCTTCGGGCCTACGTGTTTCGGAGCTGATTTCGCTGTCGACCCGCGATGTTGATCTGGAAGTAGGCTATGTGCGCTGCATAGGCAAGGGGGATCGCGAACGTATCGTGCCGGTGGGGCAGGTTGCCGCGTTGGCTATCCAGCGCTACTTGGCGCTAGGCCGGCGCGAACTCGCTCCGGCCAGCGACGATGGTAGCCTTTTCATCACCAACCGCGGGGCCGGGATGACTCGCCAGGCCTTCTGGAAGATGATACGGCGCCGAGCAGTGGAGGCGGGGATTTCGGCGCGGATCACTCCGCATACGCTCCGTCACTCATTTGCCACGCACCTGCTCGAACACGGCGCCGATCTCCGATCTGTTCAGGAAATGCTGGGACATGCCGACATTCGAACAACGCAAATCTACACTCACCTGACCCAAACAAGGCTCAGAGAAGTCTACGAGAAACATCACCCCAGAGCGTGAAAAGGGGAGGCAGCCATGAGAGCGGTTCTGGTTGTGCTCGATGGAGTGGGAGTGGGCGAACTGCCGGATGCAGACGCCTACGGCGATAGGGGAAGCAATACGTTGGTCAATACCGCGAAAGCCGCCGGCGGGCTCAATCTACCTAACCTTGAGCGGTTGGGCCTGGGCAACTTGGTGGCTGACGCGGGGACCGAGCTCGCAGGGGTAAGCGCATGCGACTCACCCATGGCTTCACACGGGCGGATGGCTCAGGCTTCGCCAGGCAAAGACACCACTACAGGCCACTGGGAAATCGCCGGAATCCAGCTGAAGCAGGCGTTTCCGACGTACCCGGCCGGGTTTCCGCCCGAGATCATATCAGCGTTCGAAAGGGCGATAGGCCGGCAAATTCTGGGTAACCGGCCCGCGTCAGGCACCGAGATCATCAGGGAGTTGGGCGAGAAGCACATGGCCACAGGCAGTCCAATCGTGTATACGTCGGCAGATTCGGTGTTCCAGATCGCCGCGCACGAAGACGTGATTGCTCCGGACGAGCTCTACGAGATGTGTCGCACTGCCCGCGCGATCCTGACAGGGCCCCATGCCGTGGGCCGGGTGATCGCCCGCCCGTTCGAGGGCAGCTCGGGGCATTTTACTAGGACCGTCAGGCGGCGGGATTTCTCGCTGCTTCCGCCTGGTCCCACTCTGCTGGACCTGGTGGCCCAGACAGGGCTGGACGTAATGGGCTGCGGCAAGATAGACGACATCTTCGCCATGCGCGGGATCACTCTATCAAGACACGTGTCAGGCAACGACCAGGTATTTGATGCTATCCTCGCTTTTCTGGACGAGGGTAGGCCGGGGCTGATTTTCGCCAATTTGATCGATTTCGACATGAAGTGGGGTCACCGCAACGATGTGGAAGGTTTCGCGCGGGGCCTAGAACATGTGGACCGACGCCTTCCTGAGCTTCTGCAGCGGCTCAGAGATGACGATCTCCTGGCCATCTGCGCAGATCACGGCAACGACCCCACTACCCCGAGCACCGATCATAGCAGGGAGTACGTGCCGGTTCTGGCGATGAGCCCAGCGGCTCTACATGCGGGGCGATCCGGGCGACCCATCGGGGTTAGGTCCACCTTCGCGGATCTGGGCGCCACGATAGCCCAGTTTCTGAAGATACCGTGGAGTTTGGCAGGCGAGAGCTTCTTGCGGCACGTGCTGTAGACACATCCGACTGGGTGAGGAGGAGTTGGATTGAGAGCCCCCGATATCATCATGAAGAAGCGCGATGGACTCGTGCTTTCCGCCGACGAGATACGCTACATGATCCAGGGCATGCTTATGGGCGAAGTGCCTGACTATCAGATTTCGGCATTCTGCATGGCCGTCTTCTTCCAGGGCATGACATCTGAGGAGACCACAGCGCTCACTCTGGCCATGGCCGATTCCGGGCGTCGGGTCGACCTTTCGGCCATACGCGGCGTCAAAGTCGATAAGCACAGCACGGGAGGGGTGGGCGACACCACCACCCTGGTGCTTGCGCCCATGGTGGCCGCGGCAGGAGTGCCTGTGGCCAAGATGTCCGGCCGTGGCCTGGGGCACACTGGGGGAACCCTTGACAAGCTGGAATCCATCCCCGGCTTTCGGGTCTCGCTTTCGGAAAGAGAATTCGTCGAACAGGTGAACCGCATAGGCCTGGCCGTGGTGGGGCAGACCGAGGATGTGGCGCCGGCCGACAAGCGACTCTACGCCCTGCGCGATGTCACCGCCACGGTCGAGAGCATCCCACTGATTGCCTCGAGCATAATCAGCAAGAAACTGGCCACAGGCGCAGATGCCATCGTTTTGGACGTCAAAGTCGGGAGCGGGGCATTCATGCATGAGCTGGACAATGCGCGCGAGCTCGCCCGGGCGATGGTCGACATAGGCCGCATGGCAGGGCGGAGAATGGCGGCGCTGATAACCGACATGAACCAACCTCTGGGGCAGGCGGTAGGCAACTCGCTGGAGGTGGTCGAAGCCATTCACACACTATCCGGCCGCAGTAGCGGTCGCCTCCTTGAGCTCTGCTTCGAACTGGGCGCCCGCATGGTCGTGCTGGGAGGGGTCTGCGACCATGTCAAACAGGCCCGCACGCTCCTCCGCGACCTCGTGGAATCGGGGCGTGCGCTAGCCAAGCTGAAAGAGATGGTGGAGGCTCAGGGCGGCGATGTGTCATGCGTGGATGATCCCGACCGCATTGAGGCGGCGCCGCTGTCGGACCGGATCCTGGCCCCGGTAGACGGCTATGTATGTCGAGCAGACGCCCTTACGCTGGGTCGCGCAGCGGCGGCCATGGGGGCCGGCAGGCAGCGAAAGACGGACTCAGTCGATCTCGGTTGCGGGCTCCGCGTCCTGGTGTCCGTAGGCGACAGGGTGGAGGCCGGCCAGCCGGTGGCGGAGCTTTTTGCCAGCACCCAGTCACGACTGGATGAAGGAGCGGCCGAGGCGGCATCGGCCTTTGCCTACTCCGAGGCGCCGTGTGAAGCGCCGCCCCTTGTTTACGAAGCCGTTGAGGCGTAGAGACAGACTCATCCTGTATAACCGGGCATGCCACAGAATATGCTCTCTTGAAACAAGAGACGAAGGGAGGCATGCCCCTTGTCGTACAAACCCGCCATGCCCGCTTGGGCCCCCCGGGCCTGCGCCCTGCTGGCCTGCGCCGTGCTAAGCTGCTGCTTCCTGTCGGCCGCGACAGCCTGGGCTTCGCCTGGAGCAGCCGGTTCGCTCGCGGCGGCCGCAGCGGCCGAACTTGCCAGGAAAGTGACTGCGCCGTCCGCAATTCTCATGGAGGCCACCACCGGCCGGGTCCTGTGGGAGAAAAACGCCGATGTGACTCGTCCCATAGCCAGCGTGGTCAAGATCATGACCCTAACGCTTGTTATGGAAGCTTTGGAGGCGCGTCGCATAGGCCTGAATGACATGGTGATCACGTCTGAGCATGTGGCGTCGATGGGCGGCTCGCAGATCTGGCTGGAACCAGGCGAATCGATGGCCGTGTCGGAGCTTGTCCGGGCGGTTGCCATTGAATCAGCCAATGACGCGGCCGTAGCTCTGGCTGAACACGTGGCCGGAAGCGAGGCCGCCTTTGTGGCGATGATGAACGAAAAGGCCCGCGACCTCGGCTGCGCCAACACTCGTTTCGTCAATGCAACCGGGCTGCCGGAATCCACGGCCGATAGCGATTGCATGTCGTCCGCGCGCGACGTAGCCATAATGTCAAGGGAGCTTCTGCGCTACCCCGCGATCCACGAGTGGTTGACAATCTGGATCGGCTATGTGCGGGACGGCAAGAACATGCTGACAAATACCAACCGCCTGATCAGGTTCTATCCTGGCGCCGACGGCCTGAAGACAGGCTACACTGACAGGGCCAAGTACTGCCTGTCGGCCACGGCGGTTAGGAACAACGTCAGGGTCATAGGAGTGGTACTGGGCGTTTCCACCAGCTCCGTGCGGTTTGCAGAGGCGTCCACCTTGCTCGATTACGGCTTCAAGATGTGCGAGGCCCAGACGCTGGCCAGGGCAGGGCAAGAACTCGGTCGTGTGCGAGTAGTCCGCGGTGTCGACACGTCGGTGAATGTGACCATAGCCCGCGACCTGAGTGTGGTTACGCTAAGGGGCGAAGGCGGCAACATCGAAGCCAAGATCGCCCTGCCCGAGCAGCTTGAGGCCCCCGTGGAACAAGGTCAACACCTGGGCCATATGGTAGCGCTTCAAAACGGCGTCGAGGTGGCCCAGGTCGACGTGATCGCGATGCAGGCTGTGCCCAAAGCTCCGTGGTTCCGGCTGATCTTGAGGCACACCCGTGAGTATGTCAGGTCGCACTTCCTGTTTGCTCCGCGTTGATGTGGCAAGAAGGATAGCCCCCCGCCGAAGGAGAATCTGTCTTCCGGCGCAATCCACAGGGAGGCGGGGGATTGTCCTTGTTCGACTGGGTGCTCCGCGGATCCGATCTCATTGTTGACCTTCAGGGTGAGCTCGATCTGTCCTGCTCCGAACGTGCGGCGCAGGCTCTCGACTCGCTGATCGACGCCAACCGCGGTGCGCGGCGCGTGATCCTCAGGATGGACAGAGTCACTTTCATCGATAGCTCGGGCATTGGAATGGTGTTCGGCAGGCACAGACGCCTGGTCGCGCGCGGAGTCGCCCTGGCCATTGCCGGCGCGGGCGCGCGCGTGAGTCGAACCCTCGATCTCCTCGGCGTGTCGGAGCTAATCCCGGTGTATGCATCACTAGACCGTGCCTTGTCGGCGCAAGAGGGGGTCAGGAAATGGAACCCAAGGTGAACTGGGCGCGTGTGGAGTTTGAGTCGGCAGCCGAAAACCTGGGGTTCGCGCGTGTCGCCGCAGCTAGCTGGGCAGCTGGACTTGGATTCACGCTGGAAGAGCTTGACGACATCAAGCTGGCTGTGTCGGAGGCAGTGTCCAACTGCATAGTCCACGCATATCCGGGGCGCCCGGGCAGGGTGCTGATGCAGTTGTCCGCCTCGGCTCAAACCCTTACCGTGTCGGTGCAAGACGAAGGCGTTGGGATCGAGGATGTCCAGGCAGCTCGTCGCGCCGGCGTCACCAGTTCCCCTGAGAGGTTGGGCATGGGCTTCACTCTCATGGAGGCACTGTCGGAGTCGATGGAAGTCACATCCTCGCCAGGGCACGGCACGACAGTGGTAATGTCTTTCGCGCCGGGTGACCGCTGATGCCGTCCGACGATGGACCTGACGATGCCGATATTCGAAGGCATGCCGGGCTTGCCATGTATATCGCAAAGAGGTTCGCCGGGCGAGCAGAATTGGCCGATCTGTATCAGGCCGGCTGTGTTGGCCTGGTACGGGCCATGCGTACCTATGACCCGGCGCGCCAGACGGCTTTCACAACCTACGCCGTTCCCCTCATAATCTCGGAAATCCGGGCTTACCTCAGAGGCTCAGGTCCGCTCCACATACCGCGAACCGTGCGTGAACTCGGCAGGAAGTGCCGGGAGGCGCATGGCGCGCTGGCTGCCGAACTCGGTTGCGATCCGCTCGTCTCGCAGATAGCGGCAAAGCTCGGCATTTCTCCGGCCGACGTCGCCTTCGCCATGGACTCCGATGCGCCGATCCGCTCCCTCGATGAGCCGGCGTGCGCCGCGTCAGATAGCCTGTCGCTCCTCGATGCATTACCTGGCGAGCAGATGCCTGATGAAGGCGTGTGCGATTCGCTCGTGCTGAAAGACGCGCTGAGCCGTCTGAGCGCTGACGCGCGGGCTGTCATCGTCATGCGCTTCTTCGAAGAGCGTACGCAGGCCCAAGTGGCGAAGGTTCTAGGGATCTCGCAACCACAGGCTCACCGGATCGAAAAGGCTGCCCTCCGCGAGTTGAGGCGCAGCATGGCTGGTGAATGAAAGCCCCCGGCGCGTCGCATACTAGCTGACGCAGGGGGTGACTTCCACCTTGGCAGACCCTGGAACCAGGAAACACAAGGCAGATGATAGAGCCAAGTATCAAAAACTGGCATCATCCATCGTGCCCCGACCGCCGCTGGCACGGAACACAGCGGTTGCGTTCGTGGTGGGCGGCCTCATATGCGTGGTGGGGCAGGCGGTCATGAACGCCTTCATCGCGTCCGGCATGACGGCCGACGAGGCGGTAGGGCCCACTCTAGCCACGATGATCCTGATTGGCGTGGTTTTGACGGGATTGTCGATATACCACCACATAGGCGAGTTTGCAGGCGCCGGCGCCGCTGTTCCCATAACCGGGTTTGCCAACACTATAGCCGCCGCGGCCATGGACTTCAAGCGCGAAGGCTATGTTCTGGGCATGGGTGCAAAGATGTTCATCATTGCCGGGCCCGTGCTGGTGTACGGAATACTGGCGGGAGTGACCGTTGCGCTCATCAAGTGGCTTTCGCGGGGGTGAACCATGGCGAATCGGAGGATCGGCAAGAGCACTATGCGATTTGCGACGCCTCCAGTGATCGTGTCCGCTGGAACAGTTGCCGGGCCCATGGAGGGCCGGGGGCCTATGGCCCGGTGGTTCGATGAAGTGGTCCCGGACGATATGTTCGGCGAACGCACCGCAGAGAAGGCCGAGAGGCGGTTCATGGGAGATGCGGTCAAGATAGTGCTCAAGCAGGCCGCCGTCCAACCCGAACAGGTAGATTACTTCATAGCCGGCGATCTGCTCAATCAAATCGTCACAGCCAGTTTCGTTGCCGAAGACCTCGAAACCCCGTTCATCGGCGTGTACGGCGCCTGTTCTACGTCGGTTCAGGGTCTAACCCTGGCATCCGCCCTGGTTGACGCGGGGTTCGCGAATCTGGCGCTCGCAGCAACCAGCAGCCATTACCAGACAGCTGAGCGGCAGTTCAGATACCCCATAGAGTTGAACATCCAGCGCAAGTCGACATCGCAGTATACCGCGACCGGAGCGGGGGCTGTACTGGTGGGGCAATCGGGAGGCAAGGTCCGGGTCACCGAGGCCACCCTGGGGCGGGTAGTAGACATGGGTGTGAAGGATCCCAATCAGATGGGCCCGGCCATGGCGCCCGCCGCGGCCGACACCATCTTCAACCACCTTGCCGACACCGGACGCGATCCCGCGTTCTACGATGTGATCATCACCGGCGACCTGGGCAGTGTGGGGTCGGAAATACTGCTTGAACTGATGCAGCGCCGGGGGGCGCCTCTGGGCGACAACTACGCCGACGGCGGCGTCATGCTGTTTGAGGGTGTGCGCGGAACAGGCGTGGGAGGCAGCGGTTGCGCCTGCTCAGCGTTGATAATGGAAGGTTTCGTGTGGAAGCGGATGTGCGACGGCGAGATCAGGCGGGCTCTGATCGTGGCCACGGGGGCTCTGCTGTCCCCGCTCACCTGGCAGCAAGGCGAGTCGGTGCCTTGCATCGCCAATGCAATTGCGCTTCAACTCTGAGCCAGTCACGTAATTGGGGGAGAATGCATGGACTATGTAATCGCGTTTCTGGTGGGCGGCGCTATCTGCGCGGTTGGCCAGGTCCTGCTGGATCTGGCCAAGATTCCTCCAGCACACATGCTGGTGCTCTTCGTCGTGGTCGGCGCCGTTCTGTCGGGGTTCGGAGCTTATGACCGGCTCGTGGAATTCGCAGGCGCCGGGGCGCTCGTGCCCGTGTCCGGCTTCGGACACTCTATCAGTCGCGGATCCTTGCTTGAGGCACGAAGACTGGGAGTGATAGGGTTGTTCACCGGGGCCTTTGAATTCACCGGGCTGGGAGTGGCCACCGCCGTGTTCTTCTCGGCCCTGATCGCTCTGGTGGCCAATCCGAGAACATGAGCCTGGTTGTGGGAGTGCCGCGCGCCCTCCTATTCCACGAGTATGGCCACTTCATGCTGGAATTGCTGCGCCAGTGCGGCGCCAGGGCCGTGCTTTCCCCGGTGACGAACAAGGAAATCCTCCAGGCAGGGCTGGAAACCTGTGTTGATGAGGCCTGCCTTCCGGTCAAGGCCTTCTTCGGGCATTCCGCGTATCTTGCGCAGCGGGTAGACGCTCTGTTCGTCCCGAGGTTTGTGAGCGTTGAGCGAGGGGCCTACATCTGCCCAAAGCTGATGGGGTTGCCCGACATGATACGTGCCAGGGCGCCGGGCGCTCCCAGGGTAATTGATCCGTGTATCGATATGTCGCGAGGGCTTGGGAAGACGGCAAGATCCATTGCCGAACTCGCGCCGGCGCTCGGCGTAAGCTGCAGCCGCCTAGCGATTGCGTTGGCAAGATCCATGAAGACAGCATCCGCGAATGCCGACAGGCGATTGGATGACGGGAGAACGACCGCAGCCGGCAGCGGAGTACGCATCGGTGTTCTGGGGCACGACTACAACCTCAACGATCCCTACATCAGCCTGGATCTAGTCAGCAAGATCCGACGCCTGGGGGCCGCGCCTGTGACGGCCGGCGCCTACTCGCCCAGGGAAACGGGCAGATGGGAGCGGCAGCGGGCCCGGCGCGGAGCCAAGCGCCTCTTTTGGACATTCGGTCGCCGCCTTCTGGGGGCGGCCTACAGATGGCTCGACACAGGCGAGGTAGACGGGATTGTACACCTCGCGAGTTTTGGCTGCGGACCGGAATCATTCATCGCGGAGGTCATTCAGCATGAGGCAGCAGAGCGCGACTCCATACCTTTGATGTGCGTCAATATCGACGAGCATTCGGCGGAGGCCGGGCTCTCCACGCGCCTGGAAGCATTCATCGATACGGTGGCTATGAGGAAGTGCGAATATGCGAGTCACCTTCCCACATCTGGGCAACCTGTGGATACCCACTAAGGCGTTCCTGCGTTCATTGGGCCACGACGTGATCACGCCGCCTCCGACAACGAAAAGGACGGTGTCGCTGGGGGCGAGGCACACCCCTGACGGCGCGTGCCTTCCTCTGAAGGTCACCATGGGCAATTTCATCGAGGCGGCCGAATTGGGCGCCGACACTATCCTCATGGTTGGGGGAATCGGGCCGTGCAGGTTGGGATACTATTGCGAACTTCAGCGCCGCGCGCTGGCCAAGGCCGGCTGCAGCGCTAGGCTAATCGTGGTGGAACCTCCGCGGTCGGATCTCTGGGGGTTTGCGAGCATGGTCAGAACAATCAGACGCCGTGCCACGTTCAGGCAGGTTCTGGAGGCAAGCCGGCTTGCGTGGGCGAAATTCCGAGCGGTTGACGCGCTGGACCAGGCAGCTAACATGGCGCGATGGCGCGAAATCGGCCCCGGACGCGTGGACGCATGTATTGGGCGCGGACTTGCGCTACTCGACGCGGCTGAGACGTGCAGTGCCGTTCGGGAAGCGGCGGAGCAGACGCTACACGATGTGCAAGGCTGTACCGGGGTTGGGCCGCGCCAGGCAGCACGCGTGGGAGTTGTAGGCGAAATCTACATCGTGATGGAACCTGCTGTGAACATGGATGTATGCAAGAAACTTGGCCGGCTGGGCGCGCAGGTAGTACAGCCGCTCACGTTCTCTCATTGGATAGAATCACACGTCGTGTGCGACATAGCCCGCTGGATACCAAGGCCCGATGTCCTCTCGTGGTCCAGCCCCTACTTGAGGCACTTCGTGGGAGGACACGGGGTTGAGAGTGTTGGGCACTCCGTCGACATGGCTCGATCAGGCCTACATGGGGTAGTACACCTAGCGCCCATGACATGCATGCCCGAGATTGTGGCCGGCAGCATCCTTCCAAGCGTGAGCTTGGCTGAAGGCATCCCCGTAATGTCGCTTGCTGTAGACGAGCACACCGCCGATACCGGCTTCGATACCAGGCTCGAGGCCTTCGTCGACCTGTTGCTGGATAGAGCGCGCGAGGAAGGCAACACATCGCGGCACGCCGGGTCGGGCCCGATTTCCACCTGACGACGGTCTGTGCTATAATCGAGCGCAGGGGAGGTGGCGCCAATGAGCGGCAATGATCTTCTGTATTTCTTGACTACCCTGCCAATCCTCCTGCTTGCGTTGTCGGTGCATGAGTACGCGCATGCCTGGGCCGCGGTGAAACTGGGAGACTCCACCCCCAAATGGGAAGGGCGACTTACACTCAACCCCTTGGCCCACCTCGACCCCGTAGGCCTTCTGGCATTGGTGCTTACGAGGCGATTCGGGTGGGCGAAACCTGTGAGGGTCAACCCGAGGAACCTGGCCAGCCGCAAGGCCGGGATGGTCATGGTCAGCCTGGCCGGCCCAGGGGCCAATGTTTTCCTCGCCATACTCCTGTCGGCCATTATCAAGCTCATATATGGCACGTACGGGTTTCGGCGCGAATCAACCGCTTTTCTCATCATGGCCCTCGACCAAGGGGTATGGATCAATCTTGGGTTGGCTGTTTTCAACCTCATACCCATTCCGCCGCTGGACGGCTCGAAGATACTGGCTGCTGTGCTTTCCGGCGACGCGGCAAGGGTCTACTATCGGCTGGAGCAGTACTCGTACATCATTCTCCTGGTGTTCATCATGACGCCGCTATCGAGATGGATCCTCGTCCCAATCGTCGGGGCGCTATATCGAGCGATTATGTAGAGGGTGGTTTGGTTGAAGAAAGGCCGGATATTCAGCGGGATGAGGCCCACAGGAATGCTTCACCTGGGTAACCTGGCAGGAGCGCTCGTCAACTGGGTACGGTTGCAGGATGACTATGAGTGTGTATTCGCAGCCGTCGACTGGCATGCTCTCACCACAGGATACCAGGACACATCGATGATCCGCGAGTACACCAGGCAAGTGCTCATCGACTTCATTGCGGCGGGCATAGATCCCGAGCGCTCTATCGTCTTCCGTCAATCTGATGTGAAGGAACATGCTGAACTGCACTTATTGCTTTCCATGATTACGCCCCTCGGCTGGCTCGAACGGTGCCCGACCTACAAGGAGCAATTGCAGCAACTTGCCGAAAGAGAGATAACCACATACGGATTCCTGGGATACCCTGTGCTGATGGCCAGCGACATACTGGTGTACAAAGCCGACACAGTCCCTGTGGGCGAAGACCAACTGCCTCACTTGGAACTGGCGCGTGAGCTAGCCCGCAGGTTCAACTACATCTATTCGCCGGTCTTCCCCGAACCTCAGGCCAAACTGAGCAAGGTCACCGTGCTCCCGGGCACCGATGGCCGGAAGATGAGCAAGAGCTACGGGAACACCATCCAGATGTCCGATCCGCCGGAGAGAATACGCGAAGCCGTGAAGTCAATGGTCACGGACCCCGCCAGAATACACAAGAGCGATCCGGGGCACCCGGATGTGTGCACAGTGTTCGCATACCAGTCGGCGTTCGCGCCTGAGGCGGCAGAGGGGCGGAGGGGCGAATGCGAGGGGGCGAGAATCGGCTGCGTGGCGTGCAAGCGGCAACTCGCCGACACGCTCATCTCAGTGCTGGCCCCCATTCACGAGCGGAGGCGGCAGCTTGAGGCCACTCCCGGCTTGATAGAGTCAATCATCGACGACGGCGCAATGCGCGCAAGGCCTATGGCGGCCCGCACACTGGAGGAAGTCCGCTCAGCCATGAAGATATGAAGGTAGATACCGAAGGCTTCTCCGGGCCGCTCGATCTGCTGCTCTCGCTGATAGAGAAGAAACAGATCGATATATGTGAAGTGTCAATCAGCGAGATCGCCGACGACTACCTCGAACAGGTGTGTGCCATGGAATGGCTCGACATCGACCAGGCGGCGGAGTTCTTGCTCATAGCGGCGACACTTCTGTATATCAAGGTGAGGGCGCTTCTGCCGCCGGACGAGGCTTTGGAGGAGCTCGCCGCTGCAGTGGAAGAAGCGCCCGACCCACGTGCTGAGCTCGTCGTACGCCTTGTGGAATATCGCAGGTACCGTGATGCGGCCCGCCTTCTCGGGAGCCTGGAGGCTGTGGGGTCTCGCATGTACACGCGCCCTCCACGTCCTCTGCCGGCGCCCACTGTGAGGGGCAATCCTATGGAAGGGATCACCGGGCACGAGCTTCTCCAGGCCTATCTGGACGCGTCGTCGAGTATCCCAGAAGAGTTTCCTTACCTGCCGACCGACGAGATACCCATCGCCACCCAGATGGTTGCGGTGCTAATGCGCCTGGCGCGCAGGGGGAAGCTGGGGTTGTTCGAGTTCCTTGGCGGCGATAAATCCCGCCGCCTACTGGTCCCGACCGTTCTGGCCGTCCTGGAATTGGTTCGGCGCGGTCGCATCTGGGCATCACAACCTGCACCGTTCGGAGAGATCTGGATGTTCCCTACGTCTCAGGCGACGGGAGGTGCGCCCAACGAACCTATATGAAGCGCAGGCGGCCATTGAGGCCATCCTGTTTGCCGCATACTTCCCGCTGAGCGTGAAGGACATAGCAGCGGCAATTCAGGTAGATC
>Ga0116149_1005119_pt1 | contig 12488 bp, 8 predicted proteins | sample AD_UKC057_MetaG_FD_89787 | JGI IMG/M metagenome (GOLD analysis project Ga0116149, IMG submission 89787) | Active sludge microbial communities of municipal wastewater-treating anaerobic digesters from USA - AD_UKC057_MetaG | ecosystem: Engineered > Bioreactor > Anaerobic > Digestate | place: USA...
CGCACCGCATAACTACCGCGAAAAAGTCCTCGGCGCCCAACCGCATCTCATCGTCTCCGAATTCGTCAACGACGCCGGCCTCGACGCCGCCCAGATCGAGGAGCGCTACGGACGTCTTCTCGACGACTTCCGCGCCATTGGAGCCGAGTGGATCATTCTCACGCCTCATTACGTGCGGCCCGACTGGATGGGTTTGGATCGCGAATGCGACATCGACAATGACCCGAGGCCTTACGTCACCGGGCTGCGGCAGTTCGCCGCACGGCATGGCGTCGCTCTGGCCGACGCGGCGCGGCGCTACGGACGCCTTTGGCGCCAGGGCATTCCGTACACGGCCCTGATGCTCAACTCGATCAACCACCCCGATGCCGATGGAATGAAGATTTTCGCCGACGCCCTGATGGCGTTGGGCTGGACTCCGGACACACCGCACTAGCCCGCATGGGTCCACGTCTCGAATTCTCCGGCGTCGCCGTGGTCACAAGTCCATGAAACATGCGGGCTAGTCCGCTTCGTCCACGGTCGCCCCCTTGGAGCGATCGGTGCAAACGCCGCGCTTGGCGGCAGCCAGGAACTCGAGCAACGTCTGCGCGACGGGGCTGGTGTGTTCGCGGCGCGCGGCCTCGAGCGCGCGCCGGAGCGGCAGTCCGCTCCGAAACAGCTTGTGATAGAGCCGCCGCAGTTCGAGGCGTTCATCCGACGAGAGCCCGGCGCGGCGCAGGCCCACCGAGTTCAAACCGCAAATCCGGTTGACGCCCCGGGCCATTGTGTAGGGCGGCAGGTCCTTGCTGATCGCCGCACGGCCCTGCATCATCGCGAGCGTGCCCAGGCGCGTGAACTGGTGCACCAGGCAGTTGCCCGAGATCACAACCCGATCCTCGACGGTGACGTGCCCGCCCAGGAGCGCGCCGTTGGCGAGAATCACGCGATTGCCCACATGGCAATTGTGCGCGACGTGCGCGCAGGCCATCAGCAGGTTGTGCGATCCAAGCGTCGTGTCTTCGTCCAGATCGGTCGAACAGTTGATCGTGACGCACTCGCGGAAAGTGTTGTGGTCGCCAATCCGCAATCGGCTCGGCGCGCCCCGGTACTTGAGATCCTGCGGGATGTTCCCGATGACGCATCCGGCGTGGAAGCGGTTGTGCGCGCCGATCGTCGTCTGGCCCGTCAGATACACATGCGGCCCGACGACACAATGCGCGCCCAACACCACGCCCTCGTCAATCACCGCGTAAGGCCCGACACTCGCGGTCGGGTCAACGTGCGCCTTCGGGTGTATGATCGCTGTCGCGTGTCTCATCGCGCGGAACCTTTAGCACCCCCGTCCCGGGAATTGAATCCCAAATGTGTTCCGCCCCACGATCCGGGATTGCGGGGCGCACAGGGTTGGTGTTCCATGCCGCGATGACACAGACCGAAGCTCTTGAACTCTTCCGCCAGGCCGGCGCGCTGCTCGAAGGGCACTTCGTCCTGCGCAGCGGCCTGCACAGCCGCCAGTACTTTCAGTGCGCCCTGGCCTTGCAGGATATGCCAACCGTCGAGCGGTTCGGCCAGGCCCTCGCGGATCAGGTCCGCGCATCGCAGCCCGCCACCGTCATCGCTCCGGCCCTCGGCGGGCTGGTCATCGGCCAGGAAGTGGCCCGCCAACTGCGGGCCCGGTTCATTTTCACCGAGAAAGAGGAGGGCAAGCTGGCCTTGCGGCGCGGCTTCAGGATCGCCCCGGATGAAAGAGTGCTGGTGGTCGAGGACGTGGTCACCAAAGGCGGGCGCGTCCAGGAGACCATCGACATCGTGAGCGCCCACAAGGGCCGGGTGATCGGTGTCGCAATGCTGGTCGACCGCTCGAACGGGACCGTCGATCTGGGGGTGCCGACCTATTCGCTGCTGCGCCTGAAGGTCGAGACATTCGAGCCGGACAAACTCCCGCCCGATCTGGCGGCGCAGCCGGTGGTCAAGCCCGGGAGTCGCTGAGGCCCCGAGGTCTCAGGACCGCGGCTTGCGCGCCAGCGTGTGAGTGGCGTGCCCGTAGAACACCTCCGCGCACTCCATCATCGTCTCGGACAGCGTCGGATGCGGATGCACGGCCAGAGCGAGGTCGCGCGCGGTGGCGCCCATCTCGATCGCCAGAACGCCCTCGGCAATCAGTTCCCCGGCGCCATGCCCCACGATCCCCACGCCCAGCACCCGTTCCGTCTCCGGATCGATGATCAGCTTGGTCATGCCATCGGGCCGGTCGAAGGTCAGGGCTCGGCCCGATGCGGCCCAAGGGAACTTGGCGACCTCGACGGGGATGCCCTTCTGCTGCGCCTCGGATTCGGTCAAGCCGCACCAGGCCAGCTCGGGATCGGTGAACACGACGGCCGGGATGACGAACTCGGGCATGGTCTCGCTCTCGCCCAGGATCGCCTCGACCGCAATGCGGGCCTCGCGTGACGCCTTGTGCGCCAGCAACACTCCGCCGGCAATGTCTCCAATGGCGTAGATCGCGGGATCTTCGGTCTTTTGATTCTCATCGACGACAATGAAGCCCTTCTCGTCGCACGTCGCCTTGGTGTTCTCGAGACCGAGATCGTCGCCGTTGGGGACCCGGCCGACCGCCACGAGCACCCGATCATAGAGCTCTTCGAGTTGCTGGCCCTGGTACTCGATCGCCACTTTGATCTGAGCCCCTTTGGTCGCCATGCTCGACACCCTGGCCTTGACCCGAATCTCCTTGAAGTTTTGCCGGGCGCGCGCCGCCACCGGGCGCGCCAGGTCGGGATCGGCTCCCGTCAGAATCGCGTCCAGCGCCTCGACAACGATCACCTCGCTCCCGAGCGCGGCGTACACCGTGCCCAGTTCCATCCCGATGTACCCGCCGCCGATCACCAGCAGGCGCGCAGGCACTTCTTCGACTTCCAGGGCGTCAGTCGACGTCATGATGCGCGGATTCCCCAGATCGAACACCTTGGGCATGGCCGGCTGCGAGCCGGTGGCGACAATCGCGTTTTGGAACTGGACGAACTGCTGGCCCTTCTCGGTCTCGACGCGCAGGGTGTTCGAGTCTTCGAAATAGCCCCGGCCCTCGAGCACACGCACGCTGCGTTTCTGGGCCAACTGGCTCACCCCGTTGCCCAGACGCTGCAAGATCGATTCCTTCCAGGCGCGCAGCTTGCCCAGATCAAGCTGCGGCGGGGCAAACGTCATGCCGCGATGGGCCGATTCGCGGGTCAGGCCGATCGTGTGCGCCGCGTGCAGCAGGGCCTTCGACGGGATGCAGCCGCAGTTGAGGCACACGCCACCCAACCGCCGCTCGCGCTCGACCAGCACGACCTGTTTGCCGCGGTCCGCCGCGTAAAACGCCGCCGTGTACCCCCCCGGCCCGGCGCCGACAACGACCAGCTCAGTTTGAATACGCTCCATGACAGGCTCCTCTCCGTTCTCGCTTGCGGGCTAGAGTTTGACCGCTTCCTCACCCATCCCCTCGATCGTCTGGACCAGATCGACCATGAACCGCGCGGCGTTGCCGCCGTCAATGACCCGGTGATCGTACGACACCGCCAGCGGCACCAGCGTCCGCGGCTCGACGTGATCCTTGATCCACACCGGCTTGACCGCCCCCCGCCCGATTCCGAGGATGGCCACCTCGGGCAGATTGATGATCGGAGTGAAGTGCGCCCCGCCAATCCCGCCCTGGTTGGACAACGTGAACGTGCCGCCCTTCAGATCGTCCAGAGTCACTTTCCGCTCGCGCGCCTTCATGGCCACCGTCTCGAGATCGCGCGAGAGCTCGACCAGCGTCTTCTTGTCCGCATCCCGGATCACGGGAACGAGCAGGCCGGCGTCCGTATCCACCGCGATGCCGATGTGATAATACGACTTGAACACCAGATTCTCGCCGGTCGCATCGAGGCTTGCATTGAACACGGGGTGGCGCGTCAGCACCGCGGCCAGCGCCTTCAGGATGAACCCGGTCAGAGTCAACTTCGTGCCCCTCTCCTCGTAAGCGGCCACATGCTGCTTCCTCAAAGCCAGCAACCGCGTCACATCGACCTCGTCGAATTGCGTCACCCGCGCGACGGTCGCCCAGCTCTCCGCCATGCGACGGCTGATCGTCTGGCGCAGCGGCGTCAGCAGCTTGGTGGTGACGGGGCCCCACTTCGAGAAATCGATCGGTTCGGCCGCCGGTTTTGACGGTTGAGCGGCGGCGGCCGCCGGGCGCGCGGCCAACCTCACCAGCCGCTCGATGTAGGCGCGCAAATCCGCCATCACGATCCGCCCGCCCCGCTGGCTGCCGCGGATCCGCGTCAGATCGATGCCCAATTCCTTGGCCAGCCGCCGGATCGAGGGCGAGGCGGCGGGCGGCGCCGACGGCTTGTCCTCGGCGAGATCCCCCTGCGCACCGGGTTCCTCGGCACCTTCAGGTTCAGGCTCGACCGCTGCCGCCCGTCGCGGGGCGGCCTTGGCCGGAGCCGGCTCGGACTGGGCGCGCGCGGCCGAAGCCCCGGCGGCCGAAGCCCCGGCTTTCGAAGCGCCTGGGGCCCCCTCGCCGCCGAGCGTGAGGATGCGCTGACCGACGTTGAGCTTGTCGCCCGGCTTGACGAAGACCTGCGCAACGGTGCCGGCTGCCGGCGATGGAATCGACGCGACGGCCTTTTCGTTCTCGAGTTCGAGCAGAGGCTGGTCTTTGGCGACCGTGTCGCCTTCCTTGACGAACACCGTCACGACAACGCCGGAGTCGGCCCCTTCGCCCAGCTTGGGCAGTTTGATGTCCATAAACAGTCCTCAGAGCAAGAACCGAGCATTGCGTTTCATTCGCAAATAGAAAGCAAAATCAACGTCCGCAGTCCAAACGCACCAGCACGCAGCCGTGCGCCGGCACGCGCGCCGCGAAGGCGTCGCGGAACCGTCCGAGATTCTCCTGGTGCCACAGGTCGCGCACGGGCGGCCTGCCCTTCACATCGAGATCGGACCACCGGGCCGTCACAGTGGTCTCCATCTCGCCCCGATTGAACAGGCCGACCGCTTTGTCCCCGTCTTCGAGGTCCTTCACCATCAGGAACGTGTCCTCGCCGGCCGGGATCACGCGGGCGCACTCGCCCAGGGGATCCTGATCGATCTCGATCACCTCGGGGTTGCACAGCACATTGAGTGTGAAGGCGTCCAGGTGGTTCATGTCGCCACTGTAGAACAGCGGCGCCGCCATCAGACACCAAAGCGACATGAACGCATATTGCTCGTTGGGCGTGAGCGGACACGGGATCGGCTCGCCCATGCCGCGCGCGTTGCCAATCAGGCCAATCTGGATGTAATCGGGGTCGTTCCAGCTTCCGGGCTTCGAGTGGACGCGGTGCTCGGCGTTCTTAAGCGCCACCTCGAAGACGCGATCCAGCTCGAATCCCAAATCGCCGGCCGTCCGCCAGCAATGTCCGCCGACTTCCTCGCCCCATTCCCAAACGTTCCCCATGCCGTACTGGCAGAGGTTGAACACGATGTCGCGATTCTGTTGCTTGAGCAGGTCGCCCATCAACTGGTAGGGACGCTTGAGCGATTCCAGACTGTGATCGCCCTTGACCACGCCGTCGTAGGAACACCAGTCGTACTTCAGAAAATCAAAACCCCACTCCGCAAACTGCCGCGCATCCTGCGCCTCGTGTTCGTGGCTGCCGGCAAACCCGGCGCAGGTCAGCGGCCCGGGTGAGGTGTAAAGACCCGCCTTGAGCCCTTTGCTGTGGATGTAATCGCTCAAGCCCTTCATGTCCGGGAAATGCTTGTTCGGCACAATGTTGCCCCGGTCGTCCCGCAGCGGCCCGACCCGCAGCGGATCCCGGTTCTTGGACGCGTTCATCCAGCAATCGTCGATGTTCACATACTGGTAGCCAACGTCGGCCATCCCGCTGCTGACCATCACATCAGCCGCCTGCCGCATCAGTTCGTCCGTGATCCGATCGTAGTGCGTGTACCAGTGGTTCCACCCCATCGGCGGCGTCAAGGCCAGCGTGTCGCCGCACACAATCTTCAGCGTGCGCTTGGCGCGCCCGTGCGCGTTTGCCGCCCGGAGTGTCACCGCGTAGCGGCCGCGTTTGGGCGACGTGCCGGTGATGATCCCGTTCGCCGCGTCCAATCTCAGCCCGTCGGGCAGACCTGCGGCGGCAAACCGGATTGGGCGTTCCCCGGTGGTCGGAATCCGGTACAGAAACGGGTTCCCGGGACGACACCCGTAGACCCGCGGCCCGTTGATCCGCGGGGACGGCCCGGGCGCAGGCGTCAGAATCACCGCCGGCTCGGACGGCTGGGCCATGGTCTTGGGCATCGCGCCGGCAACCCGGAATCGCGCGTCAGCCCAATTCGCGTGGTCAAACGCGATTCCGTCCCCCGCGTCTCCCACCATCAGAATCATGGTCTGGATCCCGGTGACGTCGATGTCGACGGACTTCGCCGGGTCGCCCATCTTCAGAGTGCCCGATTGCCACAGGGTGCGACCGTCGCCCACGATTTTGAATGTCACCGAGGCCTTGGCGTCGCCCGTGGCGTCGTCGACCCCCACCGCCGCCTGGAATCGGCTGGACCCGCCGGCCAGGTTGATCCAGAGCGTGCTCTTGGCGTGGGTCCCGACGCCGTGCTCGAACTTCTGGCCCGCAATCGAGAGCGGCTGCTCGCGGATGCCGCGGTCGATCTGAGGGGTGCCATACCCCTGACGCGTCGGGGTGAGATCGAGGGTGTGCAACCAGACGGTCTCTGCGGCGAAGCCGCCGATACAAGCCGCCGTTGTGAGCCAGGAAAGAAAGAGATGTTTCATCGAGGTGCCTGTCGTTGTCGTTCTCTGCGCCAAGAACCGTGACCCTGTTGGAATCCGGATGGGCGCCAAACGTAGGCTGAGGGCCCCTTCGTCCACAAGCCCGAAAAGCAAGAACCCCTCATGAAGCGGGGCGGAACATGAAGAGAAGAGTCGCCAGGGCTTCATGATCCGTCGCGAATTCATGAGGCCGTCTCGCCGTCGCTCGACACACCAGCCTGTCGATGCCAATAGTCCCCCCATGCGATTCCTTGATCGTACTCTGCACCTGTTTGTCGCCGTCTGCGTTCTAGGCACGGCGATTCTTGCGACTCGATCGGGGCAGGCCGCCACTGCACCCGGGCTCGTCAACGCGCGCGACCATGGCGCCGTGGCGGACGGGCGCACCCTGGACACCGCGGCGCTCAACGCTGCGATCGTTGCGTGCGCCGAGGACGGCGGCGGCCAGGTGCATTTCCCTCCGGGCCGCTACCTGTCCGGCACGCTCCGCTTGCGCAGCGGGGTCACCCTTCATCTCGATGCCGGCGCCCGCTTGATCGGCACGACGAACCTGGCGGAGTACATCCACCCGGATGTGCCCGACATCCTGCCCGAGGCCAAATGGGGCAAATGGCATCGGGCACTGATCCTGGCCGAGAACGCCCAAGACATCGGCATCGGCGGACCTGGGATCATCGACGGCAACCGCGTGTTGGATCCGACGGGCGAGGAGCGGATGCGCGGCCCGCACACGATTGTGCTGGTCAATTGCCGGGGGTTCACCCTGCGCGACGTGACCATTATTGATTCGGCCAACTACGCCCTGTTCGCGCAGGTGAGCGACGCGATGGATATCCGCCAGGTCACGTTCATCGGTGGCTGGGACGGCGTCCATTGGCGCGGCGCGCCGCAGCGCTGGTGCCGCGACGTCCGGATCACCGGCTGCCGGTTTTACACGGGCGACGATGCCATTGCCGGACGGTACTGGGACAACACCGTCATCTCCGACTGCATCATCAACTCGTCCTGCAACGGGATTCGCCTGATCGGTCCCGCGACGGGCCTGATCGTCGATCGCTGCCTGTTTTACGGTCCGGGGGAGCAGCCTCACCGCACCAGCCGTGAACGGCGCCGCACCAACATGCTCTCCGGCATCATCCTCCAGCCCGGCGCCTGGGACGCCACCCAGGGCCCGCTCGATGATGTCCTGTTGTCCAACAACACGATGCGCAATGTGGCCGCTCCCGTGACGCTCTGGATCAAACCCGGCAACACCGTCGGGCGCGTCACTGTCGCCGGCTTGACCGCCACGGGCGTCTATCGCTCCGCCCTCTCGGTCGAGAGTTGGGCCGACACACCCATCACCAATGTCGTGCTCCGCAACCTGAGCATCGAATGGACCGGAGGGGGAACGGCGGCGCAAGCCAGGCAACCGGTGAGCGGGCCTGGGGTCGATGCCCGTCCGCTTCCCGCCTGGGGAATCTACGCGCGGCATGTCGAGGCACTGACGGTCGAGGATGCGCGTCTGAGTCTCGCGGCGCCAGACCTGCGTCCGGTGATCTTCGCCGACAAGGTGGGGCGTCTTGTCGTGGACCATACGCGCTTCCCGCGCCTCGACGGCGTCGAGCAACCGGTCGTCGCCGACGAAGTCAAGTCCCTCACTGTCGTTCCCCCCTGACCATCCTGACCGTGGACGCGCCCGGAATCTCGAAGCTGTTCACCCGGATCGGATTTGGGTAGAAGGTCGGCCATGACACGCTGGATTCATGCTGGGATAACCGTTCTGCTTGTCGCGTCCTCGCTCGGCGCTCGAGCGGTGACCGTCTCTGGCGAGGATTTGCTCGAAGCCCGCCAATGGATCGCCGCTCGATTCCAAGGGGGCGCCCCAGCGTCAACCCCGGACCCGGGAACGGGCTTGGCGGCCGACGCACCTCCGGGCAGCGAGGTGCGTGGGGACCGACCGTCGGGTTTCTTCTCGGCCGACCCGCCGTTTTCGTTTGTTTACGATGGGCGCCCCTCGGCCGAGGCCATGGCGTCCTGGCAGCGCGTCCTTCGCTCCCGAAGCCTCGATGCCCAACGCACCGAGCACACGCTTTCCTACACCGATCCGAAGACCAGCCTCGAACTGCGCTGCGTCGCGATCGAGTATCACGATTTCCCCACGGTCGAGTGGACTCTGTATTTCAGGAACACCGGCACGGTCGATACGCCCATCCTCGAACAGATTCAGCCCTTGGACGTGCAAATGGACCGTGGCGACGGCGGAGAATTCCTCCTGCATCACGCCGCCGGCTCCCCTGCCGACGGCAACGACTACGGGCCGCGCGAGACATTGCTCGCCCCGGGCGCAACCCGCCGCATCGGCGCCGCCGGCGGGCGGCCCACCAACACCGACTTGTCCTACTTCAATCTGGAATGGCCGCCCGGGCGCGGCCTGATCGTGGTCGTCGGCTGGCCCGGTCAGTGGGCGGCCGAGTTCGCCCGGGACACCGGACACGGTCTGCGGCTGCGCGCGGGCCAGGAGTTGACCCGTTTCAAACTGTTGCCGGGCGAGGAAATCCGCACGCCGTTGATCGTGCTGCAATTCTGGCACGGAGACTGGATCCTGGCGCAAAACGTCTGGCGGCGCTGGATGATGGCCCACTCGATGCCCAAGCCGGGCGGCACCCTGCCGCCGCCGCAACTGGTCGCATCGAGTTCGCGCCAGTTCGACGAGATGATCCGGGCCAACGAGACAAACCAGATCCAGTTCCTCGACCGCTATCTCGAAGAGGGATTGAAGCTCGACTATTGGTGGATGGACGCCGGCTGGTACGTGCATCATGGCGGTGGCTGGCCGCGTGTGGGCACCTGGCTGGTGGACACCAACCGCTTTCCGCGCGGGCTCCGGGCCGTGTCGGATCATGCACACCGCAAAGGCGTCAAGATCCTCGTCTGGTTCGAGCCGGAGCGCGTCACGGCCGGCACCTGGCTGACGGAGAACCATCCTGAGTGGGTCCTGGGCGGCGCCCAGGGCGGCCTGTTGAATCTCGGCCACGCCTCCGCGCGCCAATGGTTGATCGAGCATGTGGACCGACTCCTGACGGAGCAGGGAATCGACCTCTACCGCCAGGATTTCAACATGGATCCCCTGCCTTTTTGGCGGAAGAACGACGCCCCCGACCGCCAGGGCATCACCGAGATCAAACATGTCACCGGCTACCTGGACTACTGGGACGAACTGCGCCGCCGGCATCCGAACCTCCTGATTGACTCGTGCGCCTCGGGCGGACGGCGCAACGATCTCGAGACGATGCGCCGCGCGGTGCCGTTGTGGCGCAGCGACTACGCCTACGAGGCAATCGGCCATCAGTGCATGACCTATGGCATCTCGCTCTGGCTGCCCTTTCACGGCACCGGCACCGTGGCCACCCGCAATGCGCCTTACTACGGCGCCGGCTTCACCCCCGTCGAGCCCTACGCCTTCTGGAGCAACGTCACCCCGAGCCTGGGCTGCGGCTTCGACATGCGCGAGCCACTCGACTACACCGCCCTGCGCCGTCTCGTCGGCCAATGGCGACGCATCGCGCCCGATTACTTCGGCGATTTCTACCCCCTCACCCCGTGGTCGAGGGATGACACGACCTGGATGGCCTGGCAATTCCATCGGCCCGAAGCCGGGCGCGGCCTCGTGCAGGTCTTCCGACGCGACAACAGCCATTATGAATCGGCGCGATTCCCCCTCCGCGGCCTGAAAAGCGAAACGCGCTACCGGGTCGAGAACGTCGATCCCGGAACCGCCGCCGACATGACCGGACGCGAGCTCGCCGAGGCGGGCCTGCCGGTCTCCATCGCCGAGAAACCCGGCGCCGCCGTTTTCACTTACACCGAGATCCAGTAGCCGATTGACCCGGGAACAAGTTGATCTCAATGTCCTGTGGCCATGAACGTGTCTCTCCGTCCCGGCAGGCTGCTTGCGCATTTGGCCGTCATCGTTGCCTTGAGTCGCTGCGCAGCCGCCCAATCGACGTCTCCTGCCGCCCCCGAGCCCCAAACCGCGGGCGATAAGGCTCTGGCGGCCAGTCCCGGGCCGGTCTCGATCGACGGGCGGCTCGGTGAGCCCCAGTGGGACGGCGCCCAATTCATCCGGTCCTTCTCCTTCCCCTGGTCGTCCAAGCCGGCACCGGCGACCGAGTTTCGGGCCTGGGCCGACCCAGACCATTTCTATTTCGGTTTCACGGCGGAGGACAGCGATCTCGTAATCGAGACACAGTTCGACGGCGAATCGACACTCGACCGCGAGGACCGGGTCGAGATCTTCTTCGCCTGCGACGAGACGCTCGAACGCTACTATTGCATCGAGATCGATCCCCTGGGGCGCGTGCACGATTACGCCGCCAAACATTACCGCCAGTTCGACAGCACCTGGAATTGCCCCGGTCTGCGCACGGCCGCCACACGCGGTCCGCGCGGCTACACGGTCGAAGCCGCGGTTCCCTTTGCCACGCTCAGCGACTTGCTGGGACGGGCAACGGGGCCGGGCGCGGCTCTGCGCGTCGGTCTGTTCCGCGCCGAGTTCCGCCCCGGCGCCTTGGGCGATGCGCCAAACAACTGGATCAGTTGGGTGAGGCCCACGACAGCCGAGCCGGATTTCCATGTGCCATCGGCGTTTCGGCAATGGCGCATCCCGGCCTCCGGCAGCGAACCCACACCCGCCTTTCGCACCCGTGGCGTCGTGCTCGTGCCCGACGACCTGTCGCTGGCCGACTGGCCCGATCGGGCCGCGAAGGCCGGCCTGACCACCGTCGCGCTGCACCACGGGACTTCCCCGGCGGCGGTGGCCGCGTTCATCGGGTCGCCGTCCGGACGCGCCTTTCTCGATCGCTGCGCGCAGCTTGGCCTCGATGTTGAATACGAACTGCACGCGATGAACGAACTGCTGCCGCGCAGCCTCTTCGCCGCGGAGCCGCTCCTTTTCCGCATGAACGAGCAGGGCGAACGCACCGCCGACGCCAACCTCTGCGTGCATTCGGCGCGCGCGCTCGAAATCGTGTCCACCAACGCCCTCCGTCTGGCGCGCCAGTTGCGCCCCACCACCGGACGATACTTCTTCTGGGGCGACGACGGTCTGCCGTGGTGCCGGTGTCCGCGCTGCCGTGAGTTCACGGATTCGGACCAGGCGCTCATCCTCGAAAACCACCTGGTGCGGGCACTGCGCCAAATCGATCCCGCGGCCCAACTGGCACACCTGGCCTACCACAACACACTGGCCGCTCCCCGCCGGGTCAAACCCGAGCCGGGCGTCTTCCTCGAATTCGCACCAATCCACCGCGGCTATGACAAGCCGTATCACGAGCAGACCGGACCGGAGGTCCGCGACGCGCTGGCGGCACTCGAAGCCAATCTGCGCGTCTTTCCGACGCACAGCGCCCAGGCCCTCGAGTACTGGCTCGATGTCTCCCGGTTTTCCGGATGGAAACGCCCGGCGGTCGAGTTGCCCTGGCGCCGCGACGTCGTCGAGGCCGACGCCGCCACCTATGCGCGCCTGGGGATCCGGCACGTCACGACCTTCGCGGTCTGGATCGACGCCGATTATGTCCGGCGCTTTGGCGAGCCGGCGGCCCTGGCCGAGTACGGCGCAGCCCTGCGCGCACCAGAGGATCGATCCCAGGCTCCGCGCTGAACCATGACGCCGTTATCGAGGTGACGCAACTTCGCGAAGTCCACGCGCTTCAGATCCGCTTCGAGAGACACC
>Ga0116149_1005125_pt1 | contig 12479 bp, 9 predicted proteins | sample AD_UKC057_MetaG_FD_89787 | JGI IMG/M metagenome (GOLD analysis project Ga0116149, IMG submission 89787) | Active sludge microbial communities of municipal wastewater-treating anaerobic digesters from USA - AD_UKC057_MetaG | ecosystem: Engineered > Bioreactor > Anaerobic > Digestate | place: USA...
CGTGCTGGCGCCAGAGTTCGCGGGCCGAATCGAGAGTGTCCGGCCAGTCGGCGTCCTTGCGATTGGGCGTGTGCCTGTCGCTGCCCGTGAAGTCGAACTGGTTCTCCACAAGCAGGCCCGCCACGTACTCGACGCGCTGATCGACCCGCTGCAGGAAACGCGCGAAGATCTCGTTCGCCTTCGACGAGTCCCCACGTTCCAGCGTCAGCTCCGGCAACCGATCCCGCAAGCGCCCGAATTCGGCGATGTCCGGCTTGAGAAAGTGAATGCGCATCGGGTCGAGCAGGTTGAAATACCGATCGAGAAAGCGCTCGCTCAGCGCGGAATCCAGCCCGCGCCGGTCGTAGTGATAACGCTTGAGAAGCTTCGCCGTGAGACTCGCGACGTTCCCGTCGTAGGCCCCCACCGGCAGGGGACTGACATTGGCGTACTTGGACGAGAATGTGATCAGGTCTTTGACCGGATCCAGGGAGGAAGCCAGCCCGGCCGGCTTCGGGCTTTCGGGCTGGGGCGCATCCCCCGCGCACAGATGGGCGGCCAACCACCCTGCCAGCGTCCAAAGAGCCCACCCTCCGACCCTGCACACTCGATATGACTTCATGATCTTGAGATTCACGCCATGCATGCGCTTAGACGCACGATGCAAGGAAGATAGGCGAATCCTGCCCCAGAGCAAGCGCGGCGTGCAAAGGCCAGCCCAAAAGGTCGGACGCATGACGATGAATCCCCGCGAATTGGCTCGCCACCTGCGAGCAGGCGTTGGACAATGCGCAACACGCATGGCGCACACTGGCGGAATCAACCTGATCGTGCTGGCGGCCGGCTTCGCCACACGCTTGTATCCATTGACACTGACGCGGCCCAAGCCGCTGCTGCCTGTCGCGCACCCGGATCGGAAGGACGGCAAGCCGATGATCGAGCACGTGCTCGACAACGTGGCCTGCATTCCGGGCATCCATCGCATCTGCATTGTCACTAACGGCAAGTTCATCGATCTGTTCGAGGCGTGGTCGCGGGAGTATGGCGCCCGATTGTCCCACCTGGAATTCAAGCTGATCAACGACGGGGTCTTCGATGCGGAGAAGCGTCTGGGGGCGATCGGCGATCTCGACTTCGTGCTCCGCCGCGAGGGCATTGACGATGACATTCTCGTGGTGGCGGGTGACAACCTTTTCAGCGAACCGCTGCATGGGTTCGGCGAGTTCTGTCGTCGGAAAAACGCGCCGGTCCTGGGGGTGTACGATGTGCGCGACCTCGAAGAGGTCAAGAAGTACAACACACTGACCCTTGATCCGGAAGGCCGGCTTGTCTTCTTCGAGGAGAAGCCCCAGGCGCCAACGAGCACCCTGACGGGCATCGCGCTCTATTTCTATCCCCGGCACATTCTGCCGCTCGTTCGCCAGTACATGGCCGAAGGCAACAACCCCGATCAGCCGGGCCGGTTTGTCCAATGGCTCTATCCCCGCGTGCCTGTCTTTACCTGGCGGATACCGGGTGTTTGGTACGACATCGGCTGCCACGAGACGCTGGCGGAGGCGAACAGGATTTTCGGGTCTGTCTCCTGACTGGAAAGCCCGGGTATCGTGCCCCGCGGGGCCTTGCGGAGTATTCGGACTATACAGAGCGACATAAATGATGCAGCGCCGGGTCAGGGGACCCGGCCTACAAACCTGTCGGCCGCGTGCCCTCACGCGGCGGAACTTCTGACGCTGTGTATAGCGCGCATTTCTCACCAACTTCTGCAGAACGCGGAGCCGATGTCATCGAAAGGTGCACTCATGCGCGCTAGGAAAGCAAAACCGAGCCGTGCTGGAGGGAGGGAGGACGCGGATCGCTGACCGATCGGGGCGGCGCGGTCACATCCGTTCGCAGGTCTCGATGCCGAGGACGGCGAGGCCCTGCTGGAGCGCCTTGGCCGTCAGATCGCAGAGAGCCAATCGGCTCGAACGGTGCGGTTCCTCGGCCTTGAGCACGGGGCAGCATTCGTAGAATGCGGTGAAGCGGCCGGCGAGCTCATAGAGATAATTGCACAAGTAGTTGGGGCGATAGTCTCCGGCCACGGCTTCGAGCACGATGCCGAAGGTCAGAAGATGCTTTGCCAGCCGGATCTCCTCCTCTTGTCCCAAAACGAAACGCTCACTTGCGCGCCGCGACCAGTCGGCCTCGTCGGACGCGTCTTCGGCCTGTTTGCGGAAGATGCTTCGGATGCGGGTGTAGGCGTACTGGAGATAGGGCGCGGTGTGGCCCGTCAGCGCGAGCATTTTGTCCCAGTCAAAGACGTAATCGCTCTGGCGGTTGGGCAGGAGATCGGCGTACCTGAGCGCCCCCAAGCCGACCACGCGGGCGATCTCGCGCCGTTCCGCCTCGGGAAGCGCGGGATTCTTGGATGTGACCAGCCGAAGCGCGCGTTCCTCGGCTTCGTCCAGCAAATCCGCGAGCTTGACCGTGTCCCCGGAGCGGGTCTTGAAAGGCTTGCCATCCGGGCCCAGGATGGATCCGAACCAGACGTGGGCCAGTTTCACCTTCGCCTGGGGGCGCCAGCGCCTGAGAATCGCGAAGATCTGGCGGAAATGGAGTTGCTGGCGTCCGTCAGTGACGTAGACGATCTCGTCCGGGTTCCAGGTCTCGATCCGGTAGGCCAAGGTGGCGAGGTCTGTGGTGGCGTAATTGGCGGCCCCGTCGCTCTTCTGAACGATGGCGGGGTGTTTTTGAAGTTCCGGATCATCTTCGAAGAAGACCACTTTCGCCCCTTCGCTCTCGCGGGCCACTCCGGCCTGTTCGAGTTCCTCGACGACCGCCTTGAGCCGCGGGTTATAGAAACTCTCGCCCAGTGCGGCATCGAAGCGGATTCCGAGGCGGGCATAGATGGAATCGAACTGGTGCTGGGAGCGCGCGTTCATGTCCTGCCACAGCGCGAGATTCTCCGGATCGCCGTTCTGAAGCCGGACGAGTTCCTCCCGGGCCGCCGCGAGCGTGTCCGGATTCGAGTCGCACTCGGCGTTCATGGCGCGGTAGAGCCGCTCCATCTCGCCCACGGCATCCCGTTCGAGGGCGCCGCGATCGAGGTCGCGCTTCCAGCCCAGGAGCAGTTTGCCGAATTGCGTGCCCCAATCGCCGATGTGATTGTCGGCGATCACGCGATGCCCCAGCAGACGCAGCGTCCGGACCAGGCAGTCGCCGAGAATCGTCGACCGGATGTGGCCGACGTGCATCGGTTTGGCCACGTTCGGCGAGCTGAAGTCGACCACGATTGTCCGCGGCTGGGATGCCCGTTCGAAGAACAGGTGCTGGCCCTGAACAGCGCCCTCGAGCACCGCGGCCAGGGCTTCTGTGCGGATTCGGAAATTCAGGAAGCCGGGGCCGGCAATCTCGACCGGATCGCACCATTCCGACACATCCAGAGACCTCACGAGATCGGCCGCCAGTTGGCGCGGGTTGAGCCGGCGCGCCTTCGCCAATCCGATGAGCGCGGAACTCTGGTAGTCACCGTGCCGCGGATCGGGACACGGGCGCACCTCGACGCTGCTGAGATCGGCATCGGGGAGGATTGGCGCGATGGCGTCTCGGAGGCGCAGTGCGATGGAACGGTGCAGCATGATGGAGACGGGGCGGGGCGAAGAGGCAACCTGGCTGTGGTGCGATGCCGGTTGCCCGGCGCGGGTCAAACGGGGCGCGGTGGCTTGTCGATGGAGTTGTTCCGGATGATGCCATACATGGCGGGAGCGTCCGGGGCCTGCTCCAAAGCCTGGCGGAAGTCTTTTCGATGAAGCAGTTTGGCGATGTCGGCCAGGGTATGCAGGTGTTTTTGGAACTGTCCCTGGGGCACCAGGAACAGCATGACCAGAGTCACAGGCTGATTGTCGAGCGCATCGAATTGAATGCCCTTCTGCGAACGGCCAAAGGCGCCGACGACATCGCCGATGAGGTCGGTCGAGGCATGGGGGATCCCAATGCCGAAGCCGATTCCGGTGCTCATCGAGGTCTCGCGTTTGCGCACGACCGCGATCACGGCGTCGCGGTGCTCCGGCTTGATCTTGCCGGCCGCCACCAGACAATCAATGAGCTCGTCGATCACCTGCCAACGATCGCCGGCCGCAAGATCGCTGACGATGGTGTCCGCCTGGAGGATGTCACCCAGATTCATAGACATCAGATCAAAAATGCATTTCGCACCAAGCTTCCCAGCATTTCAAGTGAATTTCAGACCGATTTCAGACACGCGCGCGCGCCCCTCTGCAACTGCTGGACGGGATCGGGGGGGATTGGTACAAAGCCGGCGTGCGTTCACGATCCGACTCAGGCAAGACGGCGGCGGAGATGCCCGCCGGGCTGCGCCGCTATCTCTATTTCACGGCCGCGTGTTGCGGGGCCTCCATTCTGATCGTTGAAATCCTCGGCGCGAAGATGCTCGCCCCGTATCTGGGCACGTCCCATTTTGTCTGGACGGCCCAGATCGCCGTCACCATGGTCGCGCTGGCGTCGGGCTACGCGACAGGAGGATGGCTGGCGGATCGCTGGCCGACGCTGCGCTGGATCTACGCGTCGCTGCTCATGGCTGCCGCATGGCTCTGCGGCGCGGCTTTGGTGTGCGAACCGGTCGCGTTTGCCTGCCTGAAACTGCGCCTCGCCACGGGCTCTTTGCTCGCCGCCACGGTGCTTTTCTTCCTGCCGCTCGGGCTCCTTGCGATGGTCGGACCGGTGTTCGTGCGGGCGCTGACCCGTTCGCTGACAACCGTCGGCCAGAGCGTGGGTCGGCTCACCTCGATCAGCACGATCGGCAGCGTGGTGGGAACGATGCTGATCGGCTACGTCCTGATCCCGTTTCTGCCGAATACGACCACTCTCTGCGCGACGGCCGGCGTGCTGGTCGCGCTGGCTGCGGTCTATTTCCTGGTGTGGGACAGGGGTCACGCGGGAGGCGTTGGGGCCGGCGTGGCGGGGTGTGTTCTGCTCCTCTATTTGGGGGCAAGCCAGCGCCCGTTTGCGTCGGTGCCCGGGTTGACCGAGTTGCACCGCCGCAACTCGAATTTCGGCCTGATGCAGGTGGTCGAGAACCAATCGGGCACCCGCCGCTACTTTCTCAACGATCTCCTGACGCAGAACGGCTACGACCCGGCGCGCCGGCAGAGCGCCTCATTGTTCACGCACATGCTGCACGGGTTGTCCGTCGCCTACGCGCCCCACGCCACCAACATCCTGTGCATTGGCATGGGCATCGGAATCGTGCCCATGCAGTTGGCCCAAAACGGCGTCCAGGTCGACGTGGTCGAGATCAATCCCGCCGTCATCCCGCTCGCCCAGCAGTTCTTCGACTTCAAGCCCGAGGCGGTCCGAATCCATGTCGGCGATGGCCGCTATTTTCTCCAAACCACCACAAATCGCTACGACGTCGTCGTGCTCGACGCGTTCCTGGGAGAATCGCCTCCGTCTCACCTCATGACGCGCGAATCGTTCGAATCCGTCCGCCGTTGTCTGGTGCCTGACGGCCTCCTCGTCATGAACACCTTCGGCGACTTTCACTCGGGGCGCGACTTTCTCCTGGCCTCGATCGAGCAGACGCTCAAGAGCGTCTTTCCAAGCACACGCATCCATGCCGCGGGCAGCGGAAACGTGTTCTTCGTCGCCTCTCCACAGGCAAACCTCGAGGTGCGCCGCACGCCGGACTTCTCATCGCTCCCGCCTGACCTGCGCTGGCAGGCCGAACAGACCTTTGGATCCAAACCGGCGACTGATCCCGCCCACGGGATGGTGCTCACGGACAATTTCAATCCAGCCGACTATCGGGATGCCTTCAACCGGGAAGATCTGCGCCGGAGGTTGGCGATGAGTTATCGGCCCGACTAGACCTTCGATCCGCCTGCAGGTTCACTGGGCGCGGCTTCGAGGTTTTCAAAACGCTGCCCGGGACGCAGAGGATGCCCGGCGAGAAACTCGGCCGCTGTGAGCCGGCGTCCACCCTCGCGCTGCACCACCGTCAGGCAGAGAGCCCCCTCGCCGCACGCCACGATGATGCCCGCTCGATCGGCAGCGAGGATTTCGCCTGCCGCGCCTCGAGGCCCGGGCCTCACCGAGGCCTGATGGACCTTCAGGAGCATTGGCTTGGGATCGCTCCGGAGGTGGGCGTGCGTCCCGGGCCACGGCGTAAGTCCGCGAACGCGGTTCCAGAGTTCGCGCGCCGGGCGGTTCCAGTCCAGACGCCCATCCTCCTTCGTGATCTTGCGGGCGTACGTGGCGCCTTCCTCCGGTTGGGGGCGCGGTTCGATGCGCCCGGAAACGTGCTCGGGCAGGGTGCGGACCAGCAAGTCGGCGCCGGATCGAGCCAAACGGTCGTGCAGAGTCCGCGCATCGTCGTCGGGCAGAATCCGCGTGGCCTCCGTCGAGAGGATGGCCCCGGTGTCGAGCCCGGCGTCAATCTGCATGATGGTCACCCCGGTCTCGGGCTCGTCGTTGAGGATTGCCCACTGGATGGGCGCGGCCCCGCGATACTTGGGCAGCAGCGAGGCGTGCACGTTCACGCACCCGTGCGGGGGGATACGCAGAAGGGCGGGCGGAAGGATCTGACCGTAAGCGACGACCACGCCGATATCGGGTCGGAGCGATTGGATGACCTGGATGAAGTCCGGATGACGACACTTCTCGGGCTGCAAGACCGTCAGACCCAATCTGAGCGCACTTGCTTTGACGGGCGAGTGTTGCAGCCTGAGATCACGCCCACGGGGGCGATCGGGCTGCGTCACAACGCCCAACAGGCTGAACGCGGGCGCCGCCGCGAGGGCTTCCAGGCTGGCGCAGGCGAGTTCGGCGGTACCGAAGAAGACGATGCGCATGGGATGCATCGGGAGGGATCGTCCTAGCGCAACAATCCGCGTATCGATCGCGGGGTTGGGGCGGACCCCTGGGGCGGACGCGGAGGTCTGGCGGGAGGCCTCGGGCTGGCGGCGCGCACGCTTGGGCCCGAGACCGTCCTTTGACCCAGGGAAGTGGCGCACCCGGAACAGAGGTATTCGTAGAGTTCGCCGCTCGGGAGAACGAGCAGGAGCTTCTGCCGCACCGGCATCGCCCGACGACACTTGGGGCAGTACAATTCGCTGGCGGTGAAATCGCCGAACTGCTGAGCCATGAGCGCTAAGGAAAGACCGAGCCGCCGCGGCGACCATCCCTGTCACGCGGCGGTGTGTCGAGCGGAGGAATGCGACAGAACCTCATCGGGTGCGGACTTCGTCCTTGTGTTTGACGGCGATCTGGGCCACTTCGGTGAAAGAAATCCCCACCTCCTTGCCCGCCGACTGCAGCAACTGGAGGAAGAAATCACCCGCGGAGATGCGGCTGATGCGCTTGCCAACGTATTCAGCCTTGGCTGTGGTCACCACGAGCACCATGTCCTTGTCGGCTTCAGTCGGCACCACGCGGAAGAAGCCGGAGAACTGAGTTTCGAAGAAGCGGCGATTGAACGTGTAATCGCCCCGCTTGTAGACCTTGGCCTCGGTCTTGTCGTCCGTCTTTGCGACGGCTGCCACCTTGAGACCTCCGCCGGCGGGCGGAGCAGGGACGCCCACTTTGCGGGAGGTGGCGCCCGCGGGGCTGCTGGCTTGGGGTATCGCCGGCCCTCCCAATGCCTCCTCGGGCTGGGCGGCCTCCGGCTCTTCCGCGGGTTCCAAGGACGGCGACACCAGGAAGATCATCGGCCCCAACACCGGCAGCAATGCGGACAATCCACAGGCCAGGGCGACCGGACGGTTGCGATAGCGGGCGATCTCATAGGCAGCCAGCAGATTGGCCAGGTAGAGAACACCCAGAATGACGAGCCCCAACGGCGTGGTGAATGAACTGAAGAACGTGGTGCGTCCCGACGGACGGTCGGCCGTTGGCACGTCCCGCAGGCGGATGGTCGGCTTGGGTTTGGGCTTGGTGAACTCCGGAGGCAGCTCGATGAACGGCTCGACCATCGGTTTGAGTTTCGGATCCTCCGCCAGCAGCTTCAAGGCCTCCTGCGTGAACTTGCTGTACGAAATGCGCTTCGAGAACCCGCCGATGTCGAGCCGGAAAGCGACTCCGTAATCGTTGCCGTCGGAAATCTGGCCGCTGATGGTGCTCCCGTCCAAAAGCTTGTAATCCCCAGCCCAGCCCGATCCCCAGAACAGCCCGGCCACTGCCAGTAACAGCAGGAAAACTGATGTCCTACGCATGCCCGGAGACTGAACGACATTTCACCCGCGGCCAAGGAAGAAATTCACACCGCCGCACCTCGTCCCGGCCGATTCCGGGCTGGTCTTGACGGCGCGTTCGGGGTTGAATTCGCGGATGCTGAGTACGGACTTGATGCCGGCCCGCGAGGAACGATCGCGCCGGCTGATGATTGTCTTGCACGGATTGGGCGACAGCATGGAAGGATATCGCTGGCTTCCGCCCGTTCTGAATCTACCCTGGCTCAACTTCCTCCTGGTCAACGCCCCCGACGAATACTTCGGCGGATACTCATGGTACGACATCTACGGCGAGGCGGAACCGGGGATCGTTCGAAGCCGAACGCTCCTGTTCGATCTGCTCGACAGTCTGGGCGGACGCGGCTTTGCAGCAGCCGACACCGTCCTGTTCGGTTTTTCCCAGGGCTGCCTGCTCACGCTGGAGGTGGGCATGCGCTATCCACACAGGCTGGCCGGGTTGGTGGGCATCAGCGGGTACGCACACGATCTCGACTCGCTTCTGCAAGGGATGTCGCCGCTGGCCAAACAACAGCGCTTCCTGGTGACTCACGGGACCCAGGATCCCCTCTTGCCCATCGAGCCGGTCCGGGCACAGATGCGGCGGCTGCGCCTCGCCGAACTGAACCTCGAATGGCATGAGTTCGTGAAAGCCCACACCATCGCGGGCGAGGACGAGATCGACGTGATCCGGACCTTCGTCGAGAACTGCTTTGCCGCGAAAGCTGGCGCTTGATCTCGGGCAGCGCCGCGCAGGCCGCCAGCGCCGCGGCGCCGACTCGTCCGCACCGCGGCCCCCGGGTTACCGATAAAGCAAATAGGGGGCGCGCCTCTTGCGGAAGGCGTCTTCACCGGCTTTCCACGACGCCACAATGCCGCGGGCGCTGCGACCCTCCTGCAGGGCGCGCCGAACGGAATCGGTGCCGTTCACCCTGTCGAGCATCTGAAACGACTGGCCGCGTTTGAGCGCCAGCGCGAACAGGTCCCGCCCCGCCACTTGCCGGACCGCTTCGAGGGCGTAGTAATTGATCGCCACCAGCGGGGCCTGGTCCGGCTCGCTGAATCGAATCCGCACGCCCGAGACACGCTGGCCCTGGAACATGCCGCGCGAGGGCGTGTAGCTGACGGGCGAGAACTGCACCCCGCGCAGCCGCAGGCCCGCGAAGTAGACGCCAGGGCATCGGATTTGAGCCACGGCGCCGCGATGCATTGGAAAGGCATGTCGGTCCCCATCCCGATGCTCACGCCGCCGATCTCACCCAGCACGCCCGTGGCGACCAGGAACAGGCCGGTCTCGGCCGACTTCACATTCGGAGACGTGGGCACCCAGGGCAGGCGCGTCGCTTTCCACGTCATGGTGCGGCTCCAGCCTGACATCGGGATCACGGTCAGTTTGCAGCGATGGGCGGTCCACCCTTCGCCGTTGATCATGCGCGCCAGCTCGCCGCAGGTCAGCCCGTAGACATACGGCACCTCCCACCAGCCCACAAAGGAACGAAACCGCGGATCCAACATCGGCCCCTCGACCCGGGCGCCCCCGAGCGGATTGGGCCGGTCGAGCACCATGAACTCGATGCCGGCCTCTCCGCACGCCTCCATTGCAAGCCCCATGGTGCTGATGTACGTGTACGAACGAACCCCCAGGTCCTGCACGTCGTAGAGAAGAACGTCGATGCCCCGCAGCATCTTCGGCGTGGGCTTGCGCACCGGCCCCGGCCCGTACAGCGAGTAAACTGGCAGGCCCGTGCGCGGATCCTTGCTGTCCGGAAACTCCTTCCCGGCCGCCGAGTCGCCCCTCAACCCGTGTTCCGGCGCGAACAAGGCCACCAACTTGACCCTGGGCGCCGCGCGCAATCGATCGATGGTCGAGCGCCCGCGCCGGTCCACCCCGGTGGGGTTTGTGATCAAGCCGATTCTCTTCCCGGCCAGGGGGCGCCAGCCGCGTCCAGCCAGCGTGTCAATGCCCAGCTCGACGGGCGCCTGCGCCGGAGTCTGCGCCTGCGCCTGCATGAGACCGAGCAACAGGCCAAGCAGAGGCAGACACGGAAGAGCATGGTGACGGCGCAAGCCAGCGGTCGACCACTCGCCTTTGTCGTTGCCCGTGTTGCCGCCCTGATCGCTCGAGCGGGTGATGGTCGACAAAGGCGCCGACCTGGGCCGCGAGGAAGGTGGTGCCGACGCACAGTCCGTTTTCATACAAAGAAACATCCCTCACGGAGACAGGTGCTGCATGAATACAAAAAAAGGCGCGGGCGATGTGCCCGCGCCTTGCCACGAAACAAGGGATCCGCTCAGGCAACCGGAGCCACCGGCGGCGTCTTGAAGATGTCGAAACTGCTCGGCATGGGCGGCTTCAGCGTGCGGAATTCGCCCCACTGCATCTTCGAGGCGTCGGAGTAGAGCTGTTCGGGCCCGTACATGAACTTCGAGTTGAGGATCTGGTCCCAGTCGACAGCCCCGCCGCTGTAGGCGGCCTCGCGCCCCATGATTGCGGTGAGCGTGCTGTCGGTGACGTTCTTGGCCTCGTTGAGTTCGGTGTCCTTGACGATGGCGTTGATGAGGTCGACGTGCTCCTGGGTGTACGGATCGCCGCTCTGCAGCTTGAGCGTCGAGCGCCAACGCCAGCCGCGGTTCAGGCTGATGCTGCCGCCCGGGTTGGCCGTGCCGATGGTGCCATGCACCGCCTCGCTCACGGAGGACCAGGCGCGCTTGATCTGGCCGCAATAGGAGTACATGCGCACGCCGTTCTCATATTCGAACTCGATGGCGAAGTTGTCCCAGATCTCGCCCGCCGCGTCGCCCAGAGCCTGCCGCGCGCCCATGCCCCAGCAACGGACCGGATGCGCGTTCATGATCCAGTTGCAGACGTCGATGTTGTGGACGTGCTGCTCGCAGATGTGATCGCCCGAGAGCCAGATGTAATGGTACCAGTTGTGAATCTGTTTCTCGAGATCGGTCTGGCCCTGCACGCCCCGATGCCAGATCGGGCCGCCATTGACCCAGTAGGCCCGCAGCGTCACCACGTCGCCAATCGCGCCTCCCTGGATCAGCTTGATCGTCTCGATGTACCCCGCCTGGTGCCGGCGTTGCGTCCCGGCCGCAACCTTCAGATTCTTCTTCTTCGACTCCTCGTAGGCCGCGTACATGATCCGCGCGGTCGGCCCGTCCACGGCCACCGGCTTCTCCATGAAGACATGTTTGCCGCGCTCGACGCAGGCCTTGAAATGCGGCGCCCGAAAGCCCGGCGGCGCAGCCAGAATGGCGTAGTTCACTCCCGGCACGTCCAACGCCTTGACGTAGCCATCGAAACCGCTGAAGCACTTGTCCTCCGGCACTCCGAACGCCTGCGTGCCACGCCGGGCCTGGCCGGGGAAGATGTCGGCCGTCGCCACGATCTTGCCCTCGACGCCGGCCAGTTTGGCGGCTTCAAGGAAATTCTGACCTGCGCCGCCTCCGCGGCCACCCAGGCCCAGAATCACCGCGTTGAACACAGGCTTGGTCTGGGCACTGACAACCGCCGGAAACCCGGCGGCCGCAAACGCGCCAGCCGTGGCCAGCGAGGAGTGTTTCAGAAAGTCACGACGGGATACGCCCGCCGCGGAGGGATGAGCATCGCTTGGATTCATAGGTTCTTTTGTGTCCGCACGTTATGGTCTGTTCGACCTGTCAGTCTAGGCCGCTATTCAAACAGCATCACTCGCCCGGCGCCAGAGAAAAGAAAAGCCCCGCCTCGCGCGCGGATCGCATGGTTCATGGACTCGCGGCCGCGGCGGAGCCGAAAACTCAAGAGGCCCGCCCCATGCGGGCTGCAAATCAATACCGGTAATGGTCGGGTTTGTAGGGGCCCCCGACGGGGACGCCGATATACTCGGCCTGCTTTTTGGTCAGCCTGGTGAGTTTGACGCCGATTTTGCCCAGGTGCAGCCGGGCGACCTCTTCGTCCAGTTTCTTGGGAAGGCGATAGACGCCGATCGTGTAGGTGTGCCGGTTCTTCCAAAGATCGATCTGGGCCAGGACCTGGTTGGTGAAGCTGTTGCTCATCACGAAACTCGGATGCCCTTCGGCGCATCCCAGATTCACGAGCCGGCCCTCAGCCAGCACGTAGATGGCGTGGGAATCCGGAAACACGTACTTGTCCACTTGCGGCTTGATCGGGACGCGTTTGACGCCTCGAGCCGCATTGAGCCGATCCATTTGGATCTCGTTGTCGAAGTGCCCGATGTTGCAGACGATCGCCTGATCCTTCATCCGCCGCATGTGCTCGAAGGTGATGACGTC
>Ga0116149_1005126_pt1 | contig 12478 bp, 8 predicted proteins | sample AD_UKC057_MetaG_FD_89787 | JGI IMG/M metagenome (GOLD analysis project Ga0116149, IMG submission 89787) | Active sludge microbial communities of municipal wastewater-treating anaerobic digesters from USA - AD_UKC057_MetaG | ecosystem: Engineered > Bioreactor > Anaerobic > Digestate | place: USA...
GCACAAAAGAAGAATACGACTAAGTTTTTATTTATATAGGAGTAAATCATGACCGGCTATTCCGAACGAATCAAACCCACTGATTTCAGCATCCGATCCTATCTGGAAGACCTGACTCACCAGCGATATCAGATCCCCACCTTCCAACGAGATGTTGTCTGGACGCCTGATTCAGTGAAGAAACTCTGGGATAGTATCTACCGCTTCTATCCCATTGGCAGCATCCTGATCTGGAAAACCGACCTCAAACTACACAATCATCGATCCATTGGCGGTCATCTCATTACTGATGACAGCAAGTTATCAGATTTTAACTATATTCTAGATGGTCAACAAAGAACGACCTCTCTCTTAACATCTTTATACGGTGGTCATATAGAGGGCAGAGAAGGTTTTGATCCCTTGCTTTATATCGACCTGTCCATTGAGGACACTGAAGATATTGATGAGAACAGTTATAAACAACGCTTCCTCTTCTGGAATGAGATTGACGACCGCAGTGGACAAGTAAAGCAGAATACCCCCCGTATGGGCAAATTCCAGCAAGGAATTATTGTAAAACTGCAGGATATTATGCTGAAATTTGGAGAAACAGAACGGTTTCTCCATGAAAATGGGCATTCTGATTTCGAAGATCCAATTCGTCAACGTCTACGTTCTATTTTGGACGTATTGAATAATTATCGCATTTCCTTTATTGAACTTCGTGGAATCGAAGTATCAGAAGTATGCCAAATTTTCGAGCGTATCAATCAGGAAGGCAAGCCGCTGGATATTTTCGATATCGTTGTGGCGAAAACATTTCGTGTTGCCAATAATGAAAACAAAGCCTTCTATCTACGAGAATTGATCGACAATTTTCGATTAGAGACCAAAGGATTCTTTACAGATATTCCAGATATCTGGTACCTTGAGATGCTCACCATTCTCATAATGCGTAACCTCAAAGATACAAACATTTTTAATATCACACCAATTTATCTTAATCGAATCAAGACCGAGCAAATAGAATCTGTCTGGACAAATGCCACAAAAGCCTTCAATCATGTGTTTGACCTGTTTGAAAATCATCTTCATCTAAAAGGTCCGCGCTTGATTCCAAATCGCTATTTCTTCCAGGCTTTTGCCAGCTATTTTTACCTAAACAAAACCCCTGATTATGAATTATTGAAAAAGTTCTTCTGGTTTGTCAGTTTTCATAATGACGACATAATGAACAGTTCCACTTCTTTATTAAAGTTGTCGGAACAATTAAGCAAAAATGAATTAAAAGGCCTTGGCTTGGATCGTTTCTTGATCAATAAAGAACGATTACGCCAGGCATCCTACAATTCAAAAGGTCGTTTGTCTACAGCCATTTTAGCTTTGCTTGCTAACCAGGAACCACGAGATTGGGCGCAAATAGATAAGCTGGTGTTGGCAGATGTTTATTATCAACTTTCAGATAAACCTAATTTACACCATGTATTTCCGGTGGATTTTATAGCTACTCACCCAGGTAAAAACCATGTTGACGTGAATAGTCTGATGAACATCGCCTATATTCCCCAGATCACCAACCTTCAGATTAGCAATAAGAATCCGATTGATTATCTACGAGATTATGACCATGATAATTTTGATCAAGTTTTAGCTGGGCATCTCATCTCTCCTAAATTACTTGAGTGGTCGCGAGAAGCCATGTTGCCTGATACCGGGTTGGACGAGTTCATCGAGTTGCGGGTCAATTCGGTGATCAATAAACTACAGGAAAAACTCGCCGGAATTCCCTTCGAGGTGATCGATACCAAAAGCAACGAAAATGATGAGACTGAATAATTCTCATAGCGACCATTCATAAGAAATCATAGGACCAATTATGCCGAGAACAAGACAACCAGCACTCATTATTGAAAAGCCGATCAAATTTGATCAGAAACTGGTGCTTAACCATTGGCTGTTCAACCTGTTTGAAGTAAAAGACTTGAACAAACTGGCTGAATGGCTCAAAGATCCCGCGCTCGAAGGATTGGACGAGAACAACATCAGTCATTACTGCCATGTATTACGTGCGCAACTTTTCGATCGTAAAGAACTGCCCGGCGACTTGCTTTTGGCGTATGACCAGAATATCGTCCGGCATTGGAAGCGTATTACCGAACACCGCAACCGCCAGGGCAATGCGCTTCACCCCAAATATTTTCAATACCTGGCACTTTTGTTTACAGAAATCTACCTCGATCGCTACTTCAGTGATCCGGAAAAACTGTTGGCTGATCTCAATCAACAGGTCGCGCTATTCAATGAGGGCAAACCGAATTCAAGCCGGGTGGACACCTACAAACTTGAAGAGCTCAATAAGATCGCCTTTTGGATGGCGACCGGCAGTGGTAAAACCCTGCTGATGCACATCAACATCCTGCAATACCAACATTACCTGGAGTTGCATAACCACAATCGCACCATCAACCGCATCATTTTGCTCACCCCGAATGACGGGCTCTCGCGTCAGCATCTGGCTGAATTCGAGCTTTCCGGTATTCAGGCTGAGCTATTCATGAAAGAGGGTCGTTCTCTTTTTGCCGGCAAACATGTCGAAATTATCGACATTCACAAACTGCGCGAAGAAAGCGGCGAGAAAACCATCGCCGTAGAAGCGTTTGAAGGCAACAACCTGGTGCTAGTCGATGAAGGTCACCGCGGTATGTCTGGCAAAGAAACCGGTGAATGGATGAAACGTCGTGAGCAGCTCTGCGAGAATGGTTTTTCTTTCGAATATTCCGCCACCTTTGGTCAGGCCATGAAAGCCAGTGGAAACCGCAGCCTGGAACAAACCTATGCTCACTGCATACTGTTTGATTACTCTTATAAATACTTCTATGCAGATGGGTACGGCAAAGAATATCGCATATTGAACCTAGAAGACGACCACGAAGAAGCAAAACGTAGAAGATATTTAACCGCCTGCCTGCTGGCGTTTTACCAGCAATTGAAACTATATGCCGATAAAAAAGTGGGGTATCGCCCCTACCTGCTTGAAAATCCGCTGTGGATCTTTGTGGGCGGTAGTGTTAATGCGGTTCGCACGGACCGAGGTCGAAAGGTTTCGGATGTGGTCGATATTTTGCTTTTTTTGGCTGATTTTGTCAGTGCAGATCATCACCGGGAAAATATCCAGTTTATCGATGCCTTTCTGAATGGTCATTCAGGTTTGTTGGATTCGCATGGAAATGATTTGTTTGCGAGTTCCTTCTCTTATTTGGTAGCAACTGGATTAACCGCTGAACAGGTATTTAGCGATGTACTGCGCGTGCTTTTTAATGCGGATGCGCCGGCCTCGCTCCATGTGGTCAATCTCAAAGGCACTGATGGTGAAATCGCCCTACGCCTGGGTGACCAGGACGATTTTGGTCTGATAAACGTGGGTGATACTTCCAGCCTGTGCAAGTTATGTGAAGAACACCATGAGCTTGTTGTTGATGAAAAGGAATTCTCAGAATCATTATTCCAGTCATTGAATGAATCTCGAAGCAAGATCAACATCCTCATCGGTTCCAAGAAATTTACCGAAGGCTGGAGCAGCTGGCGGGTCAGCACCATGGGCTTGATGAACATCGGGCGCAGCGAAGGCTCTGAGATCATCCAGTTGTTTGGCCGCGGGGTTCGCCTTAAAGGAAAAGACTTCTGCTTAAAACGCAGCCGACGAATTGAGGGGATTCGATCCCCCAAGGAAATGGAACGCCTTGAAACCTTGAATGTCTTTGGCATTCGGGCGGATTATATGCGCCAGTTCAAAGAATATCTTGAAGATGAGGGGCTACCTTCAAATGAGGATCGCATTGACTTCGTCCTGCCGGTGATTAATGGGCTTGGAAACTTGCACCTCAAGACCGTCCGCTTGCAAGAAGGCGTCGATTTCAAACGCCAGGGTCCCCGCCCTACATTGGACCAACCTGATGAACTGCTCAGAAGGCAAAAAGTGATGCTGGATTGGTACCCAAAGATCCAGGCTTTGGCCAGCAGTGGTGGGCAAGGTCCGTTGCAAGTGGCCGAGAGGAATGTAGCCAAGCTTACTGAAGCCCATATTGCCTTTCTGAATTTAGATGAAATCTTTTTCGAAATGCAGCGCTTTAAGAACGAACGCTCCTGGTTCAACCTTAATTTATCACGCGAGAAGATCCTCGATTTATTGCGTCATCCTGATTGGTACGAGCTCAACATTCCTAAAGATGTGCTGGAATTCAGATCATTTACGCAAGTAGGTCAATGGCAGGAAATTGCCATCACCTTACTCAAAAAATATTGCGACCGGTTCTACAAGTACCAAAAAGCGGCCTGGGAAAATAAGTTCCTAGAGTATTCTGAGTTAACCCTGCGCGATGACAACTTCTTTGCAGAATATCATGTTCTGGTGGAACGCTCGCAGGAAGAAATCATCTCCAAATTGGAGCAGATCAAAACCTTGATCGAGAACAAGCAGCTCCGGGACATTGAAGGGGAAAGATTCCTCTCAATCATGTTTAGCCAGCATCTTTATCAACCTCTGATCTATGCCAACAATAGCTTTATTGAAGTGAAACCAGTGGAACTCAACGAAGGCGAACGCGATTTTGTTGTAGATCTGAAAAAATTCTATGAGGAAAACAAGGGATTGTTTCAAGGAAAAGAAATGTACATGCTGCGAAATCGCAGTCGCGGGCGTGGAATCGGATTCTTTGAAGCCGGCAATTTCTACCCGGATTTTATTCTTTGGTTGGTTATTGGAGATCAACAGCGTATCGTCTTCATTGATCCAAAAGGGATTCGCAACCTAGAAGGGATGGAAGATCCAAAGATCAAATTCCATCAAACGATCAAACAATTGGAAACTCGTCTGGGTGATCCTCAAGTGAAACTGACTTCATTCATCATCTCCAACACTCAATTCGGCTCGGTGGCATTTTGGGGAACATCAAAAGATGAATTTGAAGCGCACAATGTATTATTCCAGACTGAAGATAAGAATGTGTATGTGAAGAAGATATTGGAAAAGACGATTAACTCATGAATTGTTATTTTCCATATTTTCATCACACAGTACTAATGGAGGGAAAACATGGCAGTCATCTATGGACAACCAGGAAATGAAGCAGGTGATCAAAAAGTATACGAGGCTCTTAAAGCATTACCTTCAGAGAGTATTGTTTATGCACAACCTAAATTAGTTTACAAATCTGAGATACGTTATCCAGATTACATTATTGTGAATAAGAATTGGGGTGTTGTTGTATTAGAAGTAAAAGATTGGGTGCAAATACAAAATATAAATAGGAATGGGCTTGAGGTTTTTAGACAGAGTATCAGAAAATGGGAATATGAAACCTGTCCGGTGGATCAGGCAAAGTCTGCAGCTTTCCTACTCCAAAATATGTTGGCTGAGGATAAAGATCTACGAAATCATGCTGGAAAAATTGATTTCTCATATGCTTATGGTGTTGTACTGCCCAATCTTTTTGGAGTGGCTATTCAAAACTGCAATTATTATTGGGGCGAGGGGTATGTTTTAGGAATGCTAGATCTAGCTCCAGACAAGATCTCTGAGAAAATTAAAACCATACCCGTACCATTTAGGCACGTAATGACAGAAAATCAAGTACGGGCAACTTGTGCAATTATCGATCCTATCAATAAATTGATCGATAGAGAAACGGGTCAATTTAAAGGGGTACTTGATCAAATACAAGAATCGATTACAAAAGAACCTGCAATTCCTCAAGTTGTTGACTCTGAAAACAAGCAAACAAGTCAACAACAATTAATGAACGAATTGTTTCCAGCCCCTGAAAGAAGAATTGAGCACTTAGAAAAAGAAATTCCCGCTGAAATTGTTGAATTAAAAAGTAATATGCATGTTCGATTAATAAGAGGGTTTGCTGGGACAGGAAAAACAGATATCCTCATTTTAAGAGCTTTATATCTTACTGAGCAAAATCCAAAATTGAAGATACTCGTCACCACCTTTAACAGAGATTTATTGTATGAGAGATTGAATCCAGAGCTGAAACATAAAACCCAAATTGACGTCAAAACGTTTGATTCATTATGCTCGGCAATCTATAAAAAGCGACATGCAAAGTGGAAACAACCGCAAGAAGTAAAAGGTTTACTTGCATGGATGGCTAAGAATAATGAATCAATTGATAAATGGGGAAGTGATTTCTTGGCAGATGAATTTACATGGATGAAAGAGTCTGGTCGCACAAATAGAGAAGATTACATTTCAAAACCTCGAGATGGTAGAGGTGGAGAAAACGGAAAGATTTTTTCAAAAGAACAAAAGAACGAAATTTACAATATTTTTGACCAGTATCAATATGAATTGAAAGAAAATTCCTCATTTGACTGGGCAGATTTGCATGAAAAAACCATTAAATATCTTGATGAAGGGATAGAAATCGAAAAGAAATACGATGTAATACTTATTGATGAAGCACAACATTTTGCCCCTTGTTGGATGAAAATAATAACTCACTTCCTCAAAGAAGATGGTGTTTTATTTTTGTGTGATGATCCGTCGCAAAGTGTCTATCGCTTTTTTAGTTGGAAACAAAAAGGAATAAATGTTGTAGGAAAAACCAGATGGTTAAAAATCCCATATCGAAACACCAAACAGATTTTTGAGGCAGCCTTCTCGCTTATTAAAATGATCGATTTGCGATGAACCAGCTAACAGAAGATAAATCCTTCAACCTCCCAGATATGGATAATACATTCATTCGTAATGGTCCAAAACCTCACGTTCAAGTTTTTTGCGACATTGATGATGAAGAATTATTTATAAAACAAAAAATTGAAGAATTAATTAAGAAAAATGGACTGCGTCCTAAAGATATTTGCATATTTCATAACAAAAAATTTGTTCTGGAAAGATATAAAAATTACAATGAGAAGGGTATAAACATTAAAGACGCAACCACTCAGACTGGCATGGAATATTCCGCCATTTTTATTCCTCAAGTTCAGAAACTACTTGACCGATCAACAGAATATGATTGGCTAGAAGACTCGAGCAGACAGCATTTACTCATCTACATGATGATGACCCGAGCTAAATCATATTTGTTCATGACCTATCAACAAAAGTGGCCAGCAGTATTGAATAGTCTCAAGGATTATGTAGATTGGTTCGAATTAGAAGAAAGTAAAGAGGAAATTCCGTTCTAAGCGAAGAATTTACCTTCTTTTGAATCTTAAAAAATTTTAAATATTCTTAGAGAATCGAAGCACATGATTAGTAAGGACAAGAACATAAAATACGAAGTCACAAATTCAAAGCGTGTTCAATTGCATTCTTTAGAAGAAATCCATTTGGAAAGGACAATTTCATCCGAAAAGGATTTATTAAAAATAGGTAGATGGAAATTAGATAATTCTAGTGGTGAATGGCGCTCTTGTGGAGGTTTTAGTATTAACACAGATACTTTTTCAATATTCCTCCGAGAATTGATACTTTTTTATCTCTCTGTTCAAAAGCAACGTAAAGTGAGATTTCTATCTTGTCGGGATCCAAATAATTAAACAGTAATTACTAGGTGATAATCAGATCATATTTTTTGTTCAATAAATGATTAATTAAATTGACGGATCAATAATTATGCCTAAGCAAAAATACTACGTCGTTTGGAAAGGCCGCAAGACCGGAGTTTTCACGACCTGGCAGGAATGCTCCGCGCAGGTAACGGGCTTCAATGGCGCTGAATATAAATCCTTTGAGAACTATGAAGCAGCAAATGCTGCATTCCAATCTGCCTATGATGAATACAAAGGAAAGCGTGTGCCTACGATCAGCCCAATGATGCTTGAACTCATTGGTAAACCTGTTGAAGATAGCTATTGCGTTGACGCTTCCTGCATCGGCTATCCCGGACCTCTAGAGTATCAATGCGTCCACTCAACCAGTGGAAAGCTAATCTTCCATCAAGGTCCATTTGAAAATGGGAGCAACAATATTGGAGAATTCCTGGCAATCGTCCACGCGCTGGCATTGTTTAAAAAGCAAGATATTAACGTTCCGATTTACTCAGATTCGGAAACCGCCATCACCTGGGTGAAAAACAAGAAGTGCAAAACGAAATTAGCTCAGGATGACAAAAACTGGGAAATTTTTGACCTGATTACCAGAGCTGAAAATTGGTTGAATAACAATGATTACCCAAACGAATTGCTGAAATGGGATACCAACGCCTGGGGTGAAATCCCAGCAGATTATGGAAGGAAGTAACTCTTTATGTCCTCTACTTCCGACCTTCTCAACCGCCTAAAACTTTTTGTTCAGGCTGAAGCTGATACTCAGTTTGCTGCCCTTGATAAGCAATGGTCCAGACCATTATCCGAACGTGTTTCCAAAGGATGGGCAATTGAAGGGTTAAGTGTAGAGCATTTTGAGAAGGGACTCATTCGGTTACGTTGTGATACAAACGACTCACGTTTTCGTGAGGGAGATTTGTTGGTTTTACACCGGGGGAATCCACAAGAACCAAATGCTTTGCATGTGGAGCTGCAATATGATGCAGAAACGGAACTTGAAGTCAGCTTGATAAATGGCAATCATTTCTTTCTAGAAGCAGATCCCGATGGCTGGCTCATAGATCAAGATTGGTTCGATTCGAGCCCATTTTATCTGGATGCTTTGAATAATGTAGCCGATTCTCTGCGTGGACGTTCGGTTATCCTACCACTGCTTCAAGGATCTTTGACACCAAAACTTGATTATGCGCGTTATGAACGAGCTGTACAGGAATTGGCAGATACCGGACTAAATGACAGCCAAATCGAAGCTGTTGCCCAGGCATACGCATCCGATTTATTGCATTTAATCCAGGGGCCGCCTGGTACCGGAAAAACACTCATGCTAGCCCACCTGGCTAAGTTATTAGTGGATGATGGACAACGCGTATTGGTGACAGCTCTCACCCATCGCGCAATTCATAATGCGCTCAACAAAATTCCAAAAGTTGATGATAGTCTCCCAGTATGCAAGATTGGAGAAAGTCGCCATATCAGCGACCTGGATGTACCTAACTTTGAAAACTTCGACCAATCCCATTTTGGGGATTTAATTAATGGTTATATTATTGGAGCAACTCCGTTTTCTCTACAAACCCAACGCCTTTCAAATGTTGAATTTGATGTTGTGTTATTTGATGAAGCATCCCAAGTGACCTTACCTCTGGCAATTATGGGAATGCTGGCGGCAAACAAATATATTTTTATTGGTGATGAATACCAATTACCTCCCATTTCAATTTTCTCAGAGAAACAAGCGAAGCAAACATCCATTTTTGCCTACTTAGCCGGCCGAGGAAACGAGACCATGTTAAACATCACTTATCGTCTCAACGATGGACTAGTTGATTGGCCAAACCGAACTTTTTACAATAATCTTTTGAAATCCAGTGAAGATGCGAGCAAAAGGCACCTCCAATTGTCGAAGCAACCTACACGTTGGGATTTTGTTCTCGATCCCACCTCGCCGTCTGTTTTTCTTGACCTATGCCACAGAAATACTACCGTCCGCAGCCGTCGAGAAGCAGAGATTGTAATTGAATTGATCGGAGCACTTCTGGAGCATGATGTGCCTCCCGAAGAAATCGGCGTGGTTGTTCCTTATCGCGCGCAAAGCCGATTAATCCGCAGTCTTTTGCGTCGGACAATTGGAGAAGAAAAGATTTGGTCGAAAATCGTCGTTGATACGGTTGAACGAATGCAAGGTCAGGAACGTGAGGTTGTGTTGGTTTCGTTTGCCACGGCTAGCCCAGCCTTTGCCTCTCAAATGGCTGACTTTCTTTTTCAACCTCAACGGCTCAACGTTGCTGTTACCCGTCCACGTACGAAACTCATCCTAATTGGCAGTCACCATATGCTGGATGGTGATCAATTTGATGAAGAGCATACAGATACCTTTGCATTGTTGAAAGATTTAATCAACAGCTGCCAACAAATCTCACTTCCTGATGGTTCCTTAGTGTAATTATGGCTCACATACTGCCAGAATCTCTACCTCAGGCTCTTCCGATCGAAGTTCTAAAAACTTTTCGGGTTTTGAAGACCCTACCGGATACTTTTTTTATCTGGCACCATCTCGCTCCCTGGCAGCTCAATACACCAGATTTTCTAATGATTACTCAAAAAGGCTGCGCCCTTTTAGTAAAAGTAAGCTCATCCTCGGCGGCACAAGCAATTTCGGCGGCTCAACTTCTTCTACTTGATGACAATCGCCCACCACTAGGAGCTGCAGAGGCAGAAGTATTGTCTTCATTCATAAAAAAACTGGATATACCTGATAACACACCAATCAAAACGCTTACGATCTTTCCGAATATCCCTCATAAACAGGTGCTTGAGAGCCGGATTGTCCGCCAAGACAATGAACCAGAATGGGCCGGAAAAGAGTTGCTCTCATCAGATTCCGGATTGAAATGGGAAGACTATTTCTTACCCACACCTGTTGATAAAGTAATAATTGAGAAAATCCGACAGCAATTCACGCCGGAGATCGTTGTCCCTGCGGAAATGACAGTATGTCCAAGTAATCCTCGTCGAATTCAAGCCGGCTTACAAGATTACCTCCTTGATTATGATCAGGAAGCAGCTGTAAAGATAGACTTAGATATCGAGCCTGAAGGGCAAAACCTCAGTACTGATTTTCGTTTAAACATCGTTAATGGAGTGGCTGGAAGCGGTAAAACGCTAATCTTACTTTATCGGTTACGTTTACTTTATCATCTCTATCCGGATAAACAATTTCTTGTCCTTACCCACAATAAACCCCTTAGCCACGATTTGCAGAGTCGTTTCGCACGTTTGGAAGGTACCTTACCAGCAAGAATTGAATGGTGCACATTTAATGGCTGGTGTTACAGTCATTGGCCAAAACACCCAGCCTGGAAAGAACCTCTTTCGATACGCAAAAGAGAAGAAGTCGTACATCAAGTATGGGGAAAGACCTTGCAGAACTCTACGATCACAGAACACATGCTAATCAGTGAAATTGATTGGCTAAAGGATCAGTTACCAATAGATCAATCTGAATACATAACAATTGACCGCCGCGGTCGAGGATTTGGATTAACTGCCGATCAGCGAATACGAATGTGGAATGCAGTGAATTCTTATCGGCAATTGTTAGAACAACAAGGATCATTGGATTGGGGCGATATACCACGAAACTTATGGCAATTTAGTGAAGAAGGAAAAGTTACTCTTCCGCAATATGATTTCATCCTCGTGGATGAAGCTCAGTTCTTTGCTCCAATCTGGATGAACTTAATTCAAAAAGCACTTAAGCCTCAGAATTCCCATTTATTCATGGTTGCTGATCCAACACAAGGCTTTCTTGGCAGAAGAAGCACTTGGAAATCACTGGGATTGGAAGCACGTGGACATTCTCACCAACTTCGACATAGCTATCGGACTACTCGGGAGATCATGCAGTTCGCAACGCTATTTTATCGATTGCGCCTTCCCGAAGAAAAAGATGATGATGTCCTTACCCCAGACATACTCAACATGCCAAATGGAGCTTTCCCTCAGATAATCACCTTGGCAAGTGCACAAGATGAAATCGCACGTGTAGCTAATGAAGTCGCAGATTTTCTCAACCAGGGATATCCTCGTAAGGACTTGCTAATATTACACGCTAATGGGCAGGGGACAAAAGCGCTTATTCAAGCAATCGACCATAGACTTGGTAAAAATGTCGCCATGGATCCAAAAAATACGTACCCCGGAGATTATGTAAGAGTAACTACATTGAATGCTGGCGCTGGATTAGAGAGTCCAATTGTGTTTTTAGTGGGTTTGCGTGAGCTTTTTGAAGAAGAACAGTCTATTCGTCTTTCCGATGATGAGCGAGAAGAAATCATCCGGGATAATACCAGGAAAATTTACATGGCTACGACTCGAGCAGGACAAAGGCTGGTTTTTACGTATGTTGGAGATTTGCCAAAAGTCTTGTCTCAAATCTTTTCACAACAAAAGTAAGATGATTACGTAACTAATGAAGCTGTCATTATAACTTTTTTACCTCACTGCCCTGAACTGACAACCCACATTGGCCGGCTTACCCAGCATAGTCCAGGATAATCGCTCCACCACACTCCACCAGATTCCTGGAATTTCGTACCACTTCGCACCCTCAACTCCCTTCGGAATATCCGGATCGGATGCGGTAATTTTTGCCAGGGTACCTTCTGGATTAATTGCTACCGCCGTGTACACCACACTGTAAATCGGACCGAGTGTTGCCAGTGAAAGCATCATTCCCCAACCACATCGCGAAGGCGCAACAGTTTGCGCGGCATCGATTCGATCTTGTATAAACTCAACATAGGTCATCCCCTCAGGTGTACCTGGAACTGCCATTGGTTGGTTAGCCTTGTAACTTATAAAGACCAGGCCGGCACAAAGAATGATCACAGTTGAATTCCAGAAAGCTTTCCAAATAAAGTGAATAAACCCC
>Ga0116149_1005136_pt1 | contig 12465 bp, 9 predicted proteins | sample AD_UKC057_MetaG_FD_89787 | JGI IMG/M metagenome (GOLD analysis project Ga0116149, IMG submission 89787) | Active sludge microbial communities of municipal wastewater-treating anaerobic digesters from USA - AD_UKC057_MetaG | ecosystem: Engineered > Bioreactor > Anaerobic > Digestate | place: USA...
CGCAGCGTCACCCACAGCTCCAGCGCGACGCGCGGCAGATCGATGTTGTACTTCAGCCAGTCTCCCTTGCTGTTACCCCACCCGTTGCCCACGGCCCGGCCACCGGAGGCTGGATACATGATCCGCACAAGCGAATCGCTCTGGCACTGCCTGGAGGCGAAATCCTCCGCCTCCACCCAGGTGCGGATCTCCCCGGGCGGCTTGGGATCAGCCGCCATGCACGCGCCGGCGGCAAGGAGCAGAAACAAAGCAAGGGCGGCAGGTATGCAACTCTTCCCCATGTCACACTCCCTCAGCAGGCTGCCCCGCTCCACCGCGGAACCGTTCTCAATGTCACTTATCGCCTGCGCCCCTAGTATAGAGCAAACCAGCAGGCTTTGGCGAGGTTTGGGACAGGCTAGACGACTTCGTTGAGCGTCCGCAATAAGCAGGCGACCTCCCTGGTGATCTTGGGTCCCAACCGGCCAAGCGCAGGCCCAAGCTCACGTTTCAGAATCGGCGTAATCATCCGGACCAGCATGGCGCTTTGGTGGCTGAGTGGGTTATGCGGTGTTGCAGGAACCGTGATATCGAGTTGGGTGGGAGGATAACTGGTGATCGGGCATGCCAACACGTAGCTGCTACTGCGATTGAACGCATCCCTCGACACGATCACCCACATGCGATTCTTGTCGCCCATCGGATGATTGTCCGGCACCTGGTCCCACCCGCGCATTTCCCCTTGGAGAGGATCGCTCATAAGGACGAGTCCTTCAGGATGCGAAGCGAAGACTGCCCGCCTTGCCGCACGATCTGGTCCTCTTCGGCAATCTGCTCCGGCGAACGGCTCCTCAGCGCGTTCTCGATCATCTCGTCTTCCGCCTTACGCCTTCGCCGCTTGAGCCATCCTCGAAGTGCCAAACGAACCACCCGGTTGAAGTTATCCGGCCCCTGGAACTGCTCGATATCCTCTACCATCCTCGTCGAGAGGCGCACCGACTTGGTTACCGTTGGCATGTAACACCTCTTGTATTGCAGATTAGCAACACAAGTAATAATACAACACATCCCCTCAGGAGTCAAGAACCCTGTAGAGATTAAGGTAACTACGGCTTGCCAAGGTGCTTGTCGGCGAAGTCCATGTAGCGCTGCCAGTCGAAGTCGGTCACGTCGTGCTTGCCCGTGCGGATGTGGTAGCCGACGGTAGTCATGACCGGCTGGTTGACCGCCGGCATGTCGGGCGACTCCAGCGCGGGCTTGCCCAGCAGGCGATAGACCACCCCCGCGTGGTAGGCGGAGAGATACTCGCCCTTGGGGTCGGCCCACTTGTCCTGCTCGGCGCTGGCCACGTAGACGGGGCGCGGGGCGGCCAGGGCGACCAGCATGTGCTGGTCGAGGGGCAGTTCGCCCTCGTTGGCGTTGTACTTCTTGAAGTTGTCGCAGAACCAGTGCGGGAAGGACGTGTTGATGCGGTGCACGCTCTCGCCGATGACCCGCCGGCTCAGCGCCGCCCCGCCGCAGCCGGAGTCGTTCGAGATCACGATCGCGAACCGCTCGTCCTGCGCCCCGGCCCACAGCGAGGTCTTGCCCAGCCGCGAGTGGCCCACGACGGCGACCTTCTTGCCGTCGATCAGCTTGTCGCTCTGGAGGCAGTCCAGCGCCCGGCTGAGCCCCCACGCCCACGCGCCGATGGCCCCCCACTCGTCCGGGGCGGGGTGGGTCTGGCCCGGCTTGTAGTACAGCGGGTGGATGCCGTTGGAGAAGTCGTTGAAGTCCGGGTCGATGTCGCCATAGTACGCCGTCGCCACCGCGTAGCCGCGCTCGACGATCATCTCGAAGGGCCATCGCGACTTGGCCGCCCCGCGGGTCTTCTCGTCGGCCTGCGCAGCCTTGCCCGTGCGACGGTCGTAGGTCATGCCCAGCCGCACGGCGGGATCGGTCGTCGTCGTGTGGTTGCCCTGGAAGTTGAGCATCACGAAGGCCGGCGCGGGCTTGGAGGCCGCCGACTTGGGCGCGTAGATCAGCAGGTCCATCCCGGGCCCGTCGTCCTTGCCCGTGAACTTGACGCGCACCTGCTTGCGGATCGCCTTGCCGCCCAGGGCGTCGTCGGCGCTCTCCAGCACCTCGAAGGTCATCTTCTCGGACCTGCCCGCGACGGTCCGGCCGTACATGTACGTCTCGAAGAGCTTCAGGACTTCCGGGCGGCGCTTGGTCCGCCACGTCTCGGCGTCGGTCACTTTCGTCCCGTCCTGCATGACCAGCAGATCCGGCAGCGTGTAGGCCGGGATCTTCGATTCGTCGTAGTTCGGCGGGGCCACGGCGGGCTTGTCGGCCGCGACCGCGAAGGAACCCACCGCGGCAATCAGCAGACCCACCAGGACAAGAGAGCGAGCGAATGTCTTCATAGTGTCACCTCGAGTTGTGGATGTCCTTGATACCCAAGGCCCCGCCGGAAGGCAAGCCCGAAGAGGCGATCGTACCAGGCAGCGGCCGAACGCCTATTGTTCCTGCACGTCCTTGGCCCAGTGCTCGTGCAGCCTGGTCAGGCGTTTGACGATCTCGCCGTTCTCGGCGGCCTGGTTCTTCGTCTCGGTCACGTCCTGCGCCAGGTTGGACAGGAAGATCTTGTCCGGCTTGGGCAGGTCGGCGGGCCGGTCGGCGCCGAGCGGGTCCTGGGCGTTGGCCACGAGCTTCCAGTCGCCCTCGCGGACGGCCCACTGGTTGCCCAGTTGCCAGTGCATCACGCGGTGAGGCGAGTCCGCCGACGCGGATTTCAGCATCTCCGCGACCGACAGCCCGTCGATCCTGTGGGCGGGTTTGTCCAGCCCGCACAGATCGACCAGCGTGGGCAGGACGTCGATGCTGCCGCCCCACTGGCTGCGGACTTCGCCCTGCGGAATCACGCCCGGCATGGACACGATGGCCGGCACGCGGATGCCGCCCTCGAAGAGCGAGAACTTGCACCCGCGATACGGCCCGGCCGACCCGCCGCCGAAGTTCGTCCGCTCCTCGCGGCTATGGCCCTGGTCGGCGATGAAGAGGATGACGGTGTTCTCGCGGAGCTTGAGGCGGTCGACCTCGTCGAGGACCTGCCCGATCTGGCGGTCGAGCGTGGCCAGGAAGGCGGCGTAGGAGCGGCGCGGCTCGGGCATGTCGGCGAAACGCTGGCGGTCTTCCACCTTGGCCTGCGTGGGGTAGTGAGGCATGTTGAAGGGCAGGTAGAGGAAGAACGGGCGGTCCTTGTTGGCGTCCAGGAACCGCTTGGCCTCGCGGACGATCAGGTCCCCGATATGCGTGCCGTCCTCGAACACTTCCTTGCCGTCGCGATAGAGGTCATGGCGGTTGGGTCCGTGCCAGTAGAAGAAGTGCGAGTAGTTGTCGATGCACCCGCCCAGGTGCCCGAAGGCCTCGTCGAAGCCCTGCGCGTTGGGCTGGCAGCGCTCGCTGGTGCCCAGGTGCCACTTGCCGAACAGCGCGGTGCGGTAGCCCGCCTGGCGGAACACCTCGGCCATCGTGATCTGCTCGGTGGGCATGCCGTCCTTGCCCGGGATCGACGGGGCGTTGTTGGGCAGTTGGGCCCGGTGCGGGTAGCGCCCGGTCATCAGCCCGGCCCGCGAGGGCGAGCAGACGCTGCTGGGGGCGTACCACTGCGTCATCCGCACGCCGCGAGCGGCCAGGGCGTCGAGGTTGGGCGTGTGCAGGTCCTTGGCGCCGTAGCAGCCGAGATCGATCGAGCCCTGATCGTCGCTGTAGATCAGGATGACGTTGGGGCGGCGCTTCTTGTCGCCCGTCTGGGCCGGCGCCCGCAGGGCGGGCAGGCCGGCGGCCGACGCGCCTGCAAGGGCGGCCAGGGAGCGATGAAGAAACGCGCGACGAGTGACAGACGAACCGTGTGAGGACATGAAGTCTCCTTATGACTCGACAGCCGAAGCCACGTCTTCAATGGTCAATAGGCAATGGACAATGGTCAGTCGGTGGCCCGTCGTCCGTCGCCGCCGCCGCTGAGGTAGTGCAGCAGATTCAGCACGACGGACTGGGCGGACTCGCCGGTCAGCCCGCGGATGCCGTAGGCGTTCACGCCAGCCAGGGCGCCGGTGACGTCCTCTCGACTGAACACGATGGCCAGGCGGTTCTGGACGAGCATGGCGCGGAGGCGGAGGTCGTGTCGCTGGCTGCCCAGGGCCATCGAGAACTCGCGGCGGTAGTTGACGCCCTTGATCGTCTCGACGCCCTGGTAGGCGACGTGGCTGGCCAGCGGGCGGACCAGTTCGTCGGGAAACAGCGGGAAGACCTGCGCCTCGAAGGAGCTGACGAAGTCGGCGGACCCGCCGGCTGCGTCGGCGATCAGCGATCCTCCGCCGGCCAGGAACGTCTTGAGGGCCTGGGTCTGGGAGGGCGTAAGGGTGAAGGCTTTCGTGCCGGTCATGACGGCCAGCTTGTGGCGGGCGGGGTCGAGTTGGTCGATCTCGACGGCCTGGTCGGCCTGAATCCGGATGTTGTGCTGGTTGCGGGCGAGGATGCCCAGGCGTTTCCAGGCCAGGGGCTCGGGGTCCCAGTTGCCCTTGTGTCGCAGGCGGACGATGGCGTAGACGGCGGCGGGTTTGACGTCGGCGCGACGCGTCAGGACGGGCCAGGGCGACACGCCGCGAGGGCGAAGCGGCGAGCGATCGGTGGCGTGGAGGTAGAGGTTCGTCGCCAGCTCGTACCACGGGCGCTGGGTCTGGCCCGGGCCAAGCTGGAGGGCCAGCGACAGCTCGCGCGGCGCGTGGACGGCCAGCAGCCGAATGCCGTTGGACATCGCCGTCAGCCCGCCCATGTCGCGCGGCGTGAAGTACAGGCGATAGAGCGGGTGGCGATCGTCCAGGCGGGTCAGCGGATAGTCCGGGAACATCCGCCGGTAGACCTTCTGCATGTCCAGCGTGAACGTGCCGCTGTTGCAGGCGGCCTCGGACAGGATCGACCCGCCCTGCTGGACGAACTGGCGCAAGCGATCGATCTGCCGGTCGTCCAGCTCGATGGGGCCGGCGCCGGAGATGTAGACGATGGGCGCGTCCTGGAGGTCGGCCAGCGGGGCGTCCGCCGACACCACCTGCCAGGCGACCGGGCGCTCGAAGGCATAGCTGACGAAGCGGGTGAAGTTGGCAATGTCGCGCGGGCGGGTGTTCCACTTGCCGGCGTAGTTGAGCTTGTTGACGAGGATGGGGTCTCGTCCGCGGGCCAGGAAGAGAACGGCAAAGGAGGTGTCCTCGACGGCCAGTTCGAGCGGTCCCCAGGCCCCGTCGCCGCGTTGGAGCGAGAGCAGTTCCGCCGCCCCCTCGGCGAACCAGTTCTTTCCGCCGATGTACTTGAACCCGCTGGCCAGGCCCACCCGCTCCAGGCAGTACAGCCAGTACAGGTGCCACTCCATGCCCTTGTTGGGGTTCTCGCTGACCGAGAAGTTCTTGGCCAGCCAGTCCAGGGCCCCGGTGACGGGCTTGTACTCGGGCGCCTCCGTGCAGCGGAGGAATTCCTCGCGTCGCAGGGCGTCGAAGCAGACGTAGAGCGTGGCCAGTCCGGCGGCCGTCATCGAGCCGTACGTCCGCGTGGCGGGTCGGCCGGGCGGGATGAGGTAGCCCCACCCGCCGTCGGTCTGCTGCTGGGCCAGCCAGTGCTTCTGGACCGTCTGCCAGTATCCCGCGGGCACCTCGACGCCGCGCTGGGCGCCCGCCCACACGCCCATGACGGCCATCTGGCTGTTGGAGTTGTCGTACTCGTCGGACGGCTTGTTGCCGCAGGAGGTGTAGGTGTAGCCGCCTTCGCGGTTGGCGGCGCGGATGAGCCAGTCCACGTCCTTCTCCAGCAGCGGCTGGACGGTGCGGTCGCGGTAGGCGGCCAGGGCGCACGCCCGCAGAGACACCGCGTACGTGCCGGTCAGCTTCGCCTGGGTCAGCCACTTCATGCCGCGTCTAACGGGCTCCCTGGCGTGCTCGTCGCTGGCGGTCAGCAAGGCGTACAGGCACAGGGCGGTCTTGCCCCCGTAGCGCGGGTTGGACAACTCGTACTCGCCACGGACCTCGCCGTCGGGCCCGATCTGGGCCAGCAGGAAGGCCTCCGCCCTGCGAATGGCCGCGTCCAGCGGACTGGCCGAGCGCGAGGGCAAAGGCGAAGCGGGCGAATCCGCCGGCTGGGTGGCCGCCGCCGGCGCCGCGACAGCCGCGGGCAGCGGCGCCGGCTGGGCGCGGACGGCCGCGACAGCCAGGGCAAGCACCACCCCAAACGCCGCCGCCTGCCGCATCGTCCTCGAATTCCGGCCGTTATGCGCGATGCTCACGATTCGCGATCCGCATTCCGCAGTTCTTACTCAACCTTCCAGATCATCTCGATCTGGGGGGTCTGCAACCGTTGCATTTGCGCCTTGACGTCCAGGTCGGGCTCCTGGCTGCGGAAGAAGGCGTAGAAGAACCAGCCCCGCTTGCTGTACTCCACCACGGTGGGCTTGTCCAGCTTGGCCAGTTCGATCGCCCGGTCAATCGCCTGGTTGAGGTATCCGATGCCGTCGATCAGCCCGAACTCCTTGGCCTCTTCGGCGAGATAGATCTTCCCGTTGAGCGGTTCGGTCTGCTTGTAGTTGACCACTTCCTGCTTGGGCGTGCCCTCGTAGAACGTCATGGCAACGGTGCTCTCTTTGGTCTTGAGCCGGCTGCCCCGCCCGTCCTTAACGATGGTGTTGAACCGCTGCTGCATCTGGTCCAGCACCGACTGCATGTGCTTGCGCTGCAGGTCGCTCATGGGGCGGACCGGGCTGATCTCGTCCTTCCAGGCGGCCGCGTCGCTGGAGCGGATCACCACCGGCTCCAGGCCCAGCTTGTCCAGCGTGCCGCTGACGTTGACCCAGGCGGCGATCACGCCGATCGAACCGGTGATGGTGGTGGGCTCGGCGAAGATCTCATTGGCCGGCGCCGAGACGTAGTAGCCGCCGCTGGCGGCCGTGCCGCCCATCGACACCACCACCGTCTTGCCCTTGTCCCTCAACTGCTTGACGCGGGAGTAGATCTGGTCGGAGGCTGAGACCCCCCCGCCGGGCGAGTCGACGCGAAGGACCAGGGCCTTGATCGACTCAGCGGTGCTGACTTCGCGGAAGAACTGCTCGAAGTCGTCGGCCGACCTGTCGTTGATCACGCCCGAGATGGTGTACACGGCCACCACCTGGTTCTCCTTGCCCATGCGGAGGGTCTGCGTGCCGAAACTGCTGCCTGCCGCCACGCTGACCAGGGCCAGCAGATAGACGTTGAAGGCGATCGACAGGATGAAGATCATGATGCCCAGGCTGCGGAGCATCCGGCGTCCGAGGCTGCGTTTGGGGGCCTGGGTCCACCATGTCGGCGGCTGATACCACCACGGTGGCGGCGAAGGCTGGTTGCGAAGGGCGCCCGAGAGTTCCGTGTTCGAGGGAGGTTGGCTGGTCATGATATCTCCTTCACCGCCGGCGTGCGGCCCCATGCCTCGCGCCGTCCGGGAAGTCTGGGCCCCAGTGTACCATCCCCGCCAGCCGCGCCCAACATCAAACGCCGGCGCGGCGGCTACTCTTTGGCCAACCAGGCCTTGAGGTCGTCGCCCATCGGGTGCTCAAGCTGGACGCGGTCGCGGCGAAGCCGGTCGCGGAGGGCCTCGGCGTCCACGTCGGCCAAGGCGCACTTGGACGCGAGGGCGATGGCGGCGGCTGTGCCGGCCGCCTGCCCGAGCTGCATCATCGTCCGCGACAGCCGGCAGCTCGATGCCGCCAGGCTGGAGAAGCTGGCCGCCCGGCAGGCGACCAGGAGGTTGTCGCCGCCCCAGAAGCCGCCCTTGTTGCGGGTCTGGCCGAGCAGGCAGCGATAGGGTATGCCGTAGGGCTCGCGCATTTCGCCCCCGCCGGCGGCGTGGCTGCCGTGGGTGTCCATCGAGTGGTCGGCCAGGCAGATGATATCCGGGTGTTTGCCGCCGCTGACGCCCGCCCGCAGGTCTTGCTCCCTCAGCACGTACCGCCCCAGCAACCGCTGCGACTCGCGGACGCCCAGCGCGGGGAAGATGTGCGCCAGTTTCATCGAGCGGAACTCCTCGAAGCGCGTCTGCAGATCGTGCCAGTGGGCCAGCACGCGGCGCCGGCATTCCTCGTACGCCTTCTGATAGCCGCGGTTGAGAAATTCCTGGCCCTCCATGGTGGGCAGCATGTTGACGTTCAGGTCGCCGTTGGGATACGTGTTCACGTGGGCGACCGGGAACGACCCCCGCCACCAGCACTTGGCCGGGATGCCCTGGGGCAGATCCTCCACGCCCGGCTGGTCCTTTCGCGTCGTTCGGTAGAGCAGCGTCACGCCGTTGATGCGCTCGGTGGCCTTCTCCGGCGCGTGCGGCTCGTCGAAGATGTTGCGGGCCTCCTGTCCGCGGGGCATGGTGCATCCGGCCGACTCGCACACCAGGCCGTCGCCGGTGGAGTCCACGTAGAAGTCAGCCGAGACCTCCGCCCCGCAGGCCAGCTCGATCGAACCGATGGAGGGGGCGGGACCCAGCGGGACCCGCATCTTGACCTTGACGAACGCGGTGTTCAGCAGCAGTTCGCAGCGGCCCGTCTCTTCCAGCATGGCCTTCATGGTCGCCGCCATCGCGTCCGGCTCGAAGACCACGCCGTGCCAGTTCTCGCGGCAGAAGGCCTCGTCGCCCCCCATGCCCCTGGAGCCGTGCCGCTTCAGCGTGTCGAGATATCGCCGCTTGGGGTCGATCACCGTCTCGCCGCCGGGATAACGGTACTTCTCCTGCTTAGGCTTGTACCAGGCGAGGTGGCGGCCGAAGGAGTAGATCCCGACCGCCTGGGGGATCTTCTTGAGTCGCTTGTAGAGATCGAAGGGAATCCCCGTTCCGCCACAGCCGGGCTCCCAGGCGTTGACGCCGCTTCGGACGGACGTGCCGCCCAGGCAGTCGGCCTTTTCGATCAGCAGGACGCTCAGTCCCGCCCTCGCGCCGGCCAGGGCGGCGCCGAACCCGCCGCTGCCCCCGCCGATCACGATCAGGTCGTAGCTCCGTTTGGCGGGGCGCGCGGGCCCGGCCGATTCGCCCAGTGTCCGCCCGCCCAGCATCAGCCCCCCCGCCAGTAGAGAAGAGGCCCGGAGAAACTGACGCCGTCTCATACCTGTACCCAGTCCACGCTTGTCAGCCGCCTGGGCATGACGAACGGATTGAAGTGATACTGCACCGTCAGGCCCGAGATGTCAGGACGCCCCACCAGGTAGACGCCGAGGATGGTGTGGGCGGAGACCTCGCTGTTCATCACCGACTGCCCGCCCGCGGGATGCCCCAGCACCAGCAGGTCCAGCACGGCCGGCAGGTAGAAGTCTTCCGAGCTGCCGCCGGCTGCGTAGGCGCCGACGAGAATGCTCGAGCCAATCAGGGACCTGGCGTGGATGAGCCCGGCCGAGCCGTTCACCCACACGTTCGCATTGCGAATGGTCCCGCAGACGGCCAGGATGTTGAGTACGCGGCTGACGGAGCTGGTCGAGATCTCGCTGGTCAGCGAGAACCCTTCCTCACTCGTCTTTCCGGAAGAAACGCCCACGCCGACGTTCGCCTGGAGGTCGCCCGCGACGTGAATGATGCCCGCCCGGAAGGCCCGCAGCGCCCCGCCGTCCCACGAGCCCGTGAAGCCGCGCACGAGCAGTCCGACGACGTCAACGTACGAGTTGGAAACCGCGCCCACGCCCAGGTCGGCCAGTCCCCCGTTCACGTACAGCGACCAGTCGGTCACGTCGCCCGCGCGGATGGAGCCGGCCGACCCGCCGACGGTCCACGTGCAGCTGTGAATCTGCCCGGACACCAGGGCCTGGCCCAGCGCCCGCCACCCCGATTGCACGGGTCCGTTCACCGTCACGGAACTGTTGCCCATGTGCCCCAGCACTTGCAGCGAGTTGGCCTGCCCCGCCTCGAGGGTCGTGTTGAACCACCCGCCGCTGCGCAGCGTGCCCAGCAGGCCGCCGACCATCATCTGCACGTTCATCAGCGGTCCCATCACCACCGCCATCTGCAACGCCCCGCCCACGATCAGGTCCCATCGGGCCGCGTGGCCGTTGATCAGGATCTGACCGACCCTGCCCGCGATTTCCCATACCGCGTCGCGGACTTCGCCCTGCACCAGGGCTACGCCCAACGCCTGGACCAAAGACGACGAGGGAATGCTCTCGCTGAAGCCCGCCAGCAGGACCTGCTGCTGGCCCAGGGCCAGGTCGGCCTCGAAGTCGCCCGCCAATTCCCGTCCCGTGCTGCCGGTAATCAAGAGGCGGGCGAGAGCGTAGGCCTTCAACACGTCGCTCTGTTCGTCGGTGTTGATCCAGCGCTGAGCCCGTACCACGCCCAGCCGCCCGACCACCTCCACGCTCAGGTCGCGGACGTCGTCCAGGTACAGCGACGTCCCGCCCGCCCCCCCCATCGCCGTCAGCATGGCCGGCCCGAGCACGTCGTGCATCGTCAGGCTGCCCAACTGGCCCTGGATGTCCACCGGCCCGGCCAGATTGATCCGCGGGGCGTACACCCTCCGCAGATCGCAGTCGGCCGCCAGCCCGCCCAGCGTGGTCGCCCCGGCCGGGGAGGACGTCAGCACCAGCAGGCTGCTGCTCAGGTCCGTCCCGGTCAAATCAATGTTGGTGATGTCGCCCTCGGTAAGGCTGGTCACATAGGCCACGCCGCAGCCGGGCCCTTCCATGCCGACGCGGACGACGTCGCCCCGCGCGTTGCGGAAGCTGGCCCAGTTGGCGGCGTCGAACTCCAGGGCCAGGTCGGGGGGCAGAACGTCGATGGTCACCGTGGCGGGCGCGGAGTAGTCCTGCCCGTCAAAGGCGGTGAACGTGAAGCTGTCGGCGCCCGTCCAGCCGCTCATCGGCGTGTACGTGTAGGTGCCGTCGGTGTTGAAGTCCAGCGCGCCGTGCAGGGGCCCGCTGTCGCGGGCGAAGCTCAGCGGATCATTGTCCGCGTCATCTCCGCTCACGCTGGACGAGACGAGGACGTCCTGGGTGGTGGTCTCGCTGGAGTCGTTCGCGGTCGGCGGGGTGTTGCCCACGTGGACGGTCACCGTGGCCACGTTCGACATGTTGCCCTGGCTGTCCTCCACAGTGTAGCTGAAGGTGTCGTCGCCCACGAAGAACGTGTTGGGCGTGTATTCGATGGTGTTGTAGGCGGGATCGACGAACGCGGACCCGTTGGCCGGATCGGTGTGGATCGCCAGCGTGGAGCGGTTGATGTCGCCATCGACGTCGTTGTCGTTGGCCAGCACGTCAATGCTGACGGGGACCATCTCCTCGGTCTGGGCGGCATCGTCCACCGCGAGCGGAGGGGTGCCCGCCAACAGCAACCGACACTCCAACGACTCCAGGACGCCACAGGGGAAAGAGGAACTCGCGCGAAGATCGTACCCGTCGGTCTTGGACATGCCTCAACTCCTCTTCTGTCGCCCAGGCGGCCCGGGCCGGGCCGCTGGCCAGTCACGGCATCATGGACACGAGGCGAATGCCCCTTGCCCGCCTGTGCGAAGTGAGCCTACCCGCTGAATCGGGTTCCCGCAACAGAATATCGGTCGCGACCGCCCTCGCTGCCCCGGGGAGGCCCGCTATCGCGCCCGGCGGATGGCGTCCTGGACGATCTGCTGCACCTCGAGCGGGCGCGACAGGCAGGTCCAGTCGCCCTCGTGGCGGCCCTCGGTGGTCTGGAAGAACAGGCTGCCCAGCCCCAGCGGGCGATCCAGCACCGTCACCAGCACCTGCGCCTGGGCGATCTTCTTCAGCGGGAGCTGGAACACGTCCACCCGCAGCAGGCCCCGCACCCGCAGGACCCGCAGATTGGTCAGCACGTACAGCCGGCTCGTCCACTGGGCCAGGGCCACCGCCAGGCGCAGGCCCGCCGCCAGCAGGCAGATGCTGATCGCCACGTCGCGGGAGATGGGCACGCCCGGCAGGCCCTCGGTGATCAACGCGGCGGCCAGCAGCAGGCTGAAGACCAGCAGCACGGGGAAGGAGACGAAGAGGATGAACCACCCGCTGGGCCTCAGCGCCAGGATCACCACCTCGCCGCTGCCCAGGAGTTGCTCGGCCTGGACGGCCTTGGCGTCGGCGGCGGCCGCCGGCAGATTGGCCCCGTCGGCCATCGGGCTCATGGCGCGCCCTCCCGTTGTCCCGGTTCGAGCACGTGCACGCCGCCGAGGTTGCGATACAGATTGTCGTAGTCCAGCCCGTAGCCCACCACGAACAGGTCCTCGATGTCAAAACCGACCCAGTCCGCCTCGACGCGCCGCCGCAGGTCCGCGCGGTCTTTTCGCAGCAGCACGCAGGCCGACAGCGAGCGGGGGCCCTGGCGGCCCACCTGCTCCAGGAGCCAGCCCAGCGTCTGGCCGCTGTCGAGAATGTCGTCCACCACCAGCACGTCCCGCCCGCCCAGGGACTGCGGCAGGCGGGCCCCCGCCTGGATGCCCTGCGACCGCGTCGAGCACCC
>Ga0116149_1005138_pt1 | contig 12463 bp, 10 predicted proteins | sample AD_UKC057_MetaG_FD_89787 | JGI IMG/M metagenome (GOLD analysis project Ga0116149, IMG submission 89787) | Active sludge microbial communities of municipal wastewater-treating anaerobic digesters from USA - AD_UKC057_MetaG | ecosystem: Engineered > Bioreactor > Anaerobic > Digestate | place: USA...
AAGCATATTTGCAAATGGACGGGGTCGTGTAAGATTAAGAGCAAAATACAATGCAGACAAGAAAGGTTCGCATGTTGAGATAACTGAAATACCATATACTACATCTGCAGAAGCAATTATTGAAAGCATAATAGCGCTTGTTAAAAGCAGTAAGATTAAAGATATTACTGATGTCCGTGATGAGACAGATATAACTGGGCTTAAGATTACGATTGATGTAAAAAAAGGTACCGATATAGACAAACTAATGGCAAAACTGTTTGCTAAAACTCCATTGGAAGACTATTTTTCCTGTAATAATAATGTACTGATTGAAGGGAAACCGCTTCTTTTAGGGGTAAAGGACATTATTGATTACTGGATAGTGTTCAGGGTTGAATGCATTAAAAGGCAGTTAAGATATGACTTAGCAAAAGACAGGGAAAGACTGCATCTTTTGCTGGGGCTGGAAAGAGTACTGCTTGATATCGACGAAGCCATACGGATAATCCGTAACACCGAAATGGAAAGCGAAGTTATCCCGAATTTAATGGAAGCATTCAGAATAGACAATCTTCAGGCAGAATTCATCGCAGAGATTAAGTTACGTCATCTTAACAGGGAATATATATTAAAAAGGCTTGATGATATAAAAGATCTGAATAATAACATAAAAGAAGCTGAAGAAACATTAAAAAGCAGGACAAGGATAGAGAATATTATCTCATCTCAGTTATTGGAAATAAAGACTAAATACGGACAGCCGAGAAAAACCCAGATTATTTATGAAGAGCAGATGGAAGAAGAATTCGAAGAGCCTGCATTCGAGGATTATCCTGTAAGAGTATTCTTCACGAAAGATAATTACTTAAAGAAAATACGTGATATAGACTTTAAGCAGGATGTGGACAATAAATTTAAAAATGAGGACATACTTCTGCACGAAGCCACTTCTCATAACGGTGCTGAGCTTGTAATGTTTTCCAATAAAGGTAATGTATACAAATCCAAGCTGTACCAGATAAATGACTGCAAGCCTGCGGATTTCGGAGAATATCTTCCGAATATCTGTGAACTGGAAAAGGATGAGCGCATAATATATATTGCCATAACTGATGATTTCAAAGGGAATATGATATATCTGTTTGAAAATGGGAAAGGTGCGAAAGTACCATTTAAAACATTCTGGACCAAACAGAACAGAAAGAAGATGCTTAATGCTTACTTTATGGGAAGCAAGCTGCTTTACCTTGCTCTTTTAGATGAAAAAGATGAATCTTCATATGTAGCGATAACATCAGACCAGAGAGCTTTGATATTCAAGTCAACTGACATAACGATAAAGGATAAGAGAGATACTCAGGGAATAACTTTAATAAAGCTTAAAAGCGGTACCAAGGTAACTGAAATGCTTCCTTTGGAAAATGCGCGCTTAAAGGATGTTGACAAATACAGGCCTGTAAATGTCCCTGCAGTAGGGAAAGTATTATCTGATAAGGATAAGAAAAGAAAACAGGTTTCTTTATTTGATTAGAGGAGTGAGATGAAAAGGATAAGAAAAGCGATAATACCTGCAGCGGGACTAGGTACCAGATTCCTGCCCGCAACTAAAGCTACACCAAAAGAGATGCTTCCTGTCGTGGACACACCTGCAATACAGTATATCGTGGAAGAAGCTGCAAAGTCAGGTATTGAAGATATCGTAATAATATCAGGAAGAGGAAAAAGAGCTATAGAGGACCATTTTGATAAATCTTACGAGCTTGAAGATGTGCTTTTAAAGCATAACAAGATTTCCGAGCTGGAAGAAATTAAAGGCATATCAAATATGGCAAATATATATTATGTCAGGCAGAAGGAAGCCAGAGGATTAGGGCATGCCATTCACTGCGCAAAGACATTTATAGGTAATGAGCCGTTTGCGGTTCTTTTAGGCGATGATCTTGTATATTCAGAAAAACCATGCTTAAGCCAGCTTATGGATGCTTATGAGAAGTATCAGTCATCCATAGTAGGAGTACAGAGAGTTGATAAAGACAAGGTAAACCTGTACGGCATAATTGATGGAGATGAAATAGCACCTAAAGTCATGAAGGTGAAGGAAATGGTGGAAAAACCTGATAAGGAGCATGCACCTTCAAATGTGGCTATTCTTGGCAGATACATACTGGAACCTGAAATATTTGACATACTGGAAAACCAGAAACCAGGTAAGAACGGGGAAATACAGCTTACCGATGCTTTGAAGACACTTTTGGCCATACAGGATATATACTCATTTGAATTTGAAGGAAAAAGATATGATTTAGGAGATAAACTTGGGTTTGTCGAGGCGACAATAGAATACGCCTTGAGAAGGGAAGACCTTAAACAGGAACTTAAAGCTTATCTTAAAGATATTGCTGGGAAGTTTTAATAATATAGATAATATATAAATTAGTACCACTATTTCAATAAACCATAAAGCGCTTCTGTATTGAATGTGTATGCAACGCTGTCCATATATAGAAGCGTCGCTATTTCATCAGCACTTATGCTTTTGGCAAACTCGTCTATAGTCATATTGTTAAGATATTCCCTGTCATAATATCTGGTATCCATTATGTAAACCTTCTCATAATGCGGTAAAAGGAAATGCACAAAACTTGCTCCATATGAATCACATATTACAAGCAGTGTTTGTCCATTTTCATTATCTGTTGTGAATTCATGATATATACCGTTTCCTCCGCTCATGAACATGTTGTAATACTGGTTATCGAAAGTTATATAGCTTAAATCGTTAAGCCTTTTTTCCACTGATCCGGTTTTTTTATGCATGACATACTTGTATTCAGTTACAGGATAGTACGCAGTAAGAATGTCAGGATTATTCAGTACTCTATCATCCTGATTGGTTTTTCGGTATGCGCTTCCTATATATCCTTCTATTACTTCCTTCTCTGCATAATTTTCAAGAGGAATAATATCCTCTTTCTTCCCCATTGATTCCATAAGTGAGCAGTAAGCATAGTATGCGCCTAAATGCGTCCAGTGATGATCTGTCCTGTAGTATATATACTCATTGCAATGAGTGAAAAGCGCATCATATACATCAACATCATGTATAGAATCATTTGTATATTCTGCAATATCCTCTACCATCTTCTTTTGAGAACCAGTTATGTACTGTAAATCCGCAAGATCAAAATATTCCATACTAGTAGGAACAATCATGGAATAAATTCCTACATCTTCTCCCATCGAAATTTGAAGCTCATTAATGAACTGGGCATATTTTCTAAGGCTGTCATCTAAAGCCCATATTGAAGCTACAACATAATTGTCTATAAGGAAAAAAGGCGTATTCAACACTTCAACTGTATGGGCCTTTTGGTATTCAGGCTCGGGTACATAAATTTGTGAAGGGGTTGGTAATAATGATTCTGTTGGAGAAGGAGGTGCTATCGTCTGCGATTCAACAGGTGAACTAATAGGTGAACTAGTAGGCAAAGGTGAGTCTGTTGGCTGGTTTATCTCAATCTTCATGTCTTTTTTAAATCCGAAATATTTATTTATATATCTTCTTGACTGTATAAGAGAGTCCCTTAATGTAAATGTGTCTGAATAGTAAAGAGCATAGTTATTTACATATGATTTATCGAAATAAGAAAAAGCAGAAAACACCGGTTTTTCCTGCAGCTTACGGTTCTCTGCAATTGATATGGAAGGTTTATTTGGATTCATAAGGTTTATAATGCCTGCTATGACAATAACTATTATGAATATTAGCGAATCTATCCTCAGTCTTTTCATCTTAAAAATTAAAATACAGGAATGGGGTATATGTGTCTCCAACAAGGAATATTATCGAAACAGCAAATAACAATATATTCAATACAGGAAGCACTATCATGTTTACTATATCCGTATGCCCTTTCGAAATCCTATGCTCCAGTTTTTCTGCTTGTTCCTTCAAGAATCTTCCTAATGGTACAGTACAGATTATTGCTATGATTATAAACAGTACATTGTTATTGAATAATATGGTTAAAATAGGATCGGAAAATGACACCGCATTTATATTAAACATCACGCCTATATATTGCAGAGCTTTCAAAAGATCCGTATTGTAAAAGAATACCCATCCGATAAGCATGACAAGAAGGAAATATAAGTGGGAAAATATCTTTGGAATCCTATCGAACAGCTTTTGAAGGAAAGTTTTTTCGATCAATAGTAAAACGAAGAAATACAGTCCCCATATCACATAGTTCCAGCTTGCCCCATGCCAGAGACCTGTAAGAAACCAGACTATTAAAAGATTCCTGATCCTGTATTTCCTGTTACCGCCTAAAGGAATATATACATAATCTCTAAAGAATAGACCAAGCGTTATATGCCATCTTCTCCAGAAATCTGTCGCGCTTCTTGATATGTATGGGTAATTGAAGTTTTCTTTTATTGAAAAACCGAACATTGACGCCAAGCCTATGGCCATATCGGAATAACCAGCAAAATCGAAATATATCTGTAATGAAAAGAGAAGAATTCCAATCCATGCGCCCTGAACTGATAATTTAGAATAATCAGTGCCCATAAATGACGATATTAAAGAGCCTGCAGTGTTTGCAAGTATTGCTTTTTTTGCAAGCCCTATAATAAAGCGGTGTACTCCGTAATTGAATTTATCCCAGGTTTCCCTGTCACTCCTAATATCTGCTTGCCAGTCCGGATATCTCTGGATGGGTCCGGAGGTCACAGTGAAGAATATGGATATATACATTAAAAGATCCATGAAATTTCTCTGTGCAGCAGTCTTCTCTTTATAAACATCAACAAGATAGCTAATGCATGTAAATGTATAGAAGGACAATCCAAGAGGCAGAGCTATGTCGTTAAAACTGTTCTCAAATTTGAATAAGGCGGATAAGTTTTCTGCAATGAATCCGGAATACTTAAAGAAGGCAAGTACTGCTATGATTATGGAAATGCCAGATACAAGATAGACTTTTGATAAAGGCTTCCCTGAATTTTTCTGTATAAGAAGAGCTATTATATATACAAAGGCTGATGTTAAAAGCAGCAGGAGTACAAATACAGGTTCTCCCCATGAGTAAAATACCAAGGACATTATGGTTAACACAGTGTTCCTGTAAGTACGGTTTTTTGATATGTAGTACAGTATAAGTACTGCAGGCAGGAAAACCGTTATAAAGAAAAGTCCTGAAAATACCATCAGATTACCTCCTTCCATCCTGAAATTCCACCATGAGTGAAAGACCGGAAAAGATTGTACTTAAAGTTAGGGTTGATTAAACTTTCATTTTCTATATATTCCTTAATTCTCTGACGGTTAGTTTTACCAGCCATAGGACACAGTGTTTTCACAGGTGTAATATCCATTCTTTCATTGAAATCTTTGATATCTTTTTCAAATGAATAGATTAACGGCCTTATGACAGTAATATCCTTTCTTGAAAGGTAAGTCACAGGAGCAAAAGTATGGAACCTTCCTTCATAATACATACACATAAGAAATGTCTCTATTGCATCATCTTTATTATGCCCGAGAGCTACTTTATTGCATCCTAAGCTCTTTGCAGTATCATTCAGTATTCCTCTTCTTAGGTTTGCACATAAGGAACAAGGGCTCTTTTCTTCTCTTGCTTCAAAAACGATCTGTTCGATATCAGTCTGCTTTATAACTAATTCGACATTAATACGATCACAGAAAGTTTTTATATAATCTGTGTCCGGGTTTATGCTGCTCATTTTTAAAGTAACCGCTTTTATTTCAAATGACTGCTCTATATGTCCTCGAATCAGACTTAATCCATAAAGCATGGCAAGACTGTCTTTTCCTCCTGACAGTCCGACCGCGATACAATCCTTATTCTGAATCATATCGTAATCTTTTATCGCTTTTCTCATCTGGCTTATAAGTAAAATACCCATTATCCGAATGATACCATCTAATTGCGTGATTTTCAATCACACATAGTCACGATCAGTCAGATATCTGTAAAGCATGAGGTATCCGACTCCTGTTCTTACCATATCAGACTTTATTTCATAATAACCGCCATCTTTTGTGGAAAAGAATATAGTCATCTTCTTTGTAACAGAAAATCCAGATATATCTGAAAGAAAAAAAACATTCTGTTTAGCAAGATCAGTTGAGGTAATGGTTAACCTGTCAGAATACAGTTCCATAACTCCTGTGTTTATCATATCCGCACTTTTGGTAATGTTTATCCTGTTAAGAGTCTGCCCCGGATGTTTTAATATCGGCTTATCAACATATGCGGTTCTAAAATTCTCCAGATTCTCTTTAATGTAATCTCTTTGCCACATATCCCAATCATATACATTCACGAAATCGAAAGAATCATCCGACTGCGGTTCAAAACAGCAGTAATCATTAATCCTGACGCAAAAACCGCATGTACAGCTGAACATGTCTCCTTTACTTTTTAGTTTGTCTATTGCTTTACACTTAGGGCATATGAATAAAACTGTCTCAAGATTTTCTGCAAGATTTTTCCCTTTGTACCTGTGCGGATGTTTCTTCTGCCATTCGAAGGCATTAGTATTGAGATCCTCACGGATTACTTTTGTTATTTCATCCTCGCTCATTGATTTCAGTTTATCTTGAGAATATTCATTAACCACATAACCGAATTCCGGTCCTTTTCTCGCATACTCCGCCCATCTGGGTGTACGGAAGTATCCTCCATCCAGTCTGAATGTTATGAGGGAAGCATTTGAATTTTTAATTAATGTGCCATTTGCTGGTGAAATCCATCCTGTCTGGCCGTTAAAGGACCTGTTCCCTTCAACAAACATGCAGACATTGGTTCCTTCTTTAAGCCTTCTATGTATTTCATTTATAGTGCTTTTTGCTTCTGCACCTTTTTTTCGTATTATCGGATTCGCTAAAAACCTGACAAGTTTTCCGCCAAATCCGCTTCTTACTATATGTTCGCTTGCTACAAAGAACATATGGCCTTTAATAGCCATCCCGACCATAAACTGATCCCCGTCAGAGTTGTGGTTTGCAAGAACTATAAAAGGCTTGTTTTCAGGTTTGTATTTCTTATAGCGGTAATTGTGGAAAACCTTGTAATACACTGTGAAAGGGATTCTTAAAATGGCATATACTGACTTGAACCAGGCAAGATGCTTCATAACATTCTCCATAAACATAGAATTATTACTATATTATCAAAAAAAATGCATAAAAACAAATGCGTATAGAGAATTTTACTGTATAATTAATGTGTTTACACATTAACTAATGTTGTGGTAATATAGGGTAAGAAAGGCGGATCTGACTTGCTAAGGGAATTGAGAGAGCTGTTGAATGAGCAATTAGAATGCCTTTTTGGAATCATCAGCATGAAAGGAACGATAATTCTTTGTTCCGATGTTTCCCAAGAAGGAAAGGATTTTGAAAAATTCGACGAGCTTGTTAAAAACACTAAAGACAAACCGGCCATAGACGGGCTTATCTTCACAAAGATCAAAGCTATTAAAAATGTGCAGTATTATGTGTTTGTTGAACAGATAGGGGAAAACACAGAATTTGTGCTGAATCTGGTTGCTCTTTATACAAAGGATTATCTTAGAAGCAATATTGAAAAAACAGATAAGGAATACTTTTTTAAGCAAATATTACAAAATGATATATCCGGTCAGGAACTGGACAAACGCAATAAGGTATTCAGGTTTGATAATGGAACAAAGAAAGCAGTAGCGACTATCAGGACACAGAGCATCCCGGAATATCCCGTAAGCGAAGTGCTGAAAAATCTTTTCCACGATATGAAAGACTTTGTTATTACCACTTTAGATAATTCAGATACTGTAATAATTCTCACTGTCAAGGAGGATTTTGAGAGTATGCTTTTATCTGCAGTATCCACACTTGAAGAACAACTTATGGTTTCTGTAAAAGCATCGATAGGAAGGTATTTTACACTTTTAGAAGAAGCAAAAAACTCATATATAACATCCCTAAAAGCCTTTGACATAGGTTCTTTATACAGAGAAGGATATGCAGTCTATAACTATAACAACATGGGTATTGCAAGGCTTTTTCATGATATTCCGGTACAGAAGCTGGAGTACTTCATAGAGGAAACGATCACCTCGGATATATATGACCAGATAGATGATGAGACAATAAAAACAATGCAGGCATTTTTTGAGAATAATCTCAATATAAGTGAGACAGCAAGAAAAATGTATCTGCACAGGAATACTTTGGTATACAGGATAGAAAAGTTTAATAAACTGACCGGACTGGATGTCCAGAAATTTGAATCCGCAGTATTGTTTCATACTATATGCCAGATAAAATGCTTTTTAAGGAATTTGGGAAGGAATTAGGATGATAGATTTTAATAATGTATCAATGATATACAAAAGCGGCACAGAAGCTCTGCACGGAGTAAATTTTCACATTGATCCGGGTGAGTTTGTCTTCATAACAGGAAAATCCGGTTCAGGTAAGTCTACAATAATCAAGCTGCTAATGAGAGAGGAAAGACAGACATCAGGTGACATATTTGTAAATGGGTATGATCTGTTTAATCTGTCAAGATATGATCTTCCTCACTACCGCAGAAGGCTCGGGGTCGTTTTTCAGGACTGCCGTCTTCTAATGAACAAGACTGTCTATCAGAATATAGAATTTGCAATGGAAATTATAGGCGAGTCCAACAGGACTATAAAACAGGTCGTTCCAAAACTATTGCACATGGTGGACCTTGAAGGAAAGGAAAAATCCTTTCCTGATGAGCTTGCTGGCGGGGAACAGGCCAGAGTAGCTTTAGCAAGAGCGATTGCTAACGCCCCTGATATTCTGATTGCTGACGAGCCGACAGGAAATCTTGACCCTAAAACCAGCGTAGAGATAGTTGACCTTTTATATAAAGTAAACCAGCTTGGCACGACAGTACTGGTCGTTACTCATGATACACGTATTGTGGACAGGCTGCAGCAGAGGGTAATCCGGCTTCAGGGCGGGAAAATAGCCAGCGATACGGAAGGAAGCATATACGAAAATGAAGCCTGTGAGTATTAAGTACATTTTAGTAGAATCATTTAATAATATTGTCAGAAACAAAGTGCTGTTCATAACCAGTATATTTACTGTATGCGTTACGATACTCTTAATGGGTGTTGTAGGTATTCTCCTTATGAATGTATCATATAACTCTGATACCATGATGGAAGAAATGTTAAATATAACTGTGTATGTCATACCTGAAGCAGATGAAAAAACTCTTAATGATGTTCAGGATGTTTTAATTAATGATCCGCATGTAGCTGATATCAAGTACATATCTCAGCTTGAAGCTTATGAAGCCAGTAAAGAGCTTGTAGGTGAAGAAATAATGGAAGAGCTTGGCCATGATTTTCTTCCGGCATCCTTCATTGTAAAACTGGATGATGTGACATATGCGAACATATTCGTGCGGAAGATGGTAGCAATGTCCAATATTTATGAAGTCAAATACAGCTCAGAGGCATATGAAAGAGCTGGTAGCATATCATACACGATAAGATATGTCTGCGGAATCCTTACAGGCCTTTTAGGAGTGCTTTCACTATTTCTGATTTCTAATACCATAAAGATAACTGTCTCGACCAGTAAAGAGGAAGTTACAATTATGAGGTATATTGGAGCATCAGAAGCAAGGATTAAAGCTCCATTTTATCTGCAAGGCGGATTTATAGGGTTTCTAGGTGCAATAATATCTTTTATTATTGCAGGTTTTGGATATAATTATATATATACAAGGTTAGAGGGGAGCCTAAGCGAATATATTGGGGCAATGGAACTTGTTCCGGTTTCACAGATGCTTCTTGTATTATTAGGCGTGTTTATGTTGTATGGCATCGTACTTGGCATATTGGGAAGCTTTTTCGCAATACGTAAGTACCTGAAGGCTTAAAGAGGAGTATACAAATGATGAAGGGTATCAAAAAAAGAAGAATATTGGTTGTTGTAATGGCTTTTGTAATGCTGCTTTCGTTTTCTCAGGCAGCATTTGCTGTAGGAGATATAAATGAAGCTAAAGACAGTCTTGAAAGCATACAGGACCAGCTTACAAGAATTGAAAACGAGCTTAAGCAGAAACAGGGCATAAAAACATATTATGAGAGCCTTGCCAAGAATATGAAGAACAGCATAACCTCCCAGCAGCTGCAGCTTGCAACATACAACGAATACATAAATGAAGTCACAGGCAAGATAAACAGCCTGACAGAAACAATAGAACAGGCGGAAAAAGATTATGAGGAAAAGGTCAGCATATTAAAGGAAAGAATTATAAATACATATATGAGCAGCAATCTTTCTATGCTGGATGTCTTAATGAAGTCCTCATCTTTAAAGCAGTATTATGATTACCTTGAATTGAATGAACTAATTGCCAAGCACGATAATCAGCTGATTGAAGAAATGAAGATTTTGATGCAGGATATTACTTCAAAAAGGGAAACCATGAAGATGCTTAAAGAATCATATATAACATTAAGCGAACAGGCTCAGATTGTTCTTAGCAACATGCAGTCCATGCAGAATGAGGCTTTAGATACAGTCAATGTAACAGGTGAAACTATAAAAGTGCTAAAAGCCAAAGAAAATGCTTTGGAAGCTGAGGAAGCAGAGATGCTTAATGTTATACTGAGGCTTCAAAGAGAAATAGACTATATAGGCGGACAAATGACCTGGCCGCTTCCTTCCTGGAAATATATGCCTACAAGCAATGTATTCGGCTGGAGGTTTCATCCGATATTCTTTGAATGGAGAATGCATAACGGAGTTGATTTAGGCGGTACTCAGGGCTACAATATTGTATCAGCTAATGAAGGAGTCGTTTCAATAGCATCATGGGGAGAAGGCTACGGATACTATGTCGTGGTGGACCATGGCGGAGGCATATCCACTCTATATGCTCACTGCTCTAAACTCTTAGTAAGCGCAGGACAGTCGGTAAAAAAAGGACAGGTAATTGCTCTAATAGGTGCAACAGGATGGGCAACAGGGCCGCATCTGCATTTTGAAGTAATTATAGGCGGAAAAAGAGTCGATCCGCTTCTATATATAGATCCTTCGAGATAAGAAAAGGTGGTAAAATTGAAAAGAATACTTATTAAAAAAGCAATAGCCATATTACTGATTATGGCAGTAACATCATTTGTTCTGCTGACAGGATGCTCCCTCATAGGTGAGGTCACATCGATAGACAGAGCTATAGCCCGCAAGATAACAACGGTTACTCTGCCTGAAACATCACCTAGCAATGTGAAACTTGATGGAGAGTTTACAGAAGAGCAGTTGGAAAAATTCAATGAAGTATATAATCTGTTAAAGCAGATGTCCATATATGATGTAGATCATGAAAAAATGATGGAAGCAATTATAGCTGGTATGACATCGGTTTTTGATGTATATACAATGTATGTCCCTGAAGAGCATGCACAGACTATAAGGGAATCTTCCAGCGGAGAGTATAAAGGCATAGGCGTAACTATCACTACACCTGAAGATGGGATAGGTGCAGAAGTCATTTCAGTAAATCCTACAGGAGACGCATATGTCCAGGGTATAAAGCCAGGCGACATAATAATTAAAGTAGAGGATACAATTCTCACAAAAGGCATGTCTTTGGAATATATAGCATCCATGGTAAAAGGCGAAGAAGGAACATTTGTAAAAGTAACTGTCTGGAGGCCTTCAGAAGAAAAAGAAATTGAGTTCACAATTAAAAGAATGCTGATAAATACAATAGACGCATCAGGACATATGATTGAAGGTACAGATATCGGATATATTTACATAAGCAGTTTCAGCACGGATATGCTTGATGAATTTGTCGAAACATTCAATGACCTTGTACTTGAACAGGGAATGGCAAAACTAATAATAGACTTAAGGGATAATCCAGGTGGGGATTTCTATGCAGCAGTCAGTTTAGCAGATGCATTTATAAAAGAAGGTATAATAACAACTCTTGCTGATGGTACTGGCTATAAAGAGGAATATACTTCAGACAGTTATGCAGTAAGCATTCCTACAGCCATCCTTGTTAATGGAAATTCAGCATCAGCATCGGAACTGTTCAGTGGAGCCATGAAGCATTATGGTCTTGCTACGATAATCGGAACACAGACATATGGAAAAGGCGTAGCACAGAGCATATACGATCTTGATGACGGATCACAGCTACGGGTCACCAGCTATAAATATCTTCTTCCTGACGGATCAAATATTGACGGCATAGGTGTAGCTCCTGACATTGAAGTGTTTCCTTTTGAAGGATATGAAGATGAGTATATATCATCTTTAGAACCAGAAAATGATGCTCAGCTGCAAAAAGCCATAGAGATATTGGAGAGTAAGTAATATGTATGACTGCATAGCTGATGTCTATGACCTTCTTATGAAAGATGTGGACTATATAACATATGCAGAATATATGGATAAGAT
>Ga0116149_1005145_pt1 | contig 12453 bp, 13 predicted proteins | sample AD_UKC057_MetaG_FD_89787 | JGI IMG/M metagenome (GOLD analysis project Ga0116149, IMG submission 89787) | Active sludge microbial communities of municipal wastewater-treating anaerobic digesters from USA - AD_UKC057_MetaG | ecosystem: Engineered > Bioreactor > Anaerobic > Digestate | place: USA...
CGAAATGGGGCATACCATCCCGACGTCCCTGTCTGCGTCCGACCGTGCACAGATAGAGGCCGTTTTTTTCCGGGGCATTCGTGCTTTGGGCCTTTCGCACGGAGTTGCCAAAGGAGATTTGAAGCTGACCGATTCCGGACCGATGATCGGAGAAATTGCCGGTCGTCTTTCCGGAGGGTTCATGTCCGGATGGACGTTTCCCTATTCTTCGGGAATCCCTCTAACCGCCAATGCGTTGGATTTGGCAGCCGGTCTGCTCCCGTCGGCTCTGACTCGTCTGCACGACTGGACCAGTGCCGAACGCGCATAGATTTCCATACCCGGCAGTGTCCGGTACGTATCCGGTTATGAACAGGCAAAGAGTATCCCGTATCTAAAAGATATCTTTCCCCGGGTTTCTTCTGGCGATACCGTTCGGTTCCCGCTGAATAATGTGGAAAAGTGCGGCAACTGCCTTTCGGCCGCTCCGGATCGGCACGCTGCTGTTGATGCGTGCCTGAAAGCAGTCAGGACAATCTGCGTCCGGCTCGAACCCTTCAATGCCGATACCGATGCGTATCTTTCTGCCGGTTCCGCAACCAGCACTTCTTTTCCTCCGGATGCGTTTCCGGTTTCCCGGATACCCGAGGACGACTCATGGGAGAGTACCGGTACTCTGGCGCAGTTTCAGATTCCCGCATCGATCTGCGGCTGTCTGGACACATGCTTCGATTGGTATGGCCGATCCCTTCGGGATGCAATTCGCGATATGTGCGTCATAGAGCCAGCACTGGTTCCTTTTTTACGGGAAGCCCCTCTTTCGATCCGGATACAGGCTTGGAATGCGCTCGTTCGCGGCGGTATACAGGGCATGCTCTATGTCTTTGATTGTCACAGCCATGCGTAATATTCTGCGCGTTTGGTCTGTCTTTTTTCTCATCGGCTTTGCAGTGGCTGCGCATGGAGAGGGTAATCGCCTGATTCCCTTGCACGAGGCGGCTTCCCGCCTTGAGGCAGCAATTTTTTATGACCCCTTTTCCGGATCAGTGCTCTTGAGCAAAAACGGACATCAAGCCTCCTTCTGTATCGGAGACCCGCTGGTTCTTCTGGATTACACGTATGCAGAGTTGCTTGATCCACCTGTTCGTAACAATCGGGGTGTTTTTCTTTCCGCATCGTTCATGAATCGCCTCGAAACCTTCTTTGCCACGCTGCCTCCGCCGGTTGCATATCGAGTTGGAGCCGTTCTGATCGATCCGGGCCATGGCGGAAAAGATCCGGGGGCTTCCGGTAAAGCCGTGTACAAGGGCAAAACAGTCACCGTCCGCGAAAAGGATATAGTTCTGGAAGTTGCACTCGATCTGCACGAAAAAATGAAGCAGACCTGGCCGGATAAACAGATCCTGCTGACCAGAACCGGCGACACCTATCCAAGTCTGGAAGAGAGGGTGGAAATGGCCAATTCAGTAAAGCTGGCGCCACACGAAGCAGTTTTGTATATTTCCATCCACGCAAATGCTGCGTTCAACAAAAAGTCATCGGGATTCGAAGTCTGGTATTTGACTCCTGACTATCGGCGAACAGTCATTGACAAAACCGATGATACCTCCAGCGAGATTCTTCCAATATTGAATTCCATGATGGAGGAAGAATTCACCACCGAGAGTATCCTCATTGCGAAAAGCATTATGGATGGTCTGGACGAACAGATCGGCTCGCAAAGCATTAACCGGGGGCTCAAGGAAGAATCCTGGTTTGTTGTCCGTAACGCCAGAATGCCCAGTGTTCTGGTTGAGCTGGGTTTTGTGAGCAATCCGGAGGAAGCGGCGCTCCTGGCCGACAGCAGCTACTTGAAACGCTGTTCAACCGGGATATATAATGGCATTCGTTCCTTTATCTCATATTTTGAAGGTTCAAGAGGATTTACTGTAGAATAATGGAAAAAAAAGCGTTTACCGTTCGTCGTTTGATTGACTTTATACGAAATAAGCATACTCCTGTACGAATCTTTATTCTTTCGGCAATCGTAGCTGTGCTGGTTGTCCTTGTTCTTTCCATTGTGTTCGATTCTTCGACGAGAAAATATACGTTATTTTTTCCTGAATTGTCCTCGGGCAAGATAAAACGGGAAATCCGGAATCTGCCGGCTGTAAAGGGTACGGAGGAACAGCTGGAGCTCTTTGTCGGCGAGCTGCTTCTTGGTTCACTTTCTCCCGATCTTGGAGCCTTGTATCCCCGCAGTTCAACGCTGACATCCTGCATAGTCAGACAAAAGAGTGCCTACATTAATCTGTCGTCGGCAGCACTGATGCCCGAGGATAGTTTTGCAGACCCCCGGCAAGTCTATGAACTATTTAAAAAAAATGTTTGCACAAACTTCAGAAATATTGATAGAATATATCTGTACGTTGATGGGATAGAAGTGTACAGGGAAACACCTGTTATTGCCGAGGCTGAAAAGTAAAAGCGTTGACAAAAGGCATTTCTTCCGTATACTTATACCAGATAGGGTTAAACTACGAGCATTAAAGGAGCTTTTTGATGAAAAGGAGATTCATACTTGTTGCGGGTGCTATGCTCTTTGCGAGCGCATTTGCAATTGCTGAGGAAGCAGTCCTTATTGATTTTGCAAATCTGAATGCGGATATTATTCCTGGAGCTGATGATAAACCAACCCAGAACCGCAGAACTGTCATGGACTTTTCGACTGTTGCCGGCGCATCGTTCACCGAAGAACAGAAAGCCCTGATGAGAACGTCTCTAGCCCTCGATAGTTGGGAAGTCTCGCTCAACTCGTCCGCCCGGAATGTCGCCAGCGTGTCGGTTTCCCGCACGAAAGCTGCCCCTGTCAGCCAGAATGCAAAGAACTATGCCGGCCAGACACTCCTTGGTGTTCGCGTAAATTTCCCCACTTGGAACAGCAATGCGAATGCGATTATCAAGCCTTCGTTCGATATTCCCAGCTATGAGCCGATGGCCCAGGTAGCTGACGATGGTACTGTCCAGGAACCGACTGACGAAGACAAGGCAACCGGTAAAACCCGCTTTGAAGATGGATACGGAGTAGTCAAGAATGTCGGTGTTCTGAAAGCGATAGCTGTAAACACCTATGGAATGAATTTTCCTCACGGGTTGTATGTGCTTCTTCGCGATACAAACAACGAAGAGCGCAGGTATTTCATGGGATACCTCAATTTTGACGGCTGGAAGGAACTGATCTGGCAGAATCCGGAGTATGTAACTGAAGTTCGTACCCGCGAAGTTCGGCTGTATCCCGTATATCCGACAGCTCTTCCCCATCAGACCTTTGCCGGTTTTATGGTTACCCGCGATGCTGCTCACGATGGCGGCGATTTCGTAGCCTATTTCAAGGATGTCAAGGTAATTTACGACAAGGCCGTGCTCAATACTGTCCGCGATTTTGCCGACGAAGACCTCTGGGGTGTTCAGACAAAGAAAGAAAACGAGCGCAAGCAGCTTGAAGTTTCCCGCTTTGGAAATGTTCAGGTTCTCCGCTTCCTCGAAATCGAAAAGATGGCGACAGAAAACGCATTCAAACCTTCTGCAGGATCTGCAGCAGCCGAGAATTCGGATGCCGCTCAGTAATAACCTGTACTGCGCTTAAGAGTCTGTGTAGTCATAAGGTATGATAAAGGGGATCCTTAGGGGTCCCTTTTTTTGTTTGCCCAGCGAAGCTGGCAAACCCGACCGGCTGAAAGAAGCTTATTGGTATTGCCTGTGTTTCGAGGTCTGATTCACCGGTCTGTTCTTGCGAATAATCTTGATTAACAGTTCTGCCGGAGTTATAGTAGGGTATATGTCCGATCAGACTCCTTCTACGCACTGGCTGCCAAATCGTGAACATTTACTGGTTCTGTACGAGAAGTATGAACCGGCTTTCAATACTCTTCTCGAACGGCTCCTTGTCCGACTGAGGGACTGTATTGCGGTGTCTTCCATTCCGACCTATAAGGCACGGGTTAAGAACTTTCCAAGCTATTACCGGAAATTACTGAGAAATTGCAGCTCGACTGAAATCAGAACCAATGATTTACCTGTGATAACAGACATCTTGGGTATCAGGATTATCTGTTCCTTTCTTCAGGACTTGCGGCTGGTAGAACAGTCTCTGCAATCATGTTTTTCTGTATATGAAGTTGAACGAAAAGGCGCTGATCGAACTTTCCGGGAATTCGGGTATGAATCTACGCACATTTTACTGGCAATTCCGGAAGAGATGAAGCAGGACCTGGACTTACCTGAAGGCTTGATTTTTGAAATTCAGGTTCGAACAATATTGCAGGATGCCTGGGCGGAAGTGGAACATGAACTGGTGTATAAATCAGAATTTTCTCCCTTTGATCTTCCCTTAAAACGGAAGCTGGCTTCAATAAATGCAAGCCTGAGTCTGGCAGATATTATTTTTCAGGAGATTCGGGACTACCAGAATAAATTGAACAAAGAACTTGATAAACGAAGGGGTAGTTTTTATCAACAGGCTGATTTTGAGACAGAAATCGGGGAACATCGGGCTGTCCCTGCCCTGGAGACTGCAGATTCTGTCGATCAGGGCTCCCTGGCCTATGTGCAGGGCACTATCGATGATATGATTCTTGATGCGATAGAAGCGCATAACAACGGAAAACTCGACCGGGCTGTACGTATATATTCCTGCATTATCGATACAAAGCCGAATAATGTTATACTCTCTGTCATTTACAAGCATCGCGGAATGGCGTACTTTGCGCAATCAAAATACAACGAGGCATTATCCGATTTTACATCCAGCGCAGAGGTAAAACCGGATAATTTCCGCGCCTATTACTATATCGGTATTGTATTCAGCGTACTGGGTAAAGATGCTGATGCGCTTGAACAATTCTCCAAATCGCTCGAGTTGAATCCCTTTCAGCCGTATGTGTACTATCGTAAAGCTCATTCCTATTATACCCTTGGTTTGTATACCGAAGCGCTCATCGATCTGGACAAGGCGGTATCGCTTGGATTCAAAAAGGACGAAGAAAAACGTTTGCGTGTACTGATCGCCAATAAGTTGGATCTGGTATGAGGGAGTAAAGATACGCTCAGTAACATGAGCTTGTTTGCAAGAGGTTGTTGACATGATTGTCGGGTTTTGATATAAGTATATTAGTAGCGACGCGATATCAGCGATGCTGCGCAAGTCTCCTTCGTCTAGTGGTTAGGACATCGGGTTTTCATCCCGACAACAGGGGTTCAATTCCCCTAGGAGATGATCAGAAAGTGTAAAAGGTAAGGATTATGAATCCTTACCTTTTTTTTTTCGGTGAGGTACGCATGCCGAACTCTGAAACTCGATTCGCTCCGAAAATCCGTACAATGCTTGCCAACGCTATAGCTGAAGCAGGCGGTAACGAGGTTTTTTTTATTGGAAAGCTGGATGAATCCGGCTGTGTCGATGAATGCAGGATTGTAGCCCGGGGGCATGAGTCCGCGGTACCGGCAATATGGTCTGCAATCGAAGATGGCGATGTGCTTATTCATAACCACCCTTCCGGACATCTTTTTCCCAGCGATCCGGATTTATCTATCGCAGCCCGCGCTGCAGAAGCGGGGCTCGGGTTTTATATAATCAACAATACTGCTGCCGATGTGTATGCAGTTGTTGAACCGGTTTTATCGGCACATACCGAAAAAATCGATGAAGACGAGCTGGCGGGCTTTCTGGAAGAAACCGGTCCTCTCGCATCCTTCTCGGAGACCTATGAACCGCGCGAATCGCAAATACAGCTTGTCCGCGCGATTGGTCGGGCCTTTAATACGGGTTCGGTTGGTGTATTTGAGGCAGGAACAGGAGTCGGCAAGAGTTTTGCCTACTTGCTGCCTGCAATGAAATGGGCCGAGGCAAACAAGGACAGAGTGGTTGTTTCCACCGGCACAATCAATCTTCAGCAGCAGCTTATGGAAAAAGATATTCCTGCGGCCAGGAAAATAATCGGCAGGGATATCAAATGCGTCCTGATGAAGGGGCGGCAGAACTATGTCTGCAAACGGCGGTTGCATGAAGCGCTCCAGGAAGCCCGGAATGAACGTGATTTTTTTGAGGACGAGAATGAGGAGCTTGAATTAATAGCAGTTTGGGCTGATTCTTCGCCTGACGGAAGCCGTTCAGATTTGTCGTTTGTCCCGAAAGACCAGGTGTGGTCCAGAATCTGCTCGGAATCCGATACGTGCATGGGTATGCGCTGTCCGTTTCATGAAGAATGTTTTGTGATGAGGATTCGCAAAGAAGCCTCTACCGCAGGAATTATCATAGTCAACCATCATTTGCTGTTTGCGGATATCGAAGCGCGCATGAGCGGGGCAGGCTATGACGATACAGCGGTTTTGCCGTATTTCCATCATGTCGTTTTCGATGAAGCGCACGGTATGGAAGACGCGGCAACCAGCTTTTTTTCGGAGTACTTCACTCGTTTTAAAATTCAAAAACAGCTGGGCGTATTTTGGCGAACTCGAAGAAATTCCGTTGGCGGCCACTTGATCGCGCTTGAACGCTTGTCGACAGCGGAAGGTGATGCCGGCGACGCTGTCTCCGCAATTTCCGATGTCAGAGAATGGTACGCAAAGACAGAAGAAACTGCCCTGTCTGTTATGGGTGACAGTTTTTCCTGGCGATTGTGCGCTGCGACTGCCGCCCAGGCTGCCGGTCTGCTTGAGATGCTGGCTGAACTCAGAAAAAGAATTGCAGAGGTCAGCGGAAGAATTCGTACCCTTATTGAAGGGATAGACGATGAATTTCAAGATGATCCCGTGGTCTGGGAGTCCAAATTTGCCCTGCGCAGGCTGGAATTCGCCGGAACCTTGTGTTTGAATTTCTGTGAATGGAAGGAAAGACCCGAATCGGTATTCTGGCTTGAGAAATGCCGTCTGCCCGCGCGTTCAGCCCGCGCCCGGGATGCAGATATCTGGTATCCCCGTTTTGTACAAACTCCTCTTTCAATTGCGAATATGATGAAGGAAGGCGTTTTCGAACCGCTGCAAACCGTGATCTGTACGTCTGCCACGCTCAAAATCGGGCATTCGTTCGATTATTGGCTAAAAAGGACCGGAGTAAATCAGCTTTCCGAAGACCGGGTGCTGCAGGGTTCGTTCGAATCGCCGTTCCCGTACAAATCCCGGGTGCTTTTTGCGATTCCGGAAGATGCGCCGCTACCGGACGATCGAGGTTTTCAGGCGTATATCGAAACCGCCGTTGTTTCATTGCTGCAGGCTTCTGCAGGGCATGCGCTGGTACTTTTTACCTCGTATGAATCTCTCCGGTCTGCCTGTGCTGTCGCTCGCTCCGCTCTGGCTCCGCTGGGAATTCAGGTGTTTCGGCAGGGTGATGACGACAGGGCGAGACTGCTTGAACAATTCAAGGCCGACGACACCAGTGTGCTTTTTGCGACCGATTCGTTTTGGGAAGGGGTCGATGCTCCGGGAGATACGCTGCTGCATGTCATTATTGTCAAGCTGCCCTTCCGCGTGCCGAACGATCCGGTCCACGAAGCTCGTTCAGAATTTCTTGAGCAGTCGGGACGAAATCCGTTTATGGAATTGAGTTTGCCGGAAGCAGTTATCCGTTTCAGACAGGGGTTCGGCAGATTGATGCGGAAAAAAACTGACAGGGGAGTGGTTACCGTGCTGGACAGGCGTGTGCTGTCGAAGCGCTATGGACAGCTGTTTATCGACAGTGTCCCGGAGACAGTGCGATGCTTCGCCCCGCTTATGGACGTGATCAACAAGGTTGAGCGGTTCTTATATCCGTAGTCCGGTGTGAAGAGCTGCAGCGGGCAAAAAAAAAGAGCGTGCCGTACGGCAGCTCTTTCACGACAGGGCCTTGTTCAAGGCGGTTATTATTTGAAGTCCTTCGGACGGCGTTCGGTGCGCTTGCACTTGGAGCATTCCGCAACATTCTTCAGTTTTCCGCTGTCAAACAGGGTTTTCATAATGACCTCTCCACCGCAGGGGCAGAAAAACTTATGTGTCGATACGGTTGTACGAGAGTTCTTACTGGCTCCACCCATGTGTATCTCCTGGAAACAAAATTTATTCAATAATAAGCATATCAGAGGTGCGTGTCAAGCAATCGAATCGTAAAACAAAGATGCAGTGCGCTATGCTATTGACTAGAAAACCAGGTTTTGCTATTCTGTTCCAACAGTATTTCTTTGGGGGTTCCCTGTGGCAGTAAAAAATCAGTCTGCAGTCAAGCGACACATGCAGAGTGAAGTACGGCGAATCAAGAACAAGGCCGTGAAGAGTTCAGTACGCACCAGTGCTAAAAAATATGCAGCAAGCATCCAGAAGCAGGATTCAGCCGTTTCCGGCGATCTGCTCCGTGAGCTGGTTAAAGAACTCGACACCGCAGCTCGCAAGGGGATTATTTCCCGCAATGCGGCCGCTCGCAAAAAATCACGCATGCAGAAACTGTATAACGCGTCTTTTCCTGCGAAGTAATTTGTCTTCTTGACACCGTAATCAGGAATTAAAACCGCAATGGCCTATACGGCCGGTTGCGGTTTTTTTTTCTTAACACACGGTTTGTTATATGGTATACTGGTCACTGTCACTGCGACAGCCTCTTGGCTATACCGTCAGGCTCTTCAATTAAACGTTTTATGTAACAGGATAAAAGGGAAGATTTCTGCAGGGCAGCATTGCCGTGCTTGAAGTATCTCCTGTAAAAGCCTGGGAAAAAGGGAGAGATATGTCCGCCGGAAAAAAGACAAAAAGCGATCTTGTAGATCAAATTTATGAAAAATCAGGCCAGGAACTCAAGAATATTCGGGTTGTTGTTGATTTATTTATTGAAGAAATAAAAAATGCTCTTGAAAACAATCAGTCGGTAGAACTGCGCGGATTCGGCACCTTTGAAACCCGATCCCGCAAAGGGCGCAAGAAAGCCCGAAATCCCAAAACCGGCGAAATTGTAAGCGTAGACGATCATTCCGTCGTCGCATTCAGAGCGGGAAAAGACTTAAAGGCTTCAGTTTGGAACATCAAGGGAACAACTCCCGGGTCTACAGAATGAAACATCCCGTTCCTTCCTTTCGCGGAATGGAAAAGGTTGCTTCGGATTCCCCCGGAAGAATTTCCAGATTTTGTATTAACGCTGGATTGCTTTTCCTTGGTGTTATCTTTTTTGCCCTGCCGCAGCCCAATCTTCTTTCAGCAACAGGGTTCCCCATTGTTGCCTACTTTGCTTTCGTGCCTCTTTTTGTACTCGTGCGCAGAGTTTCTTTGCGGGCATCCTTTCTCTGGGGAGCCTTCTACGGTCTGTTATGCTATTGCCTGTTTACCTACTGGCTTGGAGTTTTTCATCCGGTTGCCATGTATGTTATCGGTATCCAGTATTTTCTGTACAGCCTTGTTCTTGTTCCGCTGCTGAAACTCGCGGACATGCATTTTCCGGATAAGGGCTTTATTGTTCAGTGGATTATCTGGATAGGCTATGAATACGTGAAAACGCTCGGCTTTGCAGGCTATTCCTATGGTATTATCGGTTATTCCCAATGGAGCTGGCCTGTTGTTATCAGAATAGCTGCTGTTTTTGGCGTCTGGGGTGTTTCAGCCCTGGTTGTGTTCCCTTCTGCCTGGATCGCCGCCGGTATAAAACCGGCGTGTTCTGGTGTGCCACGTACCTGGTTTCGGGCTTTTCTGCCGTTTGCGCGCACCCATGCCCTTTCCGCGGTTGTATGGCTCGTCTGTCTGTGCGCTGCTTTGGCATACGGAATAGTGAACACCGGAGATTATTCCGGTGATTCGCATGCCACCCTTGCCCTTGTTCAACCGAATAGTGATCCCTGGAAAGGCGGTTTTGAAACCTACCGGCGCGATTTCAATACGCTGGTCCGGCTTTCTGATGAAGCGCTGGCATCGAATCCGTCTATAGACCTTGTCGTATGGCCTGAAACGGCTTTTATCCCGCGCATTGACTGGCATTACCGGTATCGGGACGATCCCCAGTCCTGGACACTGGTTTCCCGACTGCTGGAGTACCTTGATACCGCTCCGGTTCCCTTTGTCATTGGCAACGACGATGCGGTAATGGGGCCGGTGTGGGGCGGACTCTGGGACAGAGTCGATTACAATGCGGTATTTGTCTTCACTCCTGGAAAAAACGTAATTCCTCCAAAACCCGAAAAATACCACAAGATGCATCTTGTTCCCTTTACTGAACATTTTCCCTACCGGAAAGCCTTTCCCTGGATTTATGATATTCTCGTTGCAAACGATACGCATTTTTGGGAAAAAGGATACGACCCGGTAGTTTTTTCGGCAGGCGGCCTTTCATTCTCTACGCCCATCTGCTTTGAAGACACCTTTGGATATATTTCGCGCACCTTTGTGCAAAACGGTGCGCGGGCAATTGTGAACCTGACGAACGATGCATGGGCAAAAAGCATTCCCTGCCAGTATCAACACCTGAGCATGGCAGTATTCAGGGCTGTGGAAAATCGCGTGCCGCTGGTACGCTCTACAGCATCGGGCCAAACCTGCATTGTACTACCGGACGGTACGCTGTCTGCAATGGCCGAACCGTTCACAGAAACCTGGCTTGTCGGTGATGTTCCCGTACTGTCAAATTATACGGAAACACTGTATACTGTGTGGGGTGATGTATGGGGCGTTCTGTTCCTTGTTTGCGGCCTGGTGTTGACGCTTGCAGGAGCAATTCGTTCCCGGATAGAAACCGGTCGGGAACCGCGTTCGGTTGTTGAAAGCTGATATGAAGAGCAAATATCAAAAGTCGGTTATTTTTTAAAAAAAACTTTCCGAGTTTTGAAAGTGCCTCGATAATTTGATAAATGCGAACCTGATGAGACAATTGCAAAAATCAGCGACTTTTGCAAGAATCTCTGATATCTCATAGTTTTCAGGTTTGTCTGTACAGGAAGGATTATGGATACACGCAAAAAAATACTTATTGTCGATGACGAACAGATCAATGTCGAGTTCTTTGATCTGATGCTGTCCAAGCTCGGCTTTATCGTAGAAAAAGCCGGAAACGGCCGCGAGGGGCTGGAAAAGGTAAAGGAATTTACACCTGATCTGATTATGCTGGACAATATCATGCCCAAGATGTCCGGCTGGGAAGTAACCAGGATACTGAAGAATGATCCGGAGTATGCGGAATGGCATGATATTCCGATTATCATGTTTTCGGCGATGGACGATGTCAAGGACAAAATAGAAGGTTTCGAGCTGGGTGTAGACGACTATATCACTAAACCGTTCAATTTTTCGGAAGTGCTGGCGCGCATTCGATCCGTACTCCGGAATCATGAACTGATAGACCAGCTGAAAAAACGCGAAAAACGGATTGCCTTGCAGGAGCAATTGAACGAACAGTTGCTAGCGTTTGTAGAATTCGTATCGCTTAAATTCATGTCCCTGTGCAATTCATCCTCGATTCCCGATGATCCTGCTTTTAAGGCAGATTTGGACTCGTGCCAGGTGGAGAATGCGCGGTTGCAGCAGAAAATCACTGAATTGCAGGCAGAAGCGAAAAAACTGAAAAGCCGCGAGATTGCGGTAACTTCTTTGGAAAGCGAACTGCGAAAGGCATACAGCGAGTAGGATATGATAACGGAAAACAAACGGCACGCGCTTGATTTGTTTGCGCAGGGACGAAAGTTTTATAAGCTTATGGAGTTCGAGGCTGCCCTGGATTTGTTTCATAAGGCGCTGGAAGCGGATCCTGCCGATTCTCCTTCAAAGGTATATGCTGAACGCTGCCAATATTATCTGGACAATCCGCCTCCCGAGGATTGGGACGGCGTATTTACAATGGTGACTAAATGAGGCTCTTGCAAAACTTGCAGAGTTTTTGAAGTCCCGGATACTGAACAAGGGTTTGAACAATGGCACGATATGTCGAAAAAGAAAAAGAGCGGGATGTCACTGTGTTGGGACAGAAAACACGTTTCAACGGGACAATCCGGTTTACCGATGAATTACACATTGCCGGTACATTTGACGGTACGATAGATGCCCAGGGCGCCTTGGTAATTAAGAAAACGGCAGTTTGTAAGGCCGATTATATAAAAGCCGCTTCCATCATAGTTGAAGGTACTGCCGAAGCTGATATGTCTGCTGGAGACCGCATCGATATACGTTCCGGCAGTAGCGTGCGGGGAAATCTTCTGACTTCCCGGCTGCGCATTGCCGACGGCGTTTCGTTTGAAGGCTCCGTCGAGATGATCCGTTCCGACACCGAATTCAATTTGTTCGAAAACAATGCCGAAACCTTGAAACGGCAATTAGCCGGCGACCATCACCTGCCGGTCGAATCCTGAATGTACACGGTTTTTTTTCTGGAACAGCGGGAATGCCGGCACGCGTAGCTCCTGAACGTGCGCTCGTTCCTGCGCTTGCGCACAGAGGATGTACCATGGTGACGGCTGAATCTTTGACGGCAGGATTGATTGCTGCACGGATAGCAGCAGTGCC
>Ga0116149_1005151_pt1 | contig 12447 bp, 10 predicted proteins | sample AD_UKC057_MetaG_FD_89787 | JGI IMG/M metagenome (GOLD analysis project Ga0116149, IMG submission 89787) | Active sludge microbial communities of municipal wastewater-treating anaerobic digesters from USA - AD_UKC057_MetaG | ecosystem: Engineered > Bioreactor > Anaerobic > Digestate | place: USA...
GCCAAAGGGCGATTGGTAGAAGGTTTCCCGGCCAAGACTGCCGGTGCGGGGTGTGGCTAAGAGTTTCATAGACGAATACCTTTCTCATACCGGCTGGGAGTGCTGCCTGGCGGCAGGCCCGACACGGACCCGCCACCCAGGCCGCCATGCCTCCGCAGCCTTGGGGTAAGGGTTGCCCCAAGGGCACGTGACATCAAGCGCTAACTTCCTGCAGGCAATCGAGCGGGCTCTTCATCCCGCTGCCGCCTTGGTGCAGCACATGCGTGTAAATCATCGTCGTGGACACATCGTTGTGCCCCAGCAGTTGCTGGAGCGGTTGGCCGAAAACGATGGGGTTTGGCCGTGCGCGGTGGCGTGGCGCTGCTGCCGTTGGAAGAGGAACGTCGAACATCCAACACCGAACATCCAACCTCGAACTGCCCGGCTATCGGGCACCCGTTCCACCAGTCGAAGGATTCTCGCGGAGTATTCCAGCAGCCGATCCTCCAGGGCGTAGTCTCCCTTCATCCTGCTCCTCCCTCCTTTCGGTTTAGTGTTCGATGTTCGACGTTCAGTGTTCGACGTTTCCCCCCTCCCGACTCCCAGCGCAGCCCCTCCCCGTAGAGGAACAACAGAGCGTTGATCGCCTGGTTTTGGGTGGAAACGGCCACGTGTCCCGTGGTCGCCAAGTCGCTCAGGAACAACTCCATCTTCTCCTCCGGCTCCAAGTCCGCCCGCGACCGCATCTTGTGGAACTACACGTAGCGCCGGATCCAGTCGCAGTAGGAGGTCTCGGTGCGGATGGCGTAGTACTTGAGCCGCATGATCTCGCGGACCTGCTCCAGCAGGTTCAGCTTAGGATTGGGCGTAATCAGGTCCTGCCGCCCCACCATCGGCGCTGGAGGGGCTGCTGTTTGATATTGACCTGGCCTGTGCATCTCCATACCTTTTGTTCGTCTGCTATTGGTGTGGAGTATCAGGTCAATTCAATGTTTTAGCCGCTTTTATTCATTATCATTGAATTGACTCAATGTACAAACATAGTTAGACCACTCCCATGAGACAGCGCATCGGCACATATTTCGTGGTCGCCGCTTTGTTGCTTACTTGGCCACTCCACATCGGGGCACTCTCCTATCTTCTCGCGGAGTTAGTTGGTGATTTCTTTGCGCCCCACGAGGACCACATTTTATTTTGGTTTCCTATCGCTGCCGCAGGAGGCGCCTTTGCGATTCTGCTGGCTGCGGGGATTCTTTTACGTCGTGGGTGGGCGTTGTATGTTTCCGCAATCGTTTTGTTGGGTGGATTAGCCTCTGTCAGCAGATGCTTTCCGCGTCCTTCTCGTGATTGGACTCTTCACATTTATGATTGGATTCTCTGCATTGGGCTGGCGGCGCTTTGTGTTTTGTCCGCAGCATATTTACTGTGGCTCGCCCGTTATTCCGGAGTCCGCTCCGCCAGGTTGAGATGAGAACGACGCAGTCTAACTTGGCGCTCGACCGAATGACGAGTAACGCGAGCAGCCGCATGTTCCAATTCGAGCGTCGCTGGCGCGCTCCTCGTCATCGGTCAGCTTTGCGTTAGTCGAGTTGGTGCCATGACGAGAGCACCGCACGTGAAGTATATTTGGGCCGCTTGGGGTGTGGCGACTGCCCTGTTGTCGGTGTTTGCGTTGGGCGTCTGGAGCAAGTGTTGCGCTTGCGGCTATCAGACTCCGCAAGGGCTGGTCACTTCGGTGACTTTGGCTGCCACAGCGTGGGCGGGTTTCTTCCTGCCACATCCCCGGTCGTATCTCGTGCGCGTCCCGCTCGACCTTTGGGTCGTCCTGACAACTATGCTTCTGGGCAGACACGTCGCGGATGTGTTGTGGCTTAGTCCTCATGCCCCCTTTGGCTTATGGTAGAGGCGTCGGCAAGACGGTGGAGCAGACGGCGGGTTAGGGTTGGAGTTGAGCTCTTGGCGGTGCCTATGCCCCTTAGTCATTCGCGCCGCCGCTCACCTTGTCGTTGATATGGCGGCTGGCAAAAGCTATAGGAGTATCCAAGTCTATGCTGCAACATTGTCCAAAATGCGGGAGGCTGATGCTGGTGGATGATAAAGACACTTGCACCCCCACCTCCTGCGATTCCTGCAACCACACATTCACACCAAGCCCTGAAAACAAGAGGGGGTTGCGGGTGACGCTGACGCGGGCGGAGATGAAGATGCCCGAGATCCAGGAGCTTGCTGAGTTATTGGTGAAAATTGCCTCCGACGGGGCTTTGGAATACGAGGAACTTCAGGCGCTTACGGAGTGGCTGAACAACCACAACAGGCTCGAAATTGCCGGTGTAAAATACTTGATTGACGTAATGCTGCAGATTTGCGCTGACGGTGTCATCAGTGAACAGGAAGTTTGGGAAGTGCAACTTGCGATTGAACGAGTCCTGCCTAAGGAGTTTCGCAGCCAGATCATTGAAGCACGCAAAGCACAGTACTACAGCCAGCCCGCAACGGCAGCGCAGCTTGACCTGATTGAGAAATTAACGAACTCCCGCCCTGCCGACTTAACCAGGCGCCAGGCGTCGGAGATACTGGATGGCGTCTTCAATGCGACGACCAACCGCCAGATCATGTTCCTTCGTTTTTGGGACAAGGAAGAGCTGGCGTCCAATGGACGCCACGAAGTGTCCGCATGGATGGATGCATTCATCGAGGATGACCCGGCGCGGTGGGCAGCTTGGACCATTTTCAAGGCGGAATCGGGGGATGACGGTTCTCAGCGCGACCCGTCCTGTGTTCCGGTGGGAATAGGGCCGAAGTACTTAGTCAAGGTTAGCGCATCGCGCGAGGAACTCCTCCGATACCAGTTTCAGCGTCGCGAGTGGTGGCGGCATAATGCGTGGCGAGAATAACCGTCTATGCTTAGTCATTTTGTCAGTTTCTTGTTAAGCACAGCCGCTGCCGCAGGCAAGGACTTTGCCGAAAAGTCTACTGACCAGCCCAGTACCTATCAAGCCCGTGCCATCAATAGGGAACAGTAGTTTTCTGCGGAAGGCTGAGAGCCTTCCGTTTGGCGGACCTCGGGGCGGGAACTCCGGCTTAGTTTTCCGTTGGGCAGCTCGGACGGAGGAGTCCGGCTAAACACCTATTCGGGCACTGTCACAATCATAGGACCCCTTCAAGCTTGGGCTCGCGGGGACCCTCGCCCTCCCGGGGTTCACGGGCGTGGGCTATTTCTTCTCGAACGCCAGGGCTCCGGTTTGGGCGACGACTTTGATGCGGTCGCCGGGCTTGAACTCGCCGACCAGCAGCTTGGTGGCCAGCGGGTCGAGCAGCAACTCCTGGATGGTGCGCTTGAGGGGGCGGGCGCCGAATTGCGGGTCGAAGCCTTCCTTGGCCAGGAGTTGCTTCGCCGCGCGGTCCACTTCGATGCTGAGTTGCTGCTGTGCCAGGCGCTTCTCGAGGCGCTGGAGCTGAATCTCGACGATGCGCGCCAGGTGTTTCTCGTCCAGGTTGTGGAAGATGATGATGTCGTCCACGCGGTTGAGGAACTCCGGGCGGAAGTGGGCCTTGAGCTCCAGTTTCACCAGGCGTTCCAGCTCGGCTTCTGAATGCGGAGTGCGGAGTGCGGAGTGTGGAGTTGCGGATTCCGCGCTCCGTGTTCCGTGTTCCGCACTCGCATAGAACTCCTGAATGACGGGCGAGCCGATGTTGCTGGTCATGATGATAATGGCGTTGCGGAAGTCCACGGTGTGGCCCTGGCCGTCGGTGAGGCGGCCGTCGTCCAGCACTTGCAGGAGCACGTTGAAGACGTCGTGGTGGGCCTTCTCGATCTCGTCGAACAGGACCACGCTGTAGGGGCGGCGGCGGATGGCTTCGCTGAGCTGGCCGCCTTCCTCGTAGCCGACGTAGCCGGGCGGCGCGCCGATGAGGCGCGCGACGGTGTGCTTCTCCATGTATTCGCTCATGTCAATGCGCGTCATGGCGTTCTCGTCGTCGAACAGGAACTCAGCCAGCGCGCGGGCGGTCTCGGTCTTGCCGACGCCGGTGGGGCCGAGGAAGATGAACGAGCCGATGGGGCGGTTGGGCTCCTGGAGTCCGCTGCGCGACCGGCGGACGGCGTTGGCGACGGCCTGGAGGGCCTCTGTCTGACCGACGACCCGCTGCTCGAGCCGCTCTTCCATCCTGACCAGCTTCTCGCGTTCGCCCTCGAGCATGCGCGAGACGGGGATGCCGGTCCATGAGGCGACGACTTTGGCGATGTCTTCTTCGGTTACTTCCTGGGTGAGCAGGCGTTGCCCCTGGGGTTTCGCGTGCAGAGCCTTCTCCGCCGCGGTGAGTTTCTTCTGCAGCTCCGGCAGTTTGCCGTACTGGATTTGGGCGGCGAGGTTGAGATCGTTGCGGCGCTGGGCCTGTTCCAGCTCCAGCTTTGCCTGCTCGATTTGGCTGTTGACGATGCTGACGGCGTTGATGGCCGCCTTTTCGTTCTGCCATTGGGCCTTAAGCTGCTTGGACTGCTCCTTCAGGTTGGCAAGGTCCTTCTCCAGCCGTTTGAGCCGTTCGCGTGAGGCTTCGTCCTTTTCCTTCCTGAGCGCGCTCTGCTCGATCTCCAGTTGCTGGATTTGGCGCTCCAGTTGGTCAATCTCGGTCGGCATCGAGTCCAGCTCCATGCGCAGGCGGGAGGCCGCCTCGTCAATCAGGTCAATCGCTTTGTCCGGCAGGAAACGGTCGGCGATGTAGCGGTGCGAGAGCGTCGCCGCCGCCACCAGGGCGCCGTCCTGGATGCGCACGCCGTGGTGGACCTCGTAGCGCTCCTTGAGGCCGCGCAGAATGGCGATGGTCGCCTCGACGCTTGGCTCGGACACCAGCACGGGCTGGAAGCGCCGTTCCAGGGCCGGGTCCTTCTCGATGTGCTTGCGGTACTCGTCAAGGGTGGTCGCGCCGATGGCCCGAAGTTCCCCGCGGGCGAGCTGCGGCTTCATGATGTTCGCCGCGTCGGTCGCTCCCTCCGCCGCGCCCGCGCCGACAAGGGTGTGCAGCTCGTCAATGAACAGGATGATCTTCCCCTCGTTGGCAACGATCTCCTTGAGGAAAGCCTTGAGCCGGTCCTCGAACTCGCCTCGATACTTGGCGCCGGCGATCATGGCGCTCAGGTCCATGGCGACGAGGCGCTTGTTCTTGAGGGTCTCGGGCACGTCGCCGCTGATGATGCGCCGCGCCAGGCCTTCGGCGATGGCGGTTTTGCCAACGCCGGGCTCGCCGATGAGGACCGGGTTGTTTTTGGTGCGCCGGGTCAGCACCTGCATCACGCGGCGGATTTCGTCGTCGCGCCCGATGACCGGGTCAATCTTGCCCTGGCGCGCCAGGGCGGTCAGGTCGCGGCCATACTTTTCGAGCGCCTGGAACTTGTCTTCGGGATTGGCGTCAGTCACCCGCTGGTTCCCGCGCAAATCGGCGAGTGCCCGCAAGACGATGTCGCGCTTGAGGCTGTGCGTCTGGAATATCTTCTTCAAAGACGGCCCGGCCTCGTCGAGCAGGCCGAGCAGCAGGTGCTCGGTGCTGATGTAGTCGTCCTTGAGCTTGCTGGCCTCGGCCTGGGCCGCATCGAGCGCCTTTTTCAGGTTCGGGCTCAGGAACACGTCCAGCGAGCTGACGCCCTGAACCTTGTGACGGCGGGCAAGTTCAGCCTGCAACTCCGGCTTGAGCTGGGATGGGGCGGCGCCGATTTTCTCGAGCAAATCGGGGATGAGGCTTTCCGCCTGGCCAATCATGGCCAGCAGCAGGTGCTCGCCATCCACTTCCTGATGCGAATGCTCGCGGGCAATGTGCTGCGCATTTTGGAGCGCTTCTTGTGACTTGATGGTAAACCGGTCCAATTGCATACAAGATACTGATAGGAGAGAATCGGCAGAGTCTCAAGTCCCGGATGGGTTCCGGGATGGGCTGGGGCGAGGATGCCCGCCCTTATTTTGTTCGTGCTTTTTTCGGCAGGACCACTTTAATTCAATCGTATGATGTTCTGGCTTCTTGCATTGGTGCTGCTGGCGTCGCTGGCCGGGATTGGATACCGGCAGGGCGCCGTTCGGGTTGCGTGTGCTTTCATCGGGATTCTGGTGGGCGCGTTGCTGGCCGGCCCCCTGGGGAAACTGGTCAAGCCCCTGCTGGTGACGCTTGGATTGAAGACGCCCCCGTTGGCGTGGCTGCTGGCGCCGGTCGTCGTGTTCTTGGTGGTTTCGATCCTCTTCAAGGTTGCGGGCTACATGGTGCACCAGAAAGTGGATGTCTATTTCAAGTATCATGCCGGCGACTTGCGGCTGGCGCTTTGGGAACGGTTGAATCGGCGGGTTGGGTTGTGCCTGGGGCTGCTCAACGGAGCGGTTTACCTGATCTTGATTTCGGTGGTGATCTATCCGTTGAGCTACTGGACTTTCCAGATGGCGACGGAAGGTAAAGACCCGAAGTTAATGAGAATGGTCACCCGGCTGGGCCAGGACCTCCAGGCTACCGGGTTTGCCAAGGTGGCCTGGGCCTTTAACCCGATGCCGCAGGTGTGGTACGACTCAGCCGACCTGGCGGGCTTGATCTACAACAACCCGCTGAGCCAGGCGCGGCTGGCTCGTTACCCGGCCTTCCTGGGCTTGGCGGAACGTCCGGAGTTCCAGGACATGGCCAGCGACTCGCACTTCAGCGAATTGCTGTTGGGGCGGGCGCCGATCATGACGGTGATCGAGCATGGCAAGGCGCAAGCCGTGCTGCAGAACCCCGAATTGCTGCGGCTGATCTGGGCCACCGTCGTGCCTGATCTCAAGGATTTGCCCATCTTTCTGGACACCCGCAAATCCCCGAAGTACGACCCGGAGAGGATTCTCGGACGCTGGCTCTTCAACGGGAACGCGACGATGGCCCTGTTCCGGAAGGCCAAGCCGAACATTTCGTCCAAGGAAATGCAGACCTGGCGGCGATGGATGCTGGCGGTTTTTGCCAAGACCAGTTTTGTGGCTATGACCGATAACCAGGCGATTCTGAGAGAGGTTCCGCCGTTGAAGCTGCCCGCCCCCGGGACTGTCCCCTCCAGCGGGCCGCAGACCCTCAAAGGCGATTGGAAGAAGCTGGACGGCAAGTACCAACTCACCCTGTCCGGGGGAAGCAGAAACGAGCAACTCGACGCCGCCGTCGAGGGTGACCGTATGACGGTTGTCGGTGAAGGGCTGGGGATAGTGTTTGACCGGGAAGACTAATCCCGCCGGTCAATTCCCGCTCGGAAAGGTAAAGCTGACGGGCTGCGCGCGGAGCTTTGTGATGTCACCCAGAATAGGGGCTTCGGCTGGCATGGCCGCCAGGGGGCTGGTGCTTGAGTCCTGGGCGAGCGCGCCCGGCCTGGCCAGGAGGGGATGGTCAGCCACCGCGTTAGTAGTTTGAGCCGAAACGGCGGCCATCTGGTCGGGTGTCGGCAGCAGGGCCACTTGCGGCACTTCGGCTCTATCCGAGTACACCATGCCCGTAATCAGTAAACCACAAAGGGCAACCCCGACGACGCCGGCGAGGATTGGCTTGGCTTCAAGGGCCTCCCAAAATCGCTTTAACCAGGGGGCTTCCCAGAGGAGTCGCTCGACGAAAGCGGCCTGCTCGCCACTTTCCCCGGCTTGGATGCGGATGATTACCTGCTGGGAGAAGTCCCGGAAGTAGCCGGGCGGCGGCTGCTCATGCCGCTTGATGGCCAGCAACCTGCGCAACTGCTTAAAGTCTTGGGTGTCCTGACGCATACTCAACCTAAATAATCGGCCAAAAGTGCCTGTAACTGCTGCCGGGCGTAGAATAGACGGGACCGCACCGTGCCGATATTGCTGTTCATAATCTTTGCGATCTCTTCATGTGATAGGCCCTGCACATCGTGCAGCGTGACTACCAATCTATGGCTTTCTGACAGCTTCTGCATAGCGGCGTTCAATTTTTCCTGCAATTCCGACAGGCTGGCCTCGCGCCGGGGCGTTTTCTCGGAAATCAGCGCGACAAGGTCAGGATTATGCTCCGCATTGAAGTCCAGATCGTCAAGGCTCATCTGGGCCTTGTTCTTGCGCTGCTTGAGGAAGTTAATGGTCTTGTTGACCGCGATGCGGTAAACCCAGGTGTAAAAGCTGGAACCGCCCCGGAATGATCGCAGGACCTGGAAGGCCTTTATGAAGGTCTCCTGGGCCAGGTCATTGGCGTCCTCATGATTAGAGGTCATGTGGTATATGGTGGCGTAAATGCGCTCCTGGTAGCGGCGGACCAACTCGTCATAAGCGGTCAAGTCGCCCCGGCGCGCCCGTTTCACCAGGTCCATTTCCTGAACCGGGTATAGTTCCGGTGCTGTCGGTCGGCTGGCAGCAGGGTCACTTGGGGGCTTGGGCACCTTGTGACTTGCAGGCTCAGTCATAACTATGGACTGCGCACAGGGGCCAACGCCAACCGGTCGGCCTGCTGCGCCAGGTAATCAGTGAGAGCCAGCAAACCGCCGCGGCTGTGCGAGGCCGGCAGCGCCCGCAAGGCCTGCCGCGCCGTTTCGAGATGCTGATGGAAGATATCGAGGGACGCCCTGGGGGCCTGGTACCTTACGAGCAGGTCCCACAGGCGGTTGATTGAGTCGGCCCGCCATTCGCTGACCAGGCCGCGCAAACACTCGCGGTCTGCCGCACTTGCGCGTTCCCAGACGAGAAGCACCGGCAGGGTCAGTTTGCCTTTGTCCAAGTCCTTGCCCAGGTCCTTGCCGGCTAATGCTTCCGAGCCGAACAAATCCACGCAGTCATCGTACACCTGGTAGGCGGTGCCAAACGCCAGGCCAAAACGGCGCAGCGCCGCCTGCTGCTCCGCTCCCGTGGCGCTCAATTTGGCACTCAAATCGCACGACAGAGCGAAAAGCTCCGCGGTCTTCATCTCCAACACCTTAAAGTACCCCGTGCGGCCGATGTGGAAATCCTGCCGGTGCTGAATCTGCAGGAGTTCGCCTGAGCACACTGTATTGGTGGCGGTCGCCACCGCGCGGCAAACCTCGGGGGTCGGAAACTCCGCCGCCAGCTTCAGGGCGTGGGCAAAAAGGCAGTCCCCGAACAAGACGGCGATCTCGTTGCTCCAGTTAGCCGCCAGCGTGGGTTGCCCGCGGCGGATCTCGGCCTCATCAATCACGTCGTCATGAACCAGTGTGGCCAGGTGGACCAATTCGATGATTACCGCCACCGTCACGTGCGCGTCAGTGACCTTGCCCAGCGTTCTGGCAGTCAGGGCCACCAGCGCTGCCCGCAAGTGTTTGCCCTGGGCATTGAGCGCGTAGTCTGCGTAGCGGGAAATGTGGGGGGCGAACGCAGCGACTTGCTGGGTCAGCCGATGACCCACCGCAGCGAGGAAAGGCTCGACTGGGCTGATGATCTGTTTCCAATCACTGGGCAGTTCAGCATGGAACGCATCAGCAGTTGGAGCACAGACCGCTTTGGAGTCAACGGCAAACATGTGCGCAAACTCTAAGATTGCCAACTAAGCAAGTCAAACCTGTTATCAGGCGAGCGAGGGCCTGCGCGAGAGGATTAGATGCCAGGGCTGCTCGCAGTCCGCATCGGCTCGCAGGTGGTTAAGGTGGCTGCCGGCTCAGTGCCTGACAACGCCGCTTGGCAGCCAGCCCGATGCCTTGGCTGTGTTTTCCAGGTTTCCGAACTGGCAAAGTCAGGTATCCTTTAGATGTGCCAACGTTCCTTGGACGACCGATAGAACTGCCGGCCCTCAATCAGGTCCTGGTCCCCGACCTCTGGCAACAGCAGGCGGTCGCGGCCCTGCGAGAAGGCAAGGATGTGGTCGTCCAGGCACCGACTGGCGCCGGGAAGACGCTGATCTTCGAGCTTTGGTCCAACCAGGGCAAGAATCGCGGGCAGGCCATCTACACCGTGCCGACGCGTGCGCTGGCTAACGACAAGCTGGCAGAGTGGCGGGGGCTGGGATGGGACGTGGGGATTGCCACGGGCGATCTGGCGGAGAACTTGAGCGCGCCGGTCGTGGTGGCTACGCTGGAGACGCAGAAGAACCGTTTGATCCGGGGGGGCGGCCCGGCTCTGCTGGTGGTGGATGAATACCAGATGCTCAGCGACCTTGACCGCGGCCTGAACTATGAGTTGGCCATTGCACTGGCTCCCCCACAAACGCAGTTGCTGCTGCTCAGCGGCAGTGTTGGCAACCCGCAGGATGTGGTCAAATGGCTGCAGCGACTCGGCCGGCAGGCCCTCCTGGTTCGCCACGACCAACGCCCCGTCCCCCAGGAAGAGGTCCATGCCAACAGCCTGAGCTACCACGTTCCGAGCGAGATCCGCGGCTACTGGCCGCGGCTGGTGGCCAAGGCGCTGGCCGAAGACCTGGGGCCGATCCTGATCTTTGCGCCGCGCCGGCAGGCTGCCGAAACGATGGCCAACGAGTTGGCGCGGCAACTGCCAACGCCCAACCCGCTCCAACTCAGCGCCGGGCAGAAGCTCCTGGTCGGCGAACACCTGGCCAAGTTGCTCAAGAGTCGTGTCACCTATCATCACAGTGGCTTGAGCTACGGGGCGCGAGCCGGCGTCGTCGAACCCCTGGCCAAGGCCGGACAACTGCGAGTGGTGGTCGCCACCATGGGCCTGGCCGCGGGCGTCAATTTTTCCCTGCGCAGCGTCGCGCTGGCTGCCGAGTCTTACCGCCGCGACGAAGCGGAGCAACTCATCAAGCCGGATGAACTGTTGCAGATGTTTGGCCGCGCCGGCCGGCGTGGCCTCGATGAGACGGGCTTCGTCCTGATCACCGCCAATGAACTGCGCCTGCTGGATTCGCACCCGTGCCACCTCTCGCGTAGCGGCGCGGTGGACTGGTCGGCCTTGCTTGGCCTGATGATTGCCGCCGACCGGCAGGGCCGCAACCCTTTCCGCGAAGCTGTTCGCGCTCAGGAGCGGTTGTTTACGGTCAAGCCTATCGTCCTTGGCGTGGAGGAATCCTTGAAACACCCGGATGCGCCCTGCGGCCTGCGCACGGATGCGGAGCGGGCGCGGCATGTTCGCAAGCGCGTTCGCGAGATGCAAAACAGCCGGGGGGAGTGGGAAAGCTATCCCGCCCCCGTGCCGGTGCCGCTGCGAGACATTCGCGCCGCGCCGGTGGCCAATCGCCAGACGCCAGGCAGCGCCGTGCCGGCGACCCCTCCGGATTCGCCCTTGGAGGTTGCCCATTGGCAATCGGTTCTCTCCGTTCCTGCTGCGCTGGAGAAGGTTGGCACGGGCAGCCTGTGTGTTCTCTCGGAGGGCGAGCAAGGCAAGGTCTATGGCCGCTCCTTGACCATCGCCGATCGCCTGAGCCACGACCGCGTCCTGCTCGCTAAATGGATTCGCCGCCTGACCAATTGGCCCGTGCGCCAGGTGCCGGCCGCGGCGTGGGAGGAGGAGCTTGTCCCGCTGGTGAAGGAGCGGTTGGCGCAGCAGCGCACGCCGGTCGTTGCGCTCCAGGACCAGGGCCAGCGCATCCTCGCCCTGGTCAGCATTGCCGACCTGCCTTTGCGCGTGCCGGTGGACCGGTACGGTGTCGCCATTTGGAAGCCGGTCGAGCGCGACGTCCTGTCCGCTGATTGCGCCCGATGCTCGCTCGTTGCCGTGTGCCGCCAACTGCCCACCAGCACCGGGGTCGCGCTGCTCTGGCGCCGGTTGGGGCTGGTAGATGCCTCAGGAGTGCCCACGCTTCGCGGCCAGGTGGTCAGTGTCTTCACCCAGGGTGACGGCCTGGCGATCGCTGCGGCGCTCGAAGATGAAACCTATCCGCTGGATGAGTTGATCTACGACCTCGCGAACCTGGACGCCGGCTTTCGCTTCGCCGGCGATGACCTTAATCGCTGGGGTGGGCGGTTGGGCATTGTGTGCCACGAGAGGTATGGACTCCAATCCATCCCCGGCTACCTCGAAAACGGCGTGCCGCCCAAGTACGGTGCGGGTGCCGAGCAGATCGTCGCCTCGGTGCATCGGAACCCCGCGAACAAAGAGACCTGGATCACCGACGTGCTTGGGGCAGGGGACATTGACCGCGTGATCATCGAATGGCGCAGCCTGCTGCGGCAGATTGCCCACGCTCCGGATCTTGAATGGCCGCGCTGGCGCGCGTTGCAGGCACTGGCCAAGGGGGTCCTCAACGAAACCGAGTCCCCTACAATCACAGACCTGCCGCCGTTGGAGTACCACCAGACCCGGCGAGTGGATCACCGGCTCATTCTCCGGCGCCATTGACCCTTCTTCCGGGGGGATGATGGAAGCCTGCTGCCGCGGATTCGCAGGGCAAGAGCCAGCGGCCCCTTCGGGCGTTGGCGCTACTCCTGTGCGTCGCTTTGGCTTGCGCGTCGTCCCCGTGCCTGAGCACGGGGACGGACAGGCATGTCGGCGTCCCGCCTGTGTGGGCGGGTTCGGGCGGCAATTATCGCCGGTCGGGCCGGCCGTGTCGGCCGCCGCGGTCTCGACGTGATCC
>Ga0116149_1005152_pt1 | contig 12444 bp, 8 predicted proteins | sample AD_UKC057_MetaG_FD_89787 | JGI IMG/M metagenome (GOLD analysis project Ga0116149, IMG submission 89787) | Active sludge microbial communities of municipal wastewater-treating anaerobic digesters from USA - AD_UKC057_MetaG | ecosystem: Engineered > Bioreactor > Anaerobic > Digestate | place: USA...
ACGCCCTGTCCGCCGGGCACGAGCCGCTCGAGACGGGAGATATCGCCTGCCGGCCCGTACCGGTAGCCGGTGGCATTCTCAATACCATCGCCGGAACGGCCGAGGGCGTACTCCCACGGCCCCGACAGGGGATTGCCGGCGGGCGCATCAGCGGCGCAGGCAGCAGCCAGCAGGAGCGGCAGTGTGCAGGCGGCGGTCCGTAGTATTTTTCGAGTGATCCCTTTCATGGCGTATCAGGCGGAAAACGGTCATACCTTCTTTATGAAACGCGCAGGGTCGTAGCGGATACGGGGCCCGTAAATGCCGCCCGGGGCGCGCCGGCCCGCCGCTATTACCATGACGACCGCGGCATCGCGCGCGAGACCGAGCAGTTTCCTGATGCGCTTCGAGTCGTACCCCTCCATCGGGCAGGAGTCGTAACCGAGCGCGCGGAACGACAGCATGATGTTCTCGGCGGCCAGCGCGGTCGTCTTCACCGCCCAGGTCCTGAGCTGGGCGCGGGTGACAGGCTCACGCAGGGTCGGGCCGGTCAGGCCCCGGACCGCGTAGATGATCCGTTTGAGCAGGCCGAACAGCCCGAGGGGCCCCTGCGCATACGCGGCCGGCGCGAGCCTTCCGTAGTACGTGAGCGCCGACTTCGGCACGCCCTTTCCAAGCTTCACGAACAGGTCATGCATCTCCCTGGCGTGCGCCTTCCACGTCTTCGTGCGCGCGACCACGACGATGAGCTCGGCCGCCCTTTTCGCAGCGATCTGCGAGAAGCAGGCGCGGACCAGGGCCTTCCGCTTGTCCTCGCTCCGTACCCAGTAAAATTCCCATGGCTGCAGGTTGGAGGAATTGGGCGCCAGGAGAGCATTTGACAGGCAGCGGTCCACCACCTCCTCGGGAATGGGGGAGCCGTCGAACACCCTCACCGACCTCCGTGAATCAATCACTTTCTGGAATTCGTCCGCGTTTATCTCCGGCGCTTTCTCGAAATAGGAATAGCCGGGATCGCTCGTGAGGATATTCTCCTTTTTTTCAGACAAGGTGGCACCTGCCGTTTACAAAATATACATGGAGATACTCTGCGGGATTTTTGCAAAAAAGTCAAATATAATAATCCGGGGGCGTCCGCCTCCTCCGGCCTCCCTTTGACCTGCCCGGGCCAGGGGATGTGAGAACGATTTAAATTTTAAAGCATCTGTCCCGTCCTTTTTGTTCTTGCACAATCCGGCATAATTTTCCATGATTGCTTTAACCTGCTAGGCCCATACATCATACGGACCTTTTCCGATCGGGTTGCAAATACCATATAATGTAAATGCCCGTCATCATGATACAGTACAAGAAACTTATTGACATAATGAACAAGATCAACTCGTCGATCAGCTTCCAGCACCTGATCACGACGATCATCGATTCCGCCAACGAGCTTCTGGCCGCCGAGGGCGCCTCCCTCCTCCTCCTGGACCCGGAAACAGAGGAGCTCATCTTCGATATAGTCCTGAGCGACAAGGGGGAGGTCATCAGGGGAAAGCGCCTCAGGCTGGGGCAGGGCATCGCCGGCCACGTGGCGAAAACCGGCGAGTGGGTCATCGTGAACGACGTATCGCGCGACGAGCGCTTCTGCGACGATATCGACGCCGCCAGCGGCTTCAGCACGCGGAGCCTCATCGCCGTGCCGGTGAAGGTAAAGGACAGGCTCATCGGCGTGCTCGAAGCGGTGAACTCGACCCGCCCCGGAGGCTTCGGGGACAACGACCTCGCCATGCTCGATTACATCGCCGACGCGGCGGCGATTTCCATCAACAACAGGGAGCTCATGGCGAACCTGAAAAACCGCGTGGACGAGCTTACCTGCATCTATGAAATATCCCAGTCGATCTACTTCACCCTCGACATCCGGGAATTCCTGGACCGGATCCTCCACGCCGTAAACAAGGTCATCAGGGCCGGGCGCTGTTCCTTCGTGATACTCGACGAGACGGGGAAAAACGTGGAATACTTCGTCTCGACGAAAGGCGACGGCTTCATCATCGACCTCGAAAACAGCCTTATGTACAACGTGATCCGGACCGGCGACCCGCTCCTGGTTTATAACGTAGACGAGGACATGGGGAAAGCGGGACACGGATTGAACACGAGAAGCTACGGGTCGAAGTCGTTCATCTGCGTCCCCATGAAGCTCCGTGACAGGGTCATCGGCGTCCTGAATGTGACGGACAAGCACCGGGGGGACGTCTTCGACTCTTTCGACCTGCGGGTGCTTTCCACCGTGGCCAACCAGGTGGCGGAGACCTACGAAAACGTCCTTCTCCAGAAAAAGAGCTACGAGCGCGAGCGCCTCGAGAAGGATCTGGAGATTGCCGCGGAGATCCAGAGCCGCGCCCTCTCGGTGGTCCCCGACTCTATACCCGGCGTTTCCGCCGGCGCTTTCACCATACCCTCGAGCTACGTGGGGGGGGACTTTTTCGAGTTTTCACCCTTTACCGACGACTCCTTCGGCGTCGCCGTGGGCGATGTATCCGGGAAGGGAATCCCCGCGGCCATCTTCATGAACAGCGTGCGCTATGCCATGCGCTTCGAGCTCCTTCGCCACCGGGAACCCACGGACCTGATGGGAAGGCTCAACAACTGGGTATACATGGACTCCTTCAGCGGCATGTTCTGCACTTTTTTTTACGCGTTCATGGATGCGAAATCGCGCACCGTGTCGTACGCGTCCGCCGGACACAACGAGCAGCTGTTCTACCGGAGGGGAAGCGACGAGTTCATAACCCTGAAGAAAAGCGGAAAGCCCCTGGGAATACTGGAAAACGACCGATACGACGCAGGAGTCATGGAGTACCGGCCCGGAGACTTCCTGGTGCTCTTTACCGACGGTCTCGTGGAACAGGGGGCCGAGGGGCAGATGGACCAGAACGAATTCATGAACATCATCCGCCTCAACAGGGACAGGAGCGCCCGGGACATCGCCGGGTTGCTGGAGGAGATGGTGAGACGCGCCCTGCCGGAGAACCGGGTGAAGGACGATTCAACCCTGGTCCTGGTGAAGTTCCTCTGACAGTTTCCTGAAAAACTCCATCCATGTATCACATCACTGCTGGCAGGTCCCCAAACGTTTGCGGGCCTGTCGTTCGCGAGCCCCTGCTTCGGCAGGCCCGGCACAAACGCAGACCTGTCACACCTTCAGCTGCACCCGCACCTCGAAACCGCCCTCCTCGCGGTTCCCCGCGCTGAACTCCGCGCCAATGACGCCGGCCCGGTAGCGCATGATACGGAGGCCGAGCCCGGTGTTCTTGAGCTCCGCCGCGCCCTCGCCGTTGTCCCGCACCGTGATCGCGAGGCCGTCCTCTTCGTCGGTCAGGTGAATGAATATCTGGCCCGCCTTGCCGTGCTTGATGGAGTTGGTGACCGCCTCGCGGGCTATGTAGTAGAGGTGCGTCGCGGTCTGGTTGTCGCCTATCAGGAAATTGCCGTCCTGCATCACCTTGCAGGAAACATGGTATATCTTTTCCGTGGCGACCGCCATCTCGTCCAGTGCCGAGCGCAGGCCGTTCTTTTCCATCTCGACCGGGCTCAGCATGCGCGAGAGGTTCCGCGTCTGGACGATCGCGTTGCGTATCAGGCCCTCAATGTTCTCGATGTCCGGGAGGACGGCATTGGCGCGCCCGGATGCCTTCTCCTTCAGCGCCTCGATGAGGAAGGTGACCGCGGTCAGGTTCTGGCCCAGGCCGTCGTGCAGGTCCTGCCCGATCCTCTGGCGCTCGATCTCGGCGACCCGCATGATGCCGTTCTGCAGCATCCGCGTCTCGGTGATGTTGGTGAAATTCTCGATCACGCCGATGATGCTCCCGTCCTTGGAAAAATAGGGGGAAGCGTGCACGATGAAGGTGACATCCTCGTCCCTGACGCGGGTCGTCACCTCGTATTCCAGGTACTTGTCCCCCTTCAAAATGCGCCGCATCAAAATGCGGTCGGTCCGCACGACCTCCCGGTCCCACCCGGCCTGCTCGCTCCGGGCGAAATGGCGCGAGTCTATGTCGAACATGTCCATGAAGCGGCGGTTCATGTGGAGCGTCTGGAAGTCGCGGTCGACGACCCGCATCCCCACCGGCGTGGAGTTGAAGATCTGCTCGAGCTCGGTATAGGCCCGCAGCTTCTCTTCCTCCGCGCGCTTCCGGGCGGTGGTGTCCTGGAGCGTCTCGATGGCGCCGACGATGTTCGACTCGGAATCGCGCAGGAGAGCGGCGGTCAGGAAGAGCCACTTGCCATGCTTGCCCAGGCCGGGAAAAAACCGCTCGCTTTCGACCGCCTCGCCCCCGAGGGGAGACTGCCGGAAATCGATGTCGTACTTCTCCGTGATCGCCGGGTCCAGCACGCTGTACATGATCATGTCGGCCATGGTGGGGCGCTCCTCCCCGTAAAAGGGCTCCCAGTGCCGGTTGGTGCCGACTACCTCCTCCGAGGTGATCCCGGTCAGCTCCTCGCATGCGCGGTTCCAGTGGGTCACGACGTGGTTCTCGTCGATGACGAAGGTGGCTATGGGACTTCCCTCTATGATCTGGGAGAGCATCCGGCGGCTCCGGCGCAGGGCCAGCTCCGCGGTCTTGCGCTCGGTGATGTCGGAGAGGAAGCCCTCGGCGCCGGCGATCTCGCCGTGGTGATAGAGCGGCTGGCTGTAATAGGTCTGGAACACGGTGCTCCCGTCCTTGCGCCGCAGGCCGAACTCGCCCCGGACGGTCTCCCCGGCAAGCACGTGCTTGGTCTGCTCCTCGATCTGCCTGCCCTCCTCCCCGGTCTGGGTGACGGCGATATGGCTGCCAACCACGTCGTCGCCGGAAAAGCCGAGCATCCGGTCCCACTCGGGGTTGACGTATTCGATAAGGCCGTTGCGGTCAAGGCGGTAATAGCCGAAGGGCGCGTTCTCGACGATCGTGCGGAACCGCTCCTCGCTCTCCTTCAGCTCCTCCAGGGTCACCTCGTGCTCGCCCCTGAGCTCGATCCCGCCCAGCGCGTATTCGATATCGTCCGCGATCTCCCGGAAGAGCTCGCGCTCGTCCCGGTCGGAGATCAGGTCCTCGGGGATGGACACCGAGAGCATGCCGCGGAGGCGGCCGCCGGGATTGAGGCGGACGGACATCCGACCCTTGTCGGCAAACTCCGACGAGAGCGGGCAGCCCGCGCATTCGATCTGCGGGTCCTTCGTAACGATGACGCCGCGCCGGTAGGTCCCGCGCTGGACGCAGAGCGGCAGGGTGCCGTTCACCAGCATGTCGGTCATGGGCTGGAACCCCTCGCCGAGCCCCGATTCCGCGACCCACACCAGGCGGGAGTCCTCGTCCACCACCGCGATCCACGCGTAGAAGTAGCTCCTGTTTTCGACCAGCTTGACACAGATCCCCTTTAACAGGCGGTCGAGGTCTTTCTCCTTGGTGATGAGATGATTGATGTCGCGGATCGAGCGCAGGACGAGGTTGAAGTGCTGCATCCGCTCCCGGGTGCGGGTGAAACGCTCGCTCAGCACCGCGACGATCGACGCGGCGACGATGAACATGAGCGCCCTGAAAAAATCATCGGGCGTGTTATAATACTTTTCCATGAGGAGGTGGGTCGCCACGAGGGAGACCGAGAGGATAACAGCGACCCAGATGCCGCGCCGCCCCCACCAGAGGGCCGCGAGGATTATGGGAACATAAAACAGGTGGGTGAACACGGTGCTGCCGTGCAGGTAAACGTAGAAATAACCCATTGATGCGAGTGAAACCAGCACCAGGAGAAGTATCACAGCAGGACGAATGCGGGACGCTGTCCGGTCAGCCACGAAGCACCTCGAAACTATGCAAAACGTTCAAAGTGAACAGTACGGAACAGGGCCCGGTACGTCAAGAGATATCCACCACCCGCATTATAAAAACCCTTATACCGATTGGTGGATAAAAAAAGTGTCCGCACTGCGTCATCTGGAGGCGTTTGACACAATGCGGACCGATCACACATGCAGAACCTTGTAGGTAGGATGTCAGCTAATTATTAATAATGAAGACATTTTACAGTATCCGGCCTCCTGCGGGGAGGACAGTCTCGGGTCCTCCGGATCTATATGCCATACCGTACCCTGAAAGTTCCTGCCGGGACTTTCAGGAGATATAGACCTGACGGGCTGGGAGACTCCTTTCACATAGGGGGGGGAAGAGGCGTCCGTCGTCCCCCAGCCCGGGTCTTTTATAAGCAAAAACTGCTGGAACGGGACCCGCAATGATCGGCGCGGTGAAAATCCCGGTTGCACCGGCGAAGAGCTCAATCCACCCTGCCAGCGCCCGTGTAATATGCCTGATTAGTAACTCAATCATCAACACCATGTTATTAAATAATACAAATAACGCCCTGTTGTCAATCACCGATACATGCTAAAAAACAATAGCAAAAAACGGGAGAGCGGGCATCACGTGTCCGGCTAGTAACCATGGGTATTAATTCTTGACATATTTATTATTATTCCTTAATCAGGGCACTGGTAAAATGACATGAATAAAATACTGGAAAAAGAATTTCTTACCCCGCAGGTCTTCCGCATGAAAGTGGAGGCACCTGCGATTGCGCGCAAGAGAAAGGCGGGCCAGTTCATCATACTCCGCGCCAGTGAATCGGGCGAGCGGATTCCGCTCACGATCGCCGACGGAGACGCGGATGCCGGATGGATAGAGCTCGTGGTGCAGGCGGTGGGTAAAACCACGGCCGACCTGTCCCGCCTGGAGCCGGGCGGGAACATCCCCGACCTCGCCGGCCCCCTGGGACGGCCCACGCATATCGAGAAATACGGAACCGTGGTCATGGTCGGCGGCGGCATCGGCATAGCGCCGTCGCATCCGATAGCGCAGGCGATGAAGGCCGCCGGCAACAGGGTCATCTCGATCCTGGGAGGCCGTACGAAGGACCTGGTGATCATGGAACAGAAGATGCGCGCCGCAAGCGACGAGGTGATCATCACCACGGACGACGGCTCGTACGGGACGAAGGGCCTGGTCACCGACGCCATCAAGAAACTGGTTTCCGACGGCGTGAAGATCGACCTTGTCATCGCGATCGGCCCGCCCGTCATGATGAAATTCGTGAGCCTGCTCACGAAGGAATACGACATCCCCACCATGGTGAGCCTGAACACCATAATGGTCGACGGCACCGGCATGTGCGGCGGGTGCCGCGTCACCGTGGGCAACGAGTCAAAATTCGTGTGCGTGGACGGCCCCGAGTTCGACGGCCACCTCGTCAATTTCGACGAGATGATGCAGCGCCTCAGCATGTACCGCGAGCATGAAAAACAGTCGAACGACCATGCGTGTAAAATAGGTCTGGATAAGCAATGAGCTGTCCCGACGTGTCATTGCGAGGAGCGAAGCGACGAAGCATGCCTCGACTCCGCTCGGCAACCTTGCACCCTGAGCGAAGTCGAAGGGCGCTTCGCTTCGCTCGCGATGACAAAAAAGATAACCCGGTCTTTTAGGACATCCCCTTCACGGATGATCAATCCCGCCCGCCATGGAAAGCGGGCGTCACCCAGAACAGAAAGGATACCTTTGCGATGGAAAAGAAAGAGCTGACCAATAAGGAACGACTCGCCCTGCCCCTGCAGAAGATGCCCGAGCAAAAACCGGAAGAGCGGATACGCAACGTCAACGAGGTGCCGCTGGGCTTCACCGAGGAGATGGCGGTCGCCGAGGCCGAGCGCTGCCTCCAGTGCAAGAACGAGCCCTGCGTAAAGGGCTGCCCGGTCGCGATCAACATACCCGGGTTCATCAAGCTCATCACCGAAAGAAAGTTCGGCGAAGCGATCGCCGTCATCAAGGAAACAAGCGTCCTGCCGGCCGTGTGCGGGAGGGTCTGCCCGCAGGAGGAGCAGTGCCAGAAGCCCTGCACCGTGGGCAAGAGCCTCAAGTCCGTGGACCTCGCGATCCAGATCGGCAAGCTTGAGCGCTTCGTCGCGGACTGGGAGATGAGCCAGGCGGACGCGTCCGTCCCCGTCATCAAGAAGGAGACGGGCAAAGCAATAGCCATCATCGGGTGCGGCCCGGCCGGCATTACCGTCGCGGCCGACTGCCGCCGCGAAGGCCACCGGGTGACGATCTTCGAGGCGCTCCACAAGCCCGGCGGAGTGCTGGCCTACGGAATCCCCGAGTTCCGCCTCCCCAAGAAAATCGTGGGCCGCGAGGTGGACAACCTCGTCCGCATGGGCGTTGAAGTTAAAATGAACATGGTCATCGGCAAGATACACACCATAGACGAGCTCATGGAGGAGGGCTACGACGCCGTCTTCGTGGGAACCGGAGCCGGCCTGCCGGTCTTCCTGAACATACCGGGCGAGAACCTGAACGGCATCTACTCCGCCAATGAGTACCTCACCCGCGCGAACCTGATGCAGTCGTACTCGTTTCCGAACACGGACACGCCTATTTTACGCGCGAAGAACGTGGCCGTGTTCGGCGGCGGCAACGTGGCCATGGACTCCGCGCGCACCGCGCTCCGCCTGGGCGCGGACAACGTGTACCTGGTATACCGCCGCTCGAAAGAGGAAATGCCGGCCCGGAAAGAGGAAGTGCACCACGCCGAGGAAGAAGGCGTGAAGCTCAACCTGCTCCAGAACCCGCTCCGCTTCATCGGCGACGAGAAGGGATGGGTCACCGGGGTCGAGTGCCTCCGCATGGAGCTGGGCGAGCCGGACGACTCCGGCCGGCGCAGGCCCGTGCCCATAAAAGGCAGCGAGTTCGTGATCCCGGTGGACGCCTGCATCGTGGCGATCGGGAACGCGTCCAACCCGCTCATCCCGCAGACCTCCCCGGACATCAACGTCACGAAGTGGGGCAACATCATAGCGGACGAGGAGACGCTCAAGACGAGCAAAAAAGGGGTGTTTGCCGGCGGCGACATAGTGCTGGGCGCGGCCACGGTCATCCTGGCCATGGGCCAGGGCCGCAAGGCCGCGAAGGCGATCAACGAGTACCTGGCCACGGGAGCGTGGTGACGACCTCACCCCCGGCCCCTCTCCCCCGGGGAGAGGGGAAGCCATGAAAAAACCGGCACAATGACAGTATAAAGGCGACGCTGAAAACGTCGCCTTTTACTATACGGGCAACCTTGCCGATCCGGCGAAACCGAACCGTCTCAAGCTGAAAATCTCTTACATGACAATCAATCATGCCGACCAATGGATTCCCGCTTTCGCGGGAATGACATCGACCGGCAACTCCGCGCCGACCGGTGCGCAAAGAACTATATGCTCAATCGCAGATGCCCGTGGTACATCCCGTCCCTGATCCGGCGCACGTCCTCGTTCTCGATATATTCGTCGAACCGCATCACGCGGTCGATCACGCCGTTCGGGGTGATCTCGATGATCCTGTTCGCGATCGAATCGACGAACTGGTGGTCATGCGAGGCGAAGAGGAGCACCCCGTAATAATTGATGAGGCCGTTGTTGAGCGAGGTGATCGACTCAAGGTCCAGATGGTTCGTCGGCTCGTCGAGGATGAGCGCGTTGGCGCCGGAGAGCATCATCCGCGAAAGCATGCAGCGGACCCTCTCTCCGCCGGAAAGGACGTTCACCTTTTTCAGCGAATCGTCCCCGGAAAACAGCATCCTTCCCAGGAAGCCCCGCACGAAGGTTTCGTCCTTCTCGGTCGAGAACTGCCTGAGCCAGTCGATCAGGGTCAGGTTATTGTCGAAATAAGCGCCGTTCTCTTTCGGAAAGTACGCGGCGGTGATGGTCTCGCCCCATTTGTAATGACCCGCATCAGGCTTCATCCCATCCATTAAAATCTCGAAGAGCACCGTTTTCACCAGGTTGTTCTGCCCGACAAAGGCTATCTTGTCCCCCCGGTTGACGGTAAGGCTGAAGTTGTTCAGCACGGGCTCTCCCTCTATCGTTTTGGAGAGGTTCTCTATCGTCAGCACCATCTTTCCGCATTCCCGCTCGGGTTTGAACGCGACGTAGGGAAAACGGCGGGAGGTGGCCGGAATTTCGTCCAGGGTAAGCTTCTCGACCAGCTTTTTTCTCGAGGTGGCCTGCCGCGCCTTGGAAGCGTTGGAGCTGAAACGCTCGATGAACGACTGGAGCTCCTTAATCTTGTCTTCCTTTTTGCGGTTCTCTTCCTTTTTCTGCTTCATGGCGAGCTGGCTCGCCTCGGCCCAGAAATCGAAGTTCCCGGCGAAGACCTGGATTTTCCCGTAGTCGATATCAGCGATATGCGTGCACACCTTGTTCATGAAGTGACGGTCGTGCGACACGACGATGACCGTGTTATTGATATTGTAGAGGAAGTTCTCCAGCCAGTTTATCGATTCCAGGTCCAGGTTGTTGGTCGGCTCGTCGAGGAGAAGGACATCGGGATTGCCGAACAGCGCCTGCGCCAGGAGCACGCGGACCTTCTGCCCGCCCTCGAGCTCCTTCATTTTTTTCCTGTGCAGGTCTTCGCCGATTCCCAGGCCGCCGAGGAGGCTTGCCGCGTCCGACTCGGCTTCATAGCCGTTCATCGCGTCGAGCATCTCCTCGAGCTCGGCCGCGCGGTGGCCGTCTTCCCCGGAAAAATCCTCTTTCAGGTATATGGCATTACGCTCCCGGAGAACATCGAACAGCTTCGCATGACCGACTATCACGGCATCAAGCACATCGTAATCGTCGAAGGCGAACTGGTTCTGCTGAAGCATCGCGATCCGCTCGTTGGGGCCGTACGCGACGGTGCCCGCGTTCGGCTCGATCTCTCCCGACAGGATCTTGAGAAACGTCGATTTGCCCGAGCCGTTCGCCCCGATGAGCCCGTAACAGTTGCCGGGGGTGAACTTGATGTTAACGTCTTTGAAAAGGACCCGCTTGCCGAAAGCGAGCGTAACGTCTGAAACAGTGATCATCTGTCATCCGCCTGATTGCAGTATTTGTAAAACCGGGTCATGCGAGTACGGCAAGAAGGTTCGCCTCGGCGCCCACGGCGATGCATGGTGAACCAGGAAAATATATGGGGCCGGAAAAGCAAGCGGCTTATTGCATGCCACGAATAAAAAAACAGTCCCCCCTCTCCCTGTCCCGCGCCGGGCGGCGCTCAAACCCGGGAACGCGCCTCACTCTTTTATGATGGCCTCGTATTCCTCCATGACCTCGCGTTCCGCCGCGGCCATGGTCCCCAGTATCGCCGGATAGTTGTTTTTCAGGACACTGATACAGTCGCCGTCAAGGGCGTTCTCCTTTCTCATGTCCTCGAGCACGCGAAAGACCTGTTCGCGGGTCATCCCGGCGCGGTACGGCCTGTCCTCGATAAGCGCCGTGAACACGTCGGCCACCGCGACGATGCGCTCTCCAACACCGATCTGGTCCCCGGAGTAATGAAAGGGGTACCCTTTGCCGTCGATCCTCTCGTGGTGCGACGACGCGTACCGGGAGATCGTGTCCAGGCCCCGGAGGGAGCCAAGCAGGCGCCAGGTGTGAAAGGAATGGGACTTCATGATGTTCCACTCGCCGGCGGTAAGCGGGGCCGGCTTGTCGAGTATCTCCGGCGGAACGACGAGCTTGCCCACGTCGTGGAGATATCCGGCAATCGCGAGCTTCCTGATCTCCGTGCCGGGGAGCCCCGCCTTTTCGGCCAGGGACCGGGATACCGCCGAGACCCGGCTCGAATGGATCGCGGTGAATGAGCTCCGGAAGTCTATGACCCGGCCGAACAGCTTCCCCATCTGCATGAGGAGCCCGTCGTCCATGTACACGGTGAGCGGGCGGATGCGGTCGGCAAGGTACTTTTCAAAATGGGTCGAGGTCGAGATGAACCAGAAGAACTCCCTGTCCGCGATGGAGAGGAACGCGTCCACGTGCTCCGGCACGAAGACCGTCCCCGAGCCGGACCGTATCGTCTTGATGATCCTTTTCGTCTGCGACAGGACCTCCTCGCCCTTATTTATCAGGATGGAGATGCGGTCCGCGAGGTGTATGATAAAGCTCCCGTCGCCCACCAGGGACCCGCCGGACATGCGCCCTTCCCCGTGGTTCCAGTGGGTGTGATGATGGCGCACGAGGGGCGCGAGGTACGCGAGCGGGGCAAAGGTGTCAAGGAACCGCGCCCCGAGCTCCGCGTGCCGCTGCGCGTCCACGACCTCGTAGTTCAGCAGGTCGAGCCGCTCCTTCAGCGACAGGGCGCCGATGTCATGGAGGAGGCCGGCAAGGGTCACGTCCACCATGTCCGCTTCCCGCATGCCGAGGGCCTCGGCTATAAACATGCTGATGCACGCGACCTGCTCGTTATGGTCCGCGATGCGCACGTTCACCAGGTCAAGCGCGCTCGAAAGGCACATGACCATGTCGGAAACGGGAAGATGGTATTCAATATCCTGGCGATTCATTGCTCCGTCCGTCTGCATACTGAATTCAAATGCGTTGTTTGAAAAAACCGCTGTACCGCATGTCGGTCTTCAGTATATGGGTGA
>Ga0116149_1005153_pt1 | contig 12443 bp, 10 predicted proteins | sample AD_UKC057_MetaG_FD_89787 | JGI IMG/M metagenome (GOLD analysis project Ga0116149, IMG submission 89787) | Active sludge microbial communities of municipal wastewater-treating anaerobic digesters from USA - AD_UKC057_MetaG | ecosystem: Engineered > Bioreactor > Anaerobic > Digestate | place: USA...
AATTGGAGTAATGCCTGGACTGCGGCGGTGACATGATTGAATGGTTGATCTTTTCGTATTTTAATTAGAGTTGCTCATATTTTAGCGGCGCGCGAAATTTCACGCCCCCTGTCCGGCGTTTTTTGTGTTGAAATTGCTCGCTTCATCTATCCTCTTGGTTCAGATAAGGCTCATTGTGTCCCTTGAACCTTGGGTGAATACGACGTAATTTACCCGGTATTAATATTGGAGAAGGATCTGTTGTCCCGGCAGGAGCAGTCGTAACAAAGGTTGTACCACCACTTGCAATTATGGCCGGATTTCCAGCGAAAATTATTGGAGAAAACGTAAGATGGTATTGACCAAGTTAATCCGGATTTGCTCTTGCTTTTTGTGATGATCATTTGTCGTCAATACTACTTATTTGCAGGATTCGCATAGTATGATAGATAGAGTATAAGTGACATATTAAACTCATAATTGATTTGCTTATTTCCTGTATAATGTTTGTTTAAGAAGAACAATAAGTTTTGCAGTCCGCATTTTCTCGCCAGCTGGATTAATATGAGCAGAGGCATCAAGGAATAATTGTTCAGGATAAATGAAATCAACAGGTTTTCCTAAAATTTGCAACTTGATATCTTCTTTCAGCCAATTGTAAATTGAAAGGATATCATTTCTTTGTTGATAATAGCTCTGATCATGCCATGGAGAAAAAGATATAAATGTCCGAACTTTGTTCCGCTCACAGTACACGTAAAAATCATTCAAAAAGGACCAATTGTTCCTTGAGATATCCTTGAACTTGATAACCGGTATTCGCAATGGTCTTTTCACCGGCCATTGCAGTCGCAGTTCTCCGCGTTCATTGTAGGCCTTGTAATAATCCTGAAGGCCACTCTGCCCCAGCTTACTCCAATAGCCGCTCCGGATATTTTGCAGGGCCGTTTTCGTCCTTTGCTGGGTCACCTCGACAAAGGCTTTTATGCCGTCCCCAAGACGGCCCTCAACGGCATATCTGTAAAGCCATTTCATGGGCGATGCCATGAATATAATCTGCTCTGATTCATGATTTATGGAATTGTTATTATTGGCGCTATAAGCATGATACTCGATAATAAAAACAACTATGTCTCCCGGTTTCAGGTACGGCTTAATCTCATCCAAATAGTATTTGTAATTGATTCCATACCACATTCCGAGATTCACCACTCGTAAGGGAAGGGCCTTCTCAATCATGTCGCCCTTAATGGAAAGGACATTGCTGCCGCCTATAATAATGATCCTCGGCGGCATACTCTTTTTGAGTAAATCCAGTTTGTTGATGGCGACGGCGTACTCCGTCGTATAAACGCCGGGGCTAAGCCATATACAGGCGATTACGGCGGCGACGAGTGAGGAGAGAAGGCACAATTTCATAATAAAGGCTTTCATGGGCGCCCTTTAAAAGTTAAAGTATATGAACTGGGTATTTGAATACATGCCGAACAATAGAATTGATAAAAGAATTATCAGGTAAAAGGACCATCGGAATATCGTTCTTTTTTTTGATATCATGGCGATGAAATCGTCTTCTCGCTGGATAATCTCGGTCATGGCGAGTAACCCCAGTGATATGAAAAGTATGGTCATCTCAATGAGGTACTGTTTTGAATTGAAACCGAATATGGTTATGGCATTTGTTTTTCTTATCATTATTTTACTGAAGAACTGGATGCCTGTAAAATCGTGAAATAGCAATGATCTCACCGATGAGAACAACCCGTTGAGTATGCCCCCTATCATGCGGCCCGCGTCGTTAATGGAATTGGCTCTGAAGAAAATCCATGCAAACATGACCAGGATAAAGGTGATCGTCATTTGCAGAGCCCTGTGAAGGGATTGGAAACGGACGATTCGAGTCAGTCGTGTGATCGTATCCCGCACTGGCTTTGTTATCATGCCGATTATAATGTACATTCCATGCAGGATTCCCCATGTGATGAAAGTCCAATTAGCGCCGTGCCAGATTCCGCTGATTAAAAATGTAATAAAAATATTAAAATATACCCTCGGTTTAGACCCCCTGTTCCCTCCCAGGGGGATATACACATAATCTCTCAGCCATGATGAGAGAGAAATATGCCATCTCCTCCAGAAGTCGGAAATCGAAATTGAGAAATAAGGCTTTCTGAAATTATCGGCAAGACGAAACCCGAGAACCCGGGACGAGCCAAGGGCGATATCGGTGTAACCGGAAAAATCGGCATAGAGCTGCAATGTAAAGAAGAAAGCTGCCACCAGGTAATGGGACCAGTCATAACGGACGACGTTATTGAATATATCATTAACCGGTATTGCCAAGCGGTCGGCAATGACGAGCTTTTTGAAGAAGCCCCAGGCCATAAGGATAAGTCCATCGGATATTCTGCCGAAGTCAAGGTTCTGTTTTTCATGTAGCTGTTTTAAAAGGGATGCAGGTCTTTCAATAGGTCCGGCGATAATCTTCGGGAAAAACATGATGCATAGGGTGAATATGCCGGGATGATGTTCCGCTTGTATCGAACCGCGGTAAATATCAACAATATAGCTTATTACCTGAAAAACATAGTATGAAATGCCAAGGGGGATCAGTATCTTTAATATGGGGACCGGATATTGAAGGTGAAGAGCTTTGGCTATGGCGGCTATGTTTGAGTTGAAAAAGTTCAAGTATTTGCATATAAAAAGCATTATCACGGGAAGGGTTATTCCGATGACTAAATATATTCTGGCAGTTCTTTGGTTGTTTCTTTCCCGGTACTTTTCTATTAAAATGCCGGTGCAAAAGAGAACCGCCGTGACTGCAAGCAATAACAGGAGTGCAGATACTGAAACCTGGACATAGAAATAGCAACTTGCTGCCAGCAACCATATCCATCGCAATGAATGCGGAAGGACAAAAAAAATAATTGAAACAATGGGAAAGAATACAATAAAACTAAATGAATTAAATTCCATATTGGATCTGGTGTTTATTTTATATAGGATTAATTATCCGGATGATACAGCTTCATAATATGAAATATGGCATATTTCATTGTCAATTAATAAATACTGATGCATCCAGTAATAGTCAAAACCACAAGGAACCTGTGAGCAAGCTGGTGAAGTATTAGGGCGTCTATTTCAAAAAGGGAGATTTTATATTCCGTGAAAACGATCCGGCCGATGTCATGTATATGATCCACAAAGGAAAGGTCCTGATCAGCAAGGGGGCCGATTCCTTTGATGAAATAATACAGGTTCTCGGTGAAATGGCCGTCATCAATGAAATGCCCCGCTCGGCCAGCGGCGTGGCCCTGGAAGATTGCTTGCTGATCAAGATGGACCGGGTTTCCTTCCCCTCATGCGAGAGAAAAGCGGCGTCACTTCAACGAGTTCATCCGCTGTAAAATCTCCCCTAACATGCGAATATTCTCCCCGTACTTCGCCCAGTTGCCCTCGCGCATGTTGGCTTCCGCCTGGTTGTAGTGGTTGAGGGCGCGGACCGCCAGGTCCCGTATCATCGTTTCGCGCGTCTCGCCCGCCACGGGCCCCTGGTCCACGAACACGTTGCCGGAGAAGAGCCGCTCCAGCGCGGCGGGCAGGTCCGGCTCCATCACGATCTTGTCGGAGAAGGACACGATGACCCGCCTGAGCTCCGGCATCTCGCTCGACACTGCCTTCAGGTAGAGCGGCTGGATGAAGAGGATCGATTCCTCGATCGGGATGGCCAGCATGTTACCCTTGATGATGCTCGATCCCTTCTGGCTCCAGAGCGTGAGCTGCTTGGAGATGTCCGGGTTCTGGTTGATGCGCGCCTCGATCTGGAGCGGCCCGTAGGAGAGCTTGTCTTTCGGGAGCTGGTAGAGCTTCAGCTCGCCGTAGTCGGGCATGTCGCACTTGGCCGTGAGGAATGCGATCATGTTGTCCTTCTTGAACGGGGTGAATGGAATGATGACGATGAACTCGTCCCGCTGCTCATCGGGCAGGCGGGTCACCAGGTAGTAGCTTTCCACCGGGGCCTCGGAGTTCTCGTACACCTGGTTCGCGATGTGCCAGGCGTCCTCGTTGTTGTAAAAGACGTTCGGGTCGGTCATGTGGTAGGTCAGGAGCATGTTCGCCTGAACGGTGAAGAGCGACTCCGGGTAGCGGAGGTGGCCCTTCACCGGCTCGGGCATCTTTGACATCGGCTTCATCACGCCGGGGAATATGCGGCTGTACGCCTTGATGATGGGGTCCTTCCCGTCCGCGATGTAGTAGTTCATGGTGCCGTCGTAGGCGTCGATCACGATCTTCACGCTGTTGCGGAGGTAGTTGATCTTCCGGCTGCCGACCGCGATCGGGGTCGAGTAGGGAAAGAGGTCCGTGGAGGTGTAGGCGTCGATGATCCAGTAGAGCCTCTTGTCCGCGATGACCAGGTACGGGTCGTCGTCGAATTCCAGGAAGGGCGTGAACTCCTTCACCATCTCCACGATGTTCCGCCGGTAGTGGACCCGGCTGCTGCCGTCGATGGTGCCGGATATCAGGATGTTGATGTCTTTAAACGCGGCGGCGAAAAGGATCCGCTTGAAGATCGAGTCGAGCTTCGTCCCCCCCGTGCCCTTGTAGGTCGTGAACTTGTTGACCTCGCCGTACGGATAGTCGAACTCCTTCATCGCGGTGTTGGTGATAATGTAGGAATTGTTATGCTCGCCGAAATAGATTTCGGGGCGGTCGAGGGGGATGTCCACGCGGAACTTGGGCGGTATGTCGTAAATCAGCATCTCCGGCTGCCCCTCGGACGTCACCTTGTCCACCCGCGAGAGCGCCAGCCCGTAGCCGTGCGTGTATACCAGGTGCAGGTTCTGCCAGGTCTGGCTGTTCCTGGAGAGCCGGTCTATGGACAGCTCCCGCGCGGACAGGTTCACGGCGATCTTGCGGTTATCGATCGTGTACCGGTCCACGTCCACGTCGTTGAAGAAATAGTAGGGCTTGAGCTCCTGCAGCTGCTTGTAGGTCTGCTTGAGAGGCCGCCAGTCCCAGAGCCGCACGTTTTCCAGGGTGTTCCTATTTTTGGCGATGTCCTGGTAGGACAGGTTCTGCTTGTTCGCGAAGGGCATCTCCTTGACCCGCTCGATGTCGTAGGCGATGCGGGTGTACTTGATGTTGTATTCGATGTACGCCTTTTCCTTCTCCAGCTCGTTCGGGTCCACGACGAAGCGCTGCTGGATCGCGGGGAAGATGGTGCCCAGGATGAAGTAGACCGGGATGATGGCTGCCAGGAGGATGAGGGGGAGCCTGAAGCTCCGCTTGAATATGTTGAACAGGAACAAGCCGGCGGCGATGAACGAGATGACCATGGCCGCGTTATAGGCGAGCAGGTTCGCGTTCACGGCCGTGTAGCCGGCCCCGTAAAACTTGCCAATTTTAGAGAAGAGCAGCTCGTACGCGTCCAGCCGGTACCCGAGCCCGTACAGGAACACCATCATCGCCAGGAGGGTCGATATGTGCGCCCGCGCGAAGAGCGAGAACTCGAGCCTGCTGTTCTTGAGCAGTATCCCGCCGTTGATCACGTGGAACACGACGGAAAAGAGCGCCGTGATAACGAGGCAGGACATCAGCCACCCGTACAGGAAACGGAGGAAGGGGAGGCTGAACACGTAAAAGCCCAGGTCCATGGAGAAAATCGGGTCTTTCGGGAATCCCTCGAACGGCACGGCGTTCATGTACAGGAGGAATTCCTTCCAGAAGGAAGACGCGCCCAGTCCCATGAAGAAACCGCCGGTCAGCACCCCGATCGCCAGGATGATGAAGAGCGCGCGCTTCGGCGAGCCCAGGAGCGGGAGCTGGAGGCGGCTCAGGATGTTGCTCGCGAAGATCCTGCCTTTCCCGCCCAGTATGCGGATCAGGAGAAAGTTGAAAGAGAATATACCGACGAATATCAGGCCGAAGAGCAGGTGCACGTTGAACTTGGTGAAGAAGAGCACCCAGAATATCTCCAGGCCGTTGTATATCCGGAACCATTCGTAATCCGTATAAAACCCCGACAGGGAGGAGAGAATAACGTAGATAATGACAAAAATGGTTATCGCGAAGATCAGTTTCTTGTTCATGACGGGTTCCCGGTTATGAGTAGTATCGCGCAGGGGCCGGCGCGTTGGGAGCAGGGTACATACACGGACCGGGTTAATCAAGCGATTTTTTCGGGGCCGGAGGGCCTTTTCCGTCAGGGTTTCCGGTGTCTTTTTTACTTGCCGATTCGACGCGGGGAGGGTAGTGTTGGCGGGATGCCTGTTTTTCTATGTAAATTGTTGGTATTGCCGGTAGTCATTGCGAGGAGTCCCGATGCAATCGGGATGACGAAGCACCCTTCGACTCACTTCGACAGGCTCAGTGCAAGTCGCCCAGGGACCGGTCGGTTGCCGAGCGTAGCCGAGGCGCGCTTCGCTCCGCCCGCGATGACATCCGGAGAGATTATTCCCTGAGAGAAATGAGACTATGGACTGCACGGACAATCCGAACAACGGGAAAAAGATGATCGCGAAAAAGGTGCTGGGCGTAAAGTCCTTCATGGTGATGGACGTGATGGCCCGGGCCGAAGAGCTGGAGCACGAAGGAAAGGACATCATACACCTCGAGGTCGGCGAGCCCGATTTCGAGACCCCGGAGGTCGTGCGCGAGGCCGCGATCGGGGCGATCCGCTCGGGCAAGACCCATTACACGCACGCCATGGGCATGCTGGAGCTGCGCGAGGAGATCTGCGCCTTTTATCACCGGGAGTACGGCGTGGAGGTCAGCCCGGACCGGGTGCTCGTGACCTCGGGCACGTCGCCGGCCATGCTCCTCATGATGCTCTCGATCCTCGAGCCGGATGAGGAGGTGGTCCTCTCCAACCCGCACTATGCCTGCTATCCCAACTTCATCGAGGCGGTGGGCGGCCGCGTCGCCGAGGTGCGCACGCACCCCGACGACGGGTTCCGGTACCGGACGGAGCAGATCCGCGCGGTGCTCACGAAACGGACCAAGGCCATACTTATCAACTCGCCGTCCAACCCGACCGGCATCGTGATGACGGAGAAGAACCTGGAAGAGATCGCCGGGTTTGAGGGCCAGTTCATCCTCTCGGACGAGATATACCACGGCCTGGTGTACGGGGGCCGCGCGCGGTCGATCCTCGAGTTCACGGACCGCGCCTTCGTCATAAACGGCTTTTCCAAGCTCTACGCCATGACCGGGTGGCGGCTCGGCTACCTGATCTTCCCGAAAGAGTTCTCCCGCGTCATGGAACGCCTGCACCAGAACTTCGCCATATCCGCGAACAGCTTCGTGCAGGTTGCGGGCATCGCGGCCCTGCGCCACGCGGGTCCCGACGTCGAGAAGATGAAGCGGACCTACAACGAGAGGCGGGTGTACATGATCGGGCGGCTCAGGGAGCTCGGGTTCGAGATCCACGTGGAGCCGACCGGAGCTTTCTACGTGTTCGCGGACGCGCGCCGCTTCTGCACCGACTCGTACAAGGAGGCCTTCAGTATCCTGGACAAGGTGCGGGTGGGGGTCACGCCCGGGATCGATTTCGGATCCGGCGGCGAGGGCTTCCTCCGCTTCTCGTACGCGAACTCCCTGGAGAACATCAAAGAGGGGCTGGACAGGATCGCGGAGTATATGAAGACGAGGGGATGATTTTCTTTTTCTGCCCGGCGCGTTTGGCGCCTATCCGACAGGAGCGTGGAATACAGGATGAGAGTTTCCTTTCCGTATGGCACGGGATTTCACGAGCTCGAGCTCCCCGCCGGCGCGGTTATTATCGAGCCGCGCGCTGCGGAGGCCCTGGCCGATGAACGGGCGTCCTTCCTGGCTTCCGTACGGGAGCCCATCGGCGCAGCGCCGCTCAGGGAATGCATATCATCCGGCGACCGGGTCGTTATCGTCACGAGCGATAACACCCGCCCCCTCCCGAATGCGAAACTCGTTCCCTGGATAATCGAGGAGCTCCGCCATGTGCCCCCGGAGAATTTCACGGTGCTCATAGGCACGGGGAGCCACCGCGCCTGCTCCGCCGCCGAGATCAGGGAAATGTTCGGGAATGATGTCTCCCGTACGCTGCGCATCGTCAATCATGACGCGTTCGATGCCGGCGGTCTGGGGAAGGCTGGCGTCACCGACAGGGGCGGGGAGATATTCCTGAACAGGGAATACCTGGAGGCCGATACAAGGATCACCCTGGGGTTCATCGAGCCGCATTTTTTCGCCGGCTTCAGCGGCGGCCCCAAGGCGGTGATGCCCGGTATCGCGGGGATCGACGCCATCATGCGCTTTCACTCCGCCCCGGTGATCGACGACCCGCGCGCGACCTGGGGCCTCCTGCGCGACAACCCGGTATACGAGATGGCGTCCCGGGCCGCATGCCTGGTAAAACCCGATTTTTCCATACAGGTAACCCTGGGGCCCGGTCACGGCATTACCGGGTTCTTCTGCGGGGATGTCCTGGAGGCGCACCGGGCGGGCGCCGTGTTCGCGCGGGAGTCTTCGATGCGCGCCTGCGATACGGCTTTCGATATCGTGATAACCTCGAACAGCGGCCATCCCCTCGACCGGAACTTCTACCAGGCGGTGAAGGGGATCTGCGCCGCGGGCGAGATCGTTGCCGGAGGGGGGCGTATCATTTCTCTCTCCCATTGCGGCGAGGGCATTCCGGACGACAGCGAATTTCATGAAATATTAAAGTCCCACGGAACGCCCGGGGGCCTGCTTGATATGATACGGGACCCTTCCTTCGCGCGCCCGGAGGCATGGCAGGTCCAGAAGCTCGCCGCCGTGCTGGCGCGCGCCGAGGTGCATCTCTTCAGCGCGATGCAGCGGGACAAGGCCGCCGACACGCACTGCATGCATTGCGCCGACCCCGTCGCGCTGCTTGCCCGGTTCATGAAAGAAAAACCTGATGCCAGGGTTGCCGCGTTGAGATTCGGACCCCTGAGCATACCCTATATAAGAGAAAGAGGAGGACTCTGATGATAGCATATATGGCGGTTATCGGATGCATGCTTGTAACGGTGGCGCTGCTTCACCGTAGCGAATTCGCGGGCGAGGAGAAGGGGATACATCTGTGGAAGCCGCTTTCGTCGACGCTGATGACGGCGGTCCTGCTCATCGCTTTTTCCAGGGGCGCGTGCTCGCGCGCGGAGTACACCCTGGCCCTTCTGGCCGGCATGCTGCTCTGCTTCGGGGGCGACATGGCGCTCATGTTCATGAACCGCTCGAAGAAGGCGTTCCGGATCGGCCTGGTCCTGTTTCTCCTGGGGCATGTCGTCTACATCGCCGTTTTCACCTGGTTCAACGGGTTCCACCGCGAGGACCTGATAAGCGGCGCGGTCCTGGCCGTCCTGGGGATCGGGATTTACCTGTATCTCCTGCCCGGCCTGGGCGAGATGAAAGTCCCGGTGCTCGTGTACGTGATTATTATCAGCCTCATGGTGAACCGCGCGGTTTCGGTATTTTTCGGCGGCTATTTCACGGCCATCCAGGCCTGGCTCATTACGGGAGGGGCGGTCCTGTTCTATATTTCCGACGTGATCCTCTCGCTCGCGCGGTTCCGCCATACGTGGCGCTATGGCAGGATAAACCTCGCTTTTTATTACGCGGGCCAGGTCCTCACGGCCCTGAGCGCGGGATTTTTCTGCGGGATATAGCGGGCACTTCCCGGTTTCAGTCGGGGAGCGCCTTAAACGGATTAATGCAGTTCAGGAAAACTCATCATGTTAAAAGAGCTCAATGTAGCCCAGAAAGAAGAGGATATCTTCAGGCGGTGGTTCAAGGATGACTACTTTGACCTGATCGTCTGGTACAACCGGAACGATTACTCCATACGCGGGTTCCAGCTCTGCTACGACATTGCCCGCAACGAGCGCTCCCTCACCTGGACTGCCGGCCGGGGCTTCGCGCACACCGGGGTGGACGAGGGAGCCCGGCCCATGCGCCACCCGTCCTCGCCCACGCTGGTGGAGGACGGCATATTCCCCGGGCAGTCGGTGGTGGAACGGTTCATCCGCTCCTGCACGGGCATCGACCGGGTCATATCCAGGCTGGTAATCTCGAAAATCAACGAATTCGGTAACCTTAATCTGAATCTTGAGGAAGTGTATGCCGCACTGGATGCCGCAGCAGGAACTGATACGTCGTCGCCGCAGCATCTTCCGGGTCACTATGACCCCCCGGGATCGCCGGGCCGGGCCGGAGGACCTGCGCCAACAACCTTTTCCGGTTTTGTAAAAGAGCTTGTCACGAAGAAGCTGAAGTCGGCCATGGCCCCGGGGCAGCCGGGGGATGGCAGGAAAAAAGCCGCCTCCACAATCAACGAGGAGTACAGGATCGAGACATCGAATGAGGACCTGGACGGACTCGTGAAGAAATCGCAGCAGCTGGCGAAAAAAATATCACGGAAGAAGAAGAGGTGAGAACGCATGAAAAAGGTATTAGTAGCAATTTCCATCCTGATCGTCGTCATCGTGATACTGCTCCTGCTGGGCAAGAAGCAGATCACGACCGGGATAGTGATAGACGCACCTGCTGACGCAGTGTGGGCGGAGTTGACGGATTTTCCCCGGTACCCGGAATGGAACCCTTTTATTAAAAAAGTCAGCGGCGAGATCGCAAAGGGCGGCACAATCGAAGTTACCTTTCATACGAAGGGAAGCGATCCGGTGGTGTTTACCCCGACGATCCTGGCCAATGACCCGAACAGCCTGTTCCAGTGGGAAGGCAGGCTGCTCATGCCCGGTATTTTTACGGGACGGCACACCTTCCAGCTTGAAACAATCGACGCGAAGAAAACGAGGCTCGTTCAGAAAGAGGACTTCAACGGGATTCTGGTCCTGTTCTTCAATTTCGATTCCACGGTCGAGGGATTCACCCTGATGAACGAGGCCCTGAAGAAGAGGGTGGAGGGGGCGCGAAAGCGAGGATGATCTCGCTTTCGCATGTAGGTGCGCTGCCCGCCTCTGTTAGCGTCGGGTTTAAACCCGACGCTAACAGAGGCGGCGGCGGAAATCTTGATCGAGAATTCCTTGCCCTTGCTTTTCGGGGCAGTTATTCTGCATGTTGTTTTTTGTGTTGTTAATGCTCTAATTCCTTAACTTTTATCATTAATCGGCACGATATGCGAAGCATGTTTTTATTATTGACTTCATGTGTGGATATGGGTAGGATTTATTGATGATTATGTTCGATTTTATGGTTCTTATAAAAAAAAAATTACTAGGAAATAAATATGGCAAATAAATATTCATATCTTGATGAAAACGGCCAACCTGCCAATGTCCAGTTTAATTGGAAAAGAAATAAATGCAAAATAGCATCAAGTCTTGTAGGAATACTATCAGGAATCACATGTGATAAAATATTAAACGATATTGAAATATTATTTTTGCAAAATTGGGTTGATAATCAAGATACAAGGAAAGGAGATTTATATGATATCTATGAAGAGATAAATAAAATATTAAGAGATAGAATAATAACAGCAGAAGAAAGAGAGGACTTAATGTGCATGCTTAATGATTGCATAGAATATGGTCCAAAAATAATTGATACAGATGTCTCCATGAATGAATTTATAGGTTTTTTAAATGGAATTGTTGCTGATGGCAATATAAATGAAATTGAATTTTCTAAACTAAGGATTGAATTTTCAAAATATAATCATATCATAAAAAAATGGCCATTTGATTTGATAGCTAAATCAATTCATGAAATATTATTGGATAACATTATCTCGAAGTCAGAGTTACTTGAATTATGTTCGTTGATTCAAGAGATAACTGGTACCAGTTTTACAAGATATGGTGATGCTATTGGTGGAGCAACATCATTATTTGATGCACCAGTTTTAACATTTAAACAAAAAAATGTTTGTTTAACGGGTCAATTTATTTCAGGTACTCGTAATGCAATAAAAAAACAACTTGAGATATTGGGTGCTTTGACGCAGGATAGTGTAACACAAAAAACAGACATACTTATTATCGGCACATTAGCAAGCCGTGATTGGATTCATACAAACATGGGAAGAAAAATTGAAAAGGCTATTGAATTAATAAAATCAGGGTATAGTATAATTATTACAAATGAACAAGTAGCATTGTTAAATCAAAACTTATGAAATTAACAAATGAACGGTGTTGTCACGCCTCCGATCTTTATCGTTAATTATCAGAACTCAAGCCCAATATGGTGTTAAGCTTGTATATAATATAGGCAAATTCCGAATATTTCACCTCTGTCAGGGACGGGTTTAAACCCGTCCCTGACAGAGGTGGGCTGTATAATCTAGATTTCAGCACCTCACTCCCGCTACCGCATCGCGCCGGTAGTGTAAAATATCTTTCGCACTTTTAGATAATAAAAAAGTCCTCGATCTGACGATTTAAATAATAACCACAAAATTTAACTCTCAGAGGAGGACTTGTATGACTGATAAGATTATCGAA
>Ga0116149_1005169_pt1 | contig 12420 bp, 11 predicted proteins | sample AD_UKC057_MetaG_FD_89787 | JGI IMG/M metagenome (GOLD analysis project Ga0116149, IMG submission 89787) | Active sludge microbial communities of municipal wastewater-treating anaerobic digesters from USA - AD_UKC057_MetaG | ecosystem: Engineered > Bioreactor > Anaerobic > Digestate | place: USA...
ATAAACGAAAACGACCTGTACGAGAATTTTAAATAGGCAAATATTTGAATAAACAGGCTACTGAAAATGATTGCAGGAAATATTTTCCCGAAAAATACATGAACTTGTTTCTGCATATAAATCAATTTGTTAATATGGTAATGTGGCTTTAAGCTTTGACTTTAAAAACCTGAATTGTCTCAATCAACTTTAAATGAACAGCTATTAATCCTATCCAGGGCAGAAACAATGGATAGGCAGCAAAATCGACTAATTCAGATGCGATGTATGCTAAACGGCCTTTTAAACGTTTTGATTTATTTTCCGGGAATTTTTCTCTAACATACAAGGTGTACTGGTTAAACTTTAGCGAAAGTCTGAACAGATTAATCAATCGAAACCCGTATAATTTATCTGTATATTTTTTTCGAAGGTTTCTTATCATCAAATTGTTTTTACCATCTTTTGTGGACCAATTTTCGGAATTTGGGTTTACTACTTCGTATTTTTCGGAAAAACGATGTAATCTTGAGCCTTCCGAAATTTTACAGGTGGCCACCGATGGTGAAATGTTATATTTTAAAAAACGTTTTATAAAGAATAATGTTTTTATAAAATCATAGTTGGTTTCACCCGGAAAACCAACAACAATATTGAAGTCAATCTCTATTCCTGCATAAGCAAATTCACTCAATTGCTTTTTTGCAAGAGAGCTGCTAAAACGTTTGTTCATCAGGTTTAAAACTCTTGTACTGCCGCTTTCAATACCAAAGTACATTTGAGCACAACCCGAATATTTCATCAATTGAATTAATTCCGGAGTTAATTTTGGGTGAATGGCTATCTGCGAGATCCACTTTATACCTAGTGCCTTATCATGTAACAGTGAACACATTTTCGTAAGTTGTTCGATGTCGCCCCCGATGTTGGAGCAGGTCAACCAGAAATATTCTATTTGCTGAAATTGTTTTTGTTGAAAAACAATTTCTTCGACAATTTTTTCAGGCTCACGAAAACTGTATTTCTTTTGTATTTTGCATTCATAACAAAAAGCACAACGATTAACACATCCGTTGCTAACCCAAACCGGCAAAAATTTAAACGAATAAGAGTTTGTGTCGAAAGCATCGAATGCCGCAAATGGCACATCAGATAGGTTTCCCGAAGCATCACCGATAGCGCAGTATTTCCATGCATGCAAGCTTCGGATATAATATCCGGGCAAATTGCAGAAATCAGATGTGTTTTTGAAGTATTCCATTAACACAGGGAACGAACGATCGCCATCACCCGTACAAACTACATCCACTTCCGGCATTTTTTGCACAATTGTTTTAAGGTTTCCGAATTCTCCAAAACAATAAGGGCCACCCCATATAACCGAAATTGAGGGGAATTCCAATTTTATTTTCTTAACCAACAAATAAGTGAAATGCAAACTGGTATAGTGTACTGTAAATCCAATGGATAGTACCGTGTTCTGGCGAAGAAAATCAATGATTTCGTCGATGAGCGGGGTTGCAATCTGAAACAACGATGCTGCATTTTCCCTGTTGTTCCACACATGTTCGAGGTTTTCCGAAAGCCACAAACCAGGGTTTAACAGTCCTTTGGGGGCTTTTATTGCCTCGTGATATAAGCCAATATTCATGTCGAAACAAGTAACACGAAAATTCTTTTCTTTTAATCCTGCAGCAATGATGCTCAAACCATGTGGTGGAGCATCAATTACCCAGGCAGGACATTGAATAAGCAGTATTTGACTTGTCGGTTCAGGCATTGGCGTATAATGGAACAGCAATAAAGATAATAAAACTATTTTCAATTAACCGTAGATACTCAATTTCTGTTGCAAATTTGTTTACTTTTACAGCTCATTCGTTTGATGAGATGAACGCTTTGCGCAGAAAAATATCGGATGCGGCTTATCCTCTGTGGAAGAGGTACAACAATATTCGTTCGGTAACTATCAGCTATCCTCACACTACGGATTTCTGTCATTCGCTGGAACGAAGCAAGATGATTGCCTACAACAGGGAGCGTTTCTGGGGTGCTAAAAAACTGTTTTGTTACAATGCTTTTTCGAGCATGTTTTTCGATATATTCGGCAATGTGGTGGCTTGCTGCCGCTCACACAAAAATGTACTCGGTACCTACCCCGCACAACGTATTTCGGAGATATGGAATGGCGAGGGCTATCGTAAGATGCGTGAACACATGCGTTGCAACGATCTGAGTAATGGCTGCGAATATTGCGCGTTTCAGATTAACACCGGTCGCTTCAGGTCCTTACCCTCGACTCATATCGAAGAGGTGGTGAAACCGCGGAAACTTGGAAAATATCCACTGGTAATGGAGTTCGAACTGGCCAATACCTGCAACCTGCAGTGCGTAATGTGCTCAGGGCGTGTTTCGTCGAGCATTCGTAAACACAGGGAACAATTGCCGGCCTACAATTCCCCCTATGATGATGCATTTGTGGAACAACTCAAAGAATTCATTCCCCACCTGAAACATGCCTATTTTTTTGGGGGCGAGCCATTCTTAATCGATATATATTACAAAATCTGGGACGAAATAATCAGGCTCAATCCAAAAATAAAGCTTTTTGCGGTTACCAACGGAACGGTGATGAACGACCGCGTAAAGCATGTGTTATCACACACAAATTTCAATGCCATTGTGTCGCTCGATTCGCTCGACCAAGAACGCGATGAATCAATCAGGGTAGGCAGTCAGCTCGAAAAAGTTCTCGAAAACATAAAAACTTTCGACCGGCTTACAGGCAACAAAATTTCAATCAGTCATACCCCGATGACCCTTAACTGGCAGGACACACCCGATATTCTAAAACTGTGTATCGAAAACAATTACCGGGTAAACCTATCGTATATCGAACGGCCTTCGAAATTTGCGTTGTGGGCTCAAATGCCTGAATATCTCGAAAAGGTTTACGAATACTACAAGCAGGTAGACTGGAGCCGGTATAAAAAGGGCTTTAATGCGCAGAATAATGTTAAGCTTTTTAAAGAGTGGATGGCACAGGTGGCCTATTTCAGGGATAAAAACCAAGAAATCCTGCAATCGTTTACTTCACTGAAAGAAGATTGTGAAAAATTATCCCAAATTATTTTGGAAAAACTGGATCAGGCTTATGCACATTTTAATATTTCCGACATCGAAGGAGCCGGTTTGAAAGCGGAATTCATCAGGCTAATCGGTAGCACCACGCCTACCCCCTGGTTTCAGAATGGCTTACAGGATATTGGGAACAGCTTATCGGATTTCGACTCATTACGTAAGGAGAATTTGCTGCCTTATATTGAAGCCCCCGGGTTGCTGGGCAATTTCCTGAACGAAAAAGGACAACATGAATTTTTCGAAGCGTATTATTAGTCAATTGCCTGATTTTTAACTTTCGTCAGGTCGAAATCTGCCCATCTCAATAAAATTCATCAGCATTTGCCCCACTTCTTCAGCACTCAGGTTTTCGACGGCATCCACAATTTCGGTTTCACTCAAGGCCCTTACCAAATCGAGCTGATAATCGCTAAGAAAAAACCTTTCGGGTAAAGATAATATTGCTTTTTCGATGAGAGCCACTGTAGGTGGATGCAGTTGTAATTTCTCCTGAATCATGGAAAACAAACCGTCCGGGGTATTTGGGTGCCTGCGTTGGTTCCGTTCCATCCAAACGGTATATTTTTCTTCATCAAGCTGTTTCTTTTGGTACCACGACCATACTTGTTGCTGAAAAGACCTGAAAAACCGCACGTTGCGTTTTGCAATATAGGTACCGGCACTGAATGTATGATTATTGTACTGATTATATACATCGAACAGTTGCTGAGCACTGAGTTCCCTGAGATCAAAATGTTCGGTATAAACAGTATTCAGATAAATATAGATTCCCTTAGAATTACAAAACTCGACCAGGTCGGGTATTTCATCCCAATTCTGCTGCATGGGGCACACCGAAACATTCACAAAACTGCCGTTCTTACGTGTATATTTGATGAACTTTTCAAGGTTTTGCATCACCGTTTCGAAATTTGCATTCTTACGAATTGATTCAAATCGTTCTTTTTTCAACGAATCGACAGATATACCAATCTGAAACCGACCTTTTTTCAGCAGGGTGTCAATTTTGTCGTTATAAATTGTTCCATTGGTTTGCAGGTTGATAAAACACTCGGGATTAACCTGCATCAATTCGTCCCATATACGATAATACGACTGAATCAGAAAAGGCTCCCCACCCAAAAACTTGGCAACCTTCAAATTTTTCAGCAATGGTTTAATCTTTTCGATGAAAGAATCATCATACGGACTTATATGTTGAGGTAGTCCCTGAGCACGAGCAATCGACGAAGAAAAACCGGCATGGCACATTACGCACTGCAGATTACAGGTATTATCGAGTTCAAAAATCATTTCTACCGGACCCTGCATTGTTTTTTTCATCCGGTCGTAAAGACGGGCTTCGACCCCTTCGAAGTTTCCGGCAAGAATCTGGTTACGGCAATGCTGACACCCGCAAGAAAAATCGTGTCCGTTGAGTTTTTCGAGCAGTTGCTTTCGTTTATCACCCGAAATTGCATCCACCGGATTGGTATCGGGATACGAGCCATACACATAACTCCGGTTAAAGCAGCAGGGAACCATGTCGCCATTGAAACCGAAATAAATACTTGCCATGGGAGCACGACAAACAGGCAAACCCGGTCCAACCGGCCGGGAGCGGTGATACTCTTTCAGTTGAGAAAGCAACACGGCCTTTTCCGATTCGCTGATATCATCATTCACCCCAATCGCAACATTTCGGTATGCCTTCCGGCGAAAAAGCAGGTTAAAAAAACGACTCAGGCTATCGCTCACATAATAAACAATATATTGAAGCTTTCGTTTCATACTGCTATAGCCCTGATGGTTTTTGTTTACCCACAAAAGTAATAAATTCGGTTATGCTTAACGTAATAAAAGCGTTCATCAGTTCATCGTATGGCATACTGTCGATAACCAGAATTATCTGTTCTCTGTTGGGTTGCCTGTTGATGACCTCAGCGAGATGTTCCATTTTTTCAATCTCAGCAGGGCCAGCATTTTTAATAATATTATTGTACAAAGCTTGTGAAATCGATTCGTTTTTTTGCTCCGGACTATTTAATTTCTTCTCAATCTCAATTGCTTCGTCGCGCCATATTTCGATAAGGCAAATCAGGTTTTGGTAATTATTATAATTCACCCGTTGGTTCCATGATTTATGCGGGAAATTGTACTTTCCCAAATGTTGAATGAGTTCGTCGAGATAGTTTGCTCCTGCAAATTTCAGCGACAGGTTTTCGGGTTTCACCACCGTATGAAAAAACACACCGGCATCGAGAGAATTCCCCAGTTCAATAAGTTCAGTCAGTTCGCGACTGTTCACCGTGAGCGGACAAACCAACAGGTTGATGCTGGTTTTATTTTTCTTACAATACTCGTTGAAAATGGCAATGTTAGCCATGGCTTTTTCGAAACTACCGTTTATTCTGATTTTTTCGTAAACCTCTTTTGTTGCCGCATCAACCGATACATTAAAATGCAGGTGTTTGGTTCGGGTCATCAGGTTTCTGATGCGGTCCGACATGGTATTGGCATTGGTCGTAATCAGTATTTCGCAGTTGGGATTCAACTCGATAATCATATCCCAAATCCGATAATACACCTCAATCAGGAACGGATCACCACCGGTAAATTCAGCCATCCTCAGGTACGGGATAAATTCCCTTAATTCTTCAATAAACGCCTCACCGTAAAAATTATCCGGTTTTGTTTCGCAATGATTGGCTTTACTGATGGATGACGAAAGATTGCTGTCGCACATGATGCATTCGAGGTTGCAGCGGTTGCTCAGTTCAAACTCCATAATAACCGGATATTTGCTTTTCGTGAACGCATAATGTTCATACTTTTGCATCAGCATGCTGCCATAAGCCCGATTGACAAAGAGATTATTGCAAAACCCACAATTTGAGCCAAAATCACAATGTCGGTGCTCATTTCGTATTTTTTCGAAACCACCCCGGAACCAGCTATCGCGGATGGATGACGCGCCATACACATCAGAATTATCGCCATACGTAGCATAGCATGGCGCCATTTTTCCGTGCAGACTGAAGAACATGCTGGTATAGGGCGCATAACAAAAATGCTTGAGTGGTCCGTATCGACGTTGCAATTGAAATTGACTGTAGTTTCGATTAAATTCCTGAGAATCACTACAATTTTCAATTGTTTTTTTGCCAAATACTTTAAACTGTAGCCGCCGCATGGTTTTAAACAACCATATCGAAATGCGCTTCATCCATTCGGGCAATATGGCATAGATTTTACTGAGCATTATTGCTTTTTTCAGATTTTAGCAAGCCGTTGCTGACAATAAGCTTATACAAACTATTCGACATCAGGCTATACCCTTTGCTGCTGCAATGTCCATCGGATATAAAATATGTGTTTCGGTCTGTTTTTATGGTATCAAAAATTGCCTCATTGTCAAGTAAAATTACGTCGTATTCGCGGGCAACCGAACGGATAACTTCGTTTACAGGATAAGAAAGCGACGATTTGTGCAAAAACGGGTAACACATCAATACAACGCTAACCCCATTATTGCGACAAATGTTAACGATTTCGGTTAAATCGGTTTTTACCCAATTATTGATTTGCGAAGTTGAGGCCACTTCTTCGGTATTTTCAATAATATGCACAACATCTGATTCCACATTCAGGCGGTGTAATCCAAACAATACCCTGTAATACAGAATAGTATCGTTGTATGAGTACCTGTTTTCGATGTATTTTTCAGGTAAAACGGGGCATTTTTTCTTAAGGTTAACCAACTCCATATAAGTGTCTTCGAGGTATGGGTCGTTTTTAATAGAATTCTTCAGTGCTGCATCATCGAACGACCCCGATACCAGTGCCGACAAATAATAATAGGCTGCTTTGAGCCTCGGAGAAAGTACAGTCGTGTTGATCGGTTTTTTATTGAACATCAGGTCGCGAAAATCATTAAAAAAACGCAGCCACTCTGATCCGGGCAAAATATGATTATTCAGACTGGCAGATAAGTGTGGACTGGCAGTAAAAATGCTGTACATGATAATATGGTAAATATCCAATTGCGAAATTGTCTTATTATCTATTTGTGTTTTTGTAACCGCAAGAATGGAATCGTCGTTATGGGTGCGCAATGCCATCAGAACCGGGGATAAACTGGTTGTATCAATCATGATAGATTCGGAAAACTGCACCCGTCGGTTAAAATACTCGTCGGCGGAAAATGTGTTTTTCTGGTTTTCGGATATGATGTTGTTAATTATCAGTTTCAGTAATTTAACTGTTTTCAACGACTCCCACCACGATTGTTTCCGAAATCCCCAAGAATTCCAGTAGTTGGCACCACCTGCCATAACAACGATTATTTTCGGCTTATATTTCTTTATATACCGCGGTATTTCCTGCAAAATCTGAGCAGAATTCTTGCCTGAACGTCCAAAGTTATACACTGCATATTGCGTCAACCCCATTCCATTAACCAGTGAATCGAGCTGAGAAGGGTACTCATATCCGGGGTCTGCGCCAATACTTTCGGTAAAACTGTCGCCTGCGCAAATTATGCAATTATCGGCAACAATGGCTTTTGCTTCCTGCTTTTCGATATGTGTTTTATTGTAGAAATACCCAATGATTCTCAGACTGACTTCGAGCACAACAAATGCAAAAACAATCCCGAGGGCAAAGGCTCCCAGACGGTTAAAAAATTTTCGGTGCTTTCCTAAAAACAATTTCAATCGGGTGAAAATGATTCTAATCCACTTTTTCAAGTTCTTAATATTGCTAAACGAAGCAATAACGAGCAACAGAATCAAAAATAAATAGCAAAAAAAGCGTAAATATTTCACCGGGCTCTGTGATGTATGGGTAAAGCATCGTATTGTACTGCCATAGGATTTATCGATGGATTTCAAAGTCCAAGGAATACATATCCAGTCAGTGTTACCAGTGGTTTTATAAACCCATTGCCGGCGAAATTCATCGCCATCAACCTTCACAACAGTTCTCCCGGTTTTGAAATAGAGGGTTTGAACTTTATTTGCCAAACCCACAGGCATCTGCATCGAAATGCTGTCGAAGTAATCGTAATATCTGAAATCGTGCCGCCAATCATTATATATATAAGTGTCGGTTGTTCTGTAATGCTCAAGGCAATAGACTGTAAATGCCAACTGAAAATTGCCGTTAAAAGCATTTACCCGTATTTCGTCAATTGAATCGCTCTCGATTCCGGTAAAATAAAATCCGGTTGTTTCGATAAACCGGTGGCTGCGGATATGTACAACCGCTATAACAAAGCATATAGCTGCAATTATTGCAGCGCTGAGCATACCCAAAACCCATTGTTTTTTTGTCAGGGCTATCATTTTTCGATAAAACAATTGCCCAGTACCAGACAGTCCATTTCCGATTTCAGGTAGTCGTTGATAGCCTCTTCGGGAGTACACACAATGGGTTCGCCTTTGAGGTTGAAGGAAGTATTGATAATAACCGGCACACCGGTTTCTTTCTCGAAAACATCGAGCAGGCTCCAGAGGCGAGGGTTGGTTTCCTTCGATACCGTCTGCACCCTGGCAGTGCCATCGATGTGGGTAACCGCCGGGATAATCCCGCGTTTGTCGGGCTTCACCAGTGGGGCCAGCAGCATAAACGGCGACAGATTTTTCATCTCGAAATATTCATTCGCTTTTTCTTCTTTAACCAGCGGGGCAAACGGGCGGAACCATTCTCGGTGTTTTATCCGATGATTAAGCACATCGACCATTTCGGGCTTCCGTGCATCGGCCAGAATAGAGCGGTTGCCCAAGGCACGCGGACCAAATTCGAGCCTGCCCTGAAACCAGCCTACAGTTCTTCCCTGAGCAATGCGCTGCACGGTGGTTGCAAGCAACTCCTCATCACTTAATTCGTTGAAGATAAGCTTGTTTTTATGCAGGGCTGCTTTAATTTCCCTGTCTGTAAAATCGGGTCCGAAATACGCATGCTTCATCTCGAAGCTTCGATTGTGATCCAAAATCTGGTTCCAAACAAAAAATGCTGCACCCACCGAACCTCCTGCATCGCCGGCACCGGGTTGAACAAAAATATTATCCACTTCGGGCAGTTCGAGTATCTTTTGATTGGCAACACAGTTGAGGAATACCCCGCCCGCCATACACAGGTTTCGTTTTCCGGTGGTTTTCACTGCGTGCCGGGCTGTTTGTATCAGCGACTTCTCAACCATATACTGCAGGGTTGCGGCAATATCTTTATGACGCTGTTCGTATTCTGTTCCGGGTTTTCGGGCTTCACCCAACAAATCAGTCAATTTTTTGGAATACATCCGTTTTCCTTTAATCAACGGGAAAAATGAATGATTCAAGCGGAAACTACCATCATCGGCAATGCGAACAATTTTGCTGAATTCATCAATAAACGAAGCCTGTCCGAAACTGGCCAGCGCCATGGTAGTGCCTTCGCCGCTGTTTGCTTTAAAACCGAGATATGAGGTAAAAGCCGAATACATCAAACCGAGTGAATCGGGGTATGAAATATGGTGGCTCATCTGAATTTTGTTTCCCGCACCAACACCCAAACCGGTCGTTTGGAATTCGCCCACACCATCGGCAGTAACAATGGCGGCTTCTTCGAATGGAGAAACAAAAAAGGTACTGGCAGCGTGCGAATAATGATGCGGAATAAACAAAACCCTGCCCTTAAACCCGATTTCTTTTCGCAAAACCAGCGGTAATACCAGCCTGTCCTGCAACCACAATGGCATGTTGCGATAGAATGCACCAAACGAAAAAGGGAATTTTTCGATATAGTCCTGCACAACCCGGTGAAATTTTACATAGGGCTGTTCGTAAAAAGCAACCACATCGATGTCGTTGAACGAAATACCTGCTTTCTGAACACAAAAATTGATTGCCTGTATCGGGAACGCAGAACTGTTTTTTGTCCGGTTCAGACGCTCCTCCTGTACAGCAGCTTCGAGTATCCCGTCTTTTACAATGCAGGCCGATGAATCGTGGTAATATGCCGAAATACCCAGTATATTCATATCAGTATTTTTCTAAGCCCAGTTTTTTCGCAATTTCGGCAAGTACCTCATCTCCAAAATTCAGTTCAAGCTGTTTCAGTGCATCATCGCGCAGGAGCACGCCTTCGCGGATAAGTTTGCTTGCCTCCACATGGTAATGGGTATATCCGTAATGCTTCATCGAATAATACACCGAAAGAAAGTTCAGCGAACAATTGGTAGAGCCTGTAGGATAGCTAAACACGGGTGCTTTCCAGCCGAGTTCTTTTTTAATGAGGTCAACATATACTTCAGGGCCAAAAGGCAGAAACCAATGCGGTGAAATCACCATGGTTTTAAAACGTTTTTTTGCTCGCGACAGCACTTCTTCCATGCTGCGCGGGAAGTTTTTGTACTGAGGCAGGTTTTTCAATTCATTGTCGAGAAAGTCGCGGGTATTATCGGCCATTTCTTTGAACTCAGCCGTGTGCACGTTGCATCCGCATTTCGACATGATTTCCTGTTTGGTGGACTGACCTTTTGTCCACCCGGCAACGATAATAGGAATTTCGTAACGGGCGGCTGTTTCGAAAGCCAGGTCCATATACCATATAGAACAGGGGTGGCAAATTACCGCTTTTGAACCACTGCTTACCATACGGGCAAACAGTTGCTTCATGTAACCCGACTTAAAAAACAGAAAATCAATGCCCAGAATTTCGACGGCTTTATGGATGTTTTCTAACGCCTCATCGGTTTCAAATCCATGATCAAAAGTGAACGCAAGCGGATTGAGTCCATAGCGCTTTTTCATATAATACAGGGCAGAAGTACTGTCTTTACCACCGCTGCACATCACCATACAATCGTATTTTTGCCTGCCCCGGTGCTTATCAAGAATCTTAATCAGGTCGCTTTCGAGGGGTTTCTGCGTTTCGAATTTTTCGGCACGCTGATGCGCAACACACAAATTACAAACCCCGTCGTCGTTAAGGTAAATACCGGGTTTATGCTCGGGCATTATACAATTGCTGCAAATCCTTGGGGTGTCAGCCATATATTTATTTTATCTTAATATTCATGACAATATTACTTGAATCGGTTGATTCAACCGATAATAATTCAAAATCGTTTTCTTCCTGCAGCGCCAACGGAATACGATCGAGGGCCACCATGTCGTCAACAATAAGTTGCAGAACCTCACCTGAATTCATGGTTTCGAGTTTAATCAGCAGTTTCGGCAGATTACCTGGACAGGGCAAACCCCGCAGGTCGAGAATTTCATCAGGTTTCATACTATACCCCGGCATAAATGAACGATACAATAACCGCCGGACCGATATAATACACCAAAATGGCCAAAAAAGCCAGTATCAGCAGCAGGGGGGCCAAAAAACTCAGCTTATGCTTTCTGATAAGAAGCCACATTTGCTTCAAAATATATCCTACTTTTCTCATAGTTTACGATTGGTTTTCGAAATGTTCCTGTGAATTTTTGATTGGCTCAGAGCTCACCCAATAGGTTTTTGCCTCAACAAAAGGTTTGGCCAGCTTTTTCCGTGTAAATATCACATAAAACAGCCAGGTAAGCGGAAACACCAACACATAGGTAAGAGTCAGAAAAATTGCAATCAAAATTTTCTGCACAAACCTTATGTATATCCACATAATTTTTTTCATCACTGTGCTTTGAACAAAATTAAAAAAATATTAGATTTAAACGAAATTAAAATTGACGGGGTGGAAAACAATGTGAAACGCAAATATTATGTTACAATATTACTGATAGCAATTGTATTAGTACTGGTATATCTTACAACAATTCAAAAGAGCAATTCCAATACTATAACTATTTACGTTCCTGATAATATTAAAATGGTGGCTTACAAATCGTATTATCACAGCATTGTGGTTGAAGACAATACAATTATTAGAAAAAGTGGTATAATACCTTACGAAAATTTTACTCTGATACTTTCGCCCAAAATCAGGCAGGAACATTGGTTTATTTCTGTTAATCAACAAAATAACATTGAAACTAAAAAATATTACCCCATTCCTTCAGAATTTCAAAAAGATAGCGAAGTAATCGTCTTTAATAACTCCGGATATCTAACAAGCAACAAACATAGAAATATTTGTATCTTTCTTATTATTTGCATCATAACCATAGTCATTCCTTTCATTAAGGACAGATCCGAATCAAATGAATAAAATCAAGGTTCTACTACCATTTTAGTGGGTACAGATTTAAGCCCCCATGAAAAAATAAGATTGCACTTCTAAAGTTTGGGAATTTTCTGTACCCTCTGGCAGCGATTTTTATTTCCTGGATTTTTCCG
>Ga0116149_1005172_pt1 | contig 12415 bp, 8 predicted proteins | sample AD_UKC057_MetaG_FD_89787 | JGI IMG/M metagenome (GOLD analysis project Ga0116149, IMG submission 89787) | Active sludge microbial communities of municipal wastewater-treating anaerobic digesters from USA - AD_UKC057_MetaG | ecosystem: Engineered > Bioreactor > Anaerobic > Digestate | place: USA...
CGTCAGCCCGCGGATTTTTCAATTTGTTCACTAGCTGTAATTTTGCGTATGTGGTATAATCGGGTCTGCTGAACGCGATGGATTTCAATGTTGAAGCTTATTAACCGCAGTGCCTTTGATATGAAAGGAGCGCCGTATGATCATACCAGATAACAAAACGAATGTGCCGCCTGACGAAATGAACACGCCGCGGCAGGCGTGCTACGAGATGTGTCCGGATCATCCGGATTGGAAAAAATTGTCCGGCGCGGACCGCGACGCCGCCATAAGGGATCTTCCGTCAAGCCTCCTGGAATCAGGAAATTTCGAAGGCGCGGCCGCGCTATTGACCAGTCTCGAGTTCCTCGAGGAAAAGGTAGCCGCCGGCCTCATATCAGAACTGATATCGGATCTCGAGACCGCTTACAATCGCATTCCGGAAGGCGTTGCGGGCAGGGACTTTTTATTTCTCATAGCCAGGTTTTTGAGGTTCGACTTCGATTTTTTGCGCTCGCATCCCGACCGCTTTTTTCAGTGCGCGTGGAACCGCTGCTGGTGGCACGATAATCCTGAGGCCGAAAAGCATTATCAGATGCTTCCGGGCGGCTGGACCGCCGATAACGCGCCGTGGAAAAGGCCGGGCGATAAAATCTGCAGGCTGCTCGAAAAGTGGCGCGAAATATATGAAAACCGTGAAAACACTTCGTGGCTGAGGGCTATGACGCCCCCCGCCGTGCCGCTTAACGGCCGCCTCGCGTGCTCGCTTGATTTCGGAAAGCGCCGCGGCGTTTCGTTCGCGTGCGCGCATCCGGCGGCAGGGCGTCTGGTCGTGCTCGACGGCGGCGGCGTCATCAGCGTTTGGGATATCGACCGTTCTGTAGCGGTCGAAAATATCAACGAAGACGATATCAGCTCCGACTCGTTCGATTTCGGCGGCGCCGATGATTACGAAGTGCTTGGATATATTAAAAACGACTATCGCGAAAAGCTCACGCGCATCTTATTATGGTCGCCCGGCGCCGGGCTTCGCATATACCGTTACGCATCGCCGGCCGTTATTCTTTCGAAGCGGCTGGGAAGGCTTTTCAGCGCGCAGGAGAACAAGATCTACTCGCTCGACCTCGCGAGCGGCGATAATAATTTCCTTTGCGAAATGCACGGCGAGAACAAATTTATTTACTGCATGGCGGTCGATGAGGAGAACGGCCGTATTATAACGGGTGCGAACGACGATCGCGTATGCGGATACGACCTTAACGCCTGCGAAAAATACTTCGAAACCCCGTTCGCGAGCTCGCTGGCGCAAATATTGATATGCCCCGGAACTTCCGATTTCATAACGCTTCACGACGACAGGTCGTTTTACTTATGGAACGCTCGATTCGGCAAGGCGATACGCGAGTTTGCGGGCCACCGGAAATTCGTCACCGGCGCGGTCGTCGATCGCGTCCGCGGCAGAATATTATCGTCGTCGAACGACGGCACGGTCAGGGAGTGGAACATCGCGGGCTTATTGGGTGCCTCTGCCGGAGAGGATTCCGGCGCGGCAGCCACGGCCCGCGCGGCTGAAGGCGGCGGAGGAGGAGAAAGCCGGGTCGCCGTCAGCGACCCTGGAGCATTTCAGAGCCTCGCGCTGCTGGACGACGGCCGCAAGATTATAACCGTTTCGGAATATTCGATAGTCAGCGTATGGTTCGATATGCCTTCAGTCGCGCCCGCCGGGCCGGTCCTGAAAAAGCGGGCGGCGATAAACTCTGCGGCGCGTTCCGGGGACGGAAAAAGTTACTTCACGCGCCACGACGACGACTCACTTGTCTTCTGGAACGCTAAAACCGGGGCGGCCGAGTGCGAGATCGACGCGCCCGTGACGGGCCCTCTTGTGCGGATGAGCGTCAGCGGCCCTGACTCGCTCATTATCGAGGGTTTCGAAAACGCCGGGATCCGCTCCATAACTTTAGTTAATACGCGAGAACGCTCGGTCGTTTTCAGCCGCCGGTTCGACGAAAAATTCTCGGAGTACACTTTCGACAGCGTTCATAACGTTTTTTACATCATCCGCGAAGATTGCCTCTGCGTATTCGATCTGGCGAAAAACGACATCGAAGAGGTTTTCAAACTCGAATACAGGTCGCCGAGCGGCCGGGCTGGAAAGATCATAGCGGCCGAACCGAAGGGAAGAGACGGTTCGAGTTTCACTAATCTGATGTATTTTAAAGTTCCGTCGCCCATTCCGGCCGGCCATTCCGAAAAGTTTTTCATATTCGACACGCTCGCAAAAAAGGTCTCATTCGAATATTGCAGGCCGGGCTATATAATAAGCGAAACGACGATAATATGCGAACATGAAATTTTATATTTTTATACCGTTAAGCAGCCCGAATTAAAGTGGTTCGAACCGCCTTTCGGCGCGGCGGCGGGCGAAAGGGCGATGCCGCTGCTCAACACGGAGCATTTCACAGAAACATACACCAACGCGGCTAAAGAGTTCGAATTCAATTTCATGCGGCTGTCGGATCATAAGAACGCGAAGTTCCCTTTGACGGCTCGCTTTACGCAGTCGTGCCTTTTGCGCGAAGGCCTGATGATCGTGATGGGCCATGTGGGCCCGCAGGCCTATAAGCCGGTCGAAGGCGAAAAATTCGAGGCGGTGGTGTTCGACCTGGTCAATTTAGCCGAGCGCATGCGCTTGAATCTGCCCGCGCCGCTTATCGAATACAATACAGACTGTCCGGGCTATTTATTGATGTCGCTGGCCGGCGGTTCGCTTGGCGTTCTGCCGACGGCCGATCTGAAACTATCCACAGCAAAGATTTTTGACAATTATATAAGCGAAATGATATATATCGCCGAAAATTTATTCCTGCTGACCGATTCAAAAGGCCGCCGGCAGCTGTTCGACGTTAAAAAGATGAGCGCCGTCGATTGCGGCGAATACATTGCCGGCGACCGGAATATCATAATCGAAAACGACGGCGGCGGTCTTGAAATGCTAACGTGCCGCCGCGGCTTCTTTCGCCGTTTGCGGCTTACGGATCCGCTGGGTCTGCAAAGTGAAGTTTCCGTCCAGGCCGTTCCGGGCGACGTCACGGATATGGCGTTCGTCACCGGCAGATACTGCTGCGTGCTTGACGGCAGGACGCTTCGCATAAGTGACGCGGCGGAAAATCGCGTTGAAACAATCGATCTGATGGACGCCGTAATTTCGGCCGCGGGCGAGGATAACATATCGTCGACGGGCGCCGCGCGGACCTTGTTTTCGAACTCGGGCCGCTATTTAATGTATTTTTTGAACTACAAGATGAATATCAGCGGGCGATGCGAGCGGCAGGCGATGTTGCTTTACGATCTCGAACGCGGCTGCCATGAAGTAAAGTGCGGCCTTTATCTCGACGGCGACTACGCGCCCGGCATTTTAAAGCCGTTCCATATTTCAGCCGAAAAACGGATATATTTTATGCGCAACGACGCGGACGACGACTTAATCGGCAGCGGTTTCTTCTTTTACGACTTCGAAAGGAACCTCGTCGGTGAGATCGACTTCAATTTCCTGTTTGACTACGACTTCACCTCGTTAGCAGTCGACGATCGCGGCGTTTATCTGGCCGCCGCCCGCCCCTACGGCCAGATACTGATAACCGATCTGCGCGAAGGCGATAAATACCTTCACGATTTCGAGCTGAACGAGCATTATTACCCCATCACATCGTTATATTTTACACGCGACGGCAAATATCTGATAACGCGCTCGCTCGACGGCATGACCGTCAAATGGAGAACCGGCTCGTGGGAGAAGGTCGAAACGATTGTCGATCCCTTTCCGATCTTCGAATTCACGCCGAACCACAAAGACGACCCCAGGCGCCGGAACTACCCGGAACGGCCGGATTATTTATGCTTTGCGGCCGCGGGCGACGAGGCCCTCCATTACAACATGCGCTCCGTTCTCGACCCGAACGCCGTGGAATTCATCGACCGGCCCGACGGCGGCGATCTCATCGTGATCGCCGATAAAGATAAACTGCGTTTTATAAGCGTGGAAAAAAAGAAAAAGGAGTGAAAAATATGTTTGACAAGCTGTGAATCAACGATCTGCCTCATTTGCCAATTATTAATTTTTTTGATATAATGATAACAAAGTCTGGATGAAATTTAAGGAGAAATCGATGAGGCAGATAATAATATATCCCGGTGAGGACGGATACTGGATTGCGGAATGTCCCAGCCTTCCCGGCTGCGTCAGTCAGGGAAAAACAAAAAGCGACTGCATAAAAAACATAAAAAAAGCTATCGAACTTTATGTTTCAGCGTTAAAAGAAGACGGACTTTCCGTGCCTGAAGAAAATTTTGAAGCGATGCTGATAGCCGTATGAGCAAACTACCGGTAATTTCAGGAAAACAATGCATCCGTGCGCTTGAAAAGAAAGGCTTTGTGATAAAACGCCAGGAAAGCAGCCACATAATATTGCGATGTAGCGATCCATTTTGCCAGCTGGTCGTACCGGATCACAAAATACTCGATCGCGGGCTTTTAAGAGCTATAATTCGTCAGGCCGGAATCAGTATTGATGAATTTATCGGATTATTGTAATAATTTAGCCTTTTTATTAACCGCTTATTAACGGCAGCGCTGACGCAAAAACTCGAATAGCCGCAATATTGCTTGCCGGCAGGCTGTCTGCAAAATTTTATCCCGCCTGCTATTCATTTTCCATAATTAATCCGTTTCTTGCCTTGCGGGCATATTAAATCCTTCAACATAATTGTGTTCATATTTTAACACTCTGCCATTGGCAAAACGCTCTATGGCAAAGTGTTTTTAATTACCGGTCAGCCCGAGGATTTTTGAATTTGTTCACTACCGGTTTTTAGAAAAATGCGGTAGAATTTAATTAGATGGGGCGAGGGCGTGATGCCCGCTGCCGAAGTTATCGAAGGAGGCGATCTATATGGTAAAAAACTCTCCAGTCATCAAAAAAAAGCGCGGGTCGTCCTCGGCGCCGGCCGCCGGGACGGATGATAAAGCGATCGTGAAGGCGGGCTCTTCGCGCGCGGTCGAAAAAGCGGCTGAAAAAGAGTATGAGGCGCTCTGTCCTGAAGACGCGGAAGATCTGCGCGAGCTCGACGCCGAGCTGAAAAAGCTCAATCTCAAGGTATTGAAGCTTCACAAGCTATGGTTCGAAACGCACCGCAAGGGGCTGCACCTTCCGATAGAACATGTGAAGGCGAGTTTCAGCGAATCCGAATTCACGAATTTCCTGGGCGAAATATTTGGAGGCGTGTTCTGCAAGACGAAGGCAATCGAGGAAAAGATGGAGGCCCAGAGGCGCGAGCTTGACGAGATCGACGAGCGCACGAAGGAAGTCGAAGACGAGATCGCCGAACTCAAGAGCAGGCGAGCTAAAATACTGAAAAGAAAATGAAAGAACAATATTCCATCTCCGAACGTTTAAACGAAATGGAAGCGGAACTCAAAGAAATTAAAATCCGTATAAGCGAAAGTTAAGGAGGAATTAATATGAAAAAGAAAACCGCGGCGAAAAAAATGGCGTCCGACATGCTCAACGATTTTAAAAACGTGCTTCCAATGGCCGGTTTCGATGTCATAATAAATGAATTCGTTAAAATGATCACCGCCAAATTTGAAGCCGAGATGAGCTCGACGCCTGACGGCCCTGAAAAAGAAAAGCAGCGCGGCATATTCGAAAAAATGATGGCCGACGAGCTCGACGGCCTCAAATCGCTTATAGCAAGCGAACATAGCGGTATCGGCGATCTTATAGATAAAGAATCGGGCGAGATAATAAGCGAGGTAGGAGAATATTACGACGAATCGGGCGAATTCGGCGACGAGGAGATCGACGAAAAAACCGCCGCGGAAATGGCCGAAAAATTCAAAAAAGCGAGCCGCAAAAAGATGGAGGACGAGCTGTTCAAACCCATGATGGAAGATTTCAAAAAGACGTTTTTGAATGATTGAAATGAAGATAAATAAAAGCGGAAACAGCGGATAAAATAAAATTTGATTTTAAAAATAAAACATAGTATAATCAAAACAAAAAAGGTTAAAATAGATATATTCAACGAAAGGATTAACTTCGATGAATAAAGCGCTTGACGCTGGCAATGATCAATATGAACCGGAAATTAATGATAACGATAAACCCGTCAAAGGTGAGAACTTAAATCGGTACAAGGAAATCTTTAAAGAAATCAACGGGCTGAAATTTTTAGACGACGCCGTCGAGATGTTGATGCCGCGTTCTATAAATACCGCCGATTTGAGTTTTGAAACCCGAAGCGGTGCAGGCGCCGGGCATGAAGAAAATAGCGGGTCGCCCGAAGCCACCGCGCAAAATTTTAAAGACCGCATAGATAACCGCGATTGCTATTTTGTTAAAATATGCGAGATCAACCATGACGATAAGAAGCCGCCGCGCGAAGTTTTCGAAAACGTTCTCGGTGCGCTCACCAACCCCGCATATAATTTCGTTTATATGATCTCCGGCTGCGAATCGGGCGTCGAAATTTTCTTCGGCGTGGTCAAAAATTACAAAAACTTCGGCGACGGCCACGATGATTGCGATAAAACAAAAATCCTGGTCAGCGAATATGGAAAAAACGTTCTCGAAGCGTCGCTGACTGGAAATTTTCCAGGCAGCAGGTTCAGAGGTAAAAATGGCGACTTGAAAAAGAAATTGAATAACTTTCTTTCGGAGAACGAAATGGAAGAAAAGATATTCAACCCCATACGCGATTCAAAGGCCGTGAGCATTTTAACCGGAATACCGTCGCTGAACGAAAAAAACGGGCTTGAAAAAACTGACTTTCAGGGCATCGACAGGCTCATCAACACGATGATGGGCTCTACATGGCAGTTTATAGTTATATGCGAGCCGGTTAAATACGAAGAAACGCAGAAACTCAAACAGGAGCTTTACGCCATATTCGACCACCTGCATTTAATGTCGAAAGTTTCGATCAATGCTTCGACCAATACCGGCAACAGCTTCGCGGCAAGCGAAAATAAAAGCCATACCCGGACTAAAGGCACCAGCGCGGGCGGCAGTGAAAGCGACTCAAGCGGCGGCGGTTCATCTCAACGTTCCAGCTCGAAAAATTGGGGCGATAATAAGGGCGATTCTGATTCTGAAGGCGCGTCAAGTTCTATAACATTGTCAAGCGGCGATTCTCAATCGATCACATTCGAAATAATAAATAAGCGGATCAATGAAATCCTTTCCTACATCAACGACGAATATCTCGACCGGATCAAACTTGGCGAAACAAAGGGTTTTTTCAAAACGACGGCTTATGCGCTGACGCGCAAAAATGCCATACACGAAAGACTATGCCGCGCCGTTATGTCGATATTCCAGGGCGACCGCGTTTCTTTCCGGCCGCTTACCGCCAATAACTTAAAAGGCTTCGGTCAGGCTTCAGGCGGCGAGGATGGCTCAAAAACTTTTCGCGATAAATTGCTTCTTAACTTTCAAACCTTGAGTCATTCCGACGGCGGCGTCGATAGGCGCGCCGCGACTCTTTACAGCACGCCTTTAGCCGGTTCGGGGCGCTTCGCGGCCGCCACGTACATGACCGCGAAAGAAGTGAGCCTGATAGCCGGGATCCCGATGAAGGAAGTGCCAGGGCTCGCGTTGATAGAGGGCGTCGAGTTCGGCCTTAACATCGATAAAACCGCCGACGGCGTTAAACTTGGCAATGTTATATACAGGGGCAGAAAGCTCGAAAAAGAAGAAATAAAAATAGACAGGAATATTTTAAATAAGCATGTTTTTATAACCGGCGTTACGGGTTCGGGCAAAACGACCGCCACTCAGCGTTTGTTAATGGAATCGCGACTGCCGTTTTTTGTTATCGAGCCGGCTAAGGACGAATACCGCGAGTTGCTTTCGCGCTTCAAAGAACTTAAAGACGAATTCGTTATATTCACGCCCGGCGACGAAACGGGCGCGCCCTTCAGGTTCAATCCATTCGAGCTGATTCAGGGCGAGCTCATCACATCGCACATCGACATGCTTCGAGCCGCGTTTATGAGCGCGTTCACGATGGAAGCCGCCATGCCTCAGCTGATAGAGGAAGCTCTTTATAACATTTATAAAAATTACGGCTGGAACATCAACAGCAATAAGAATAAATACTGCGACAGCACTAAAGATCAAAACGCGCCCTGGCGTTCGGACGGTATTTATTGGCCCGATTTCAGCGACCTGATCGTCGAATTGAAAAAAGTGGTTAAGGGGCACGGGTTCGGTGAAAGGCTCGAGGCCGAATATATAGGCTCGCTTGTAAGCCGGCTCAATAATTTTATGGTGGGCGGCAAGGGCGCGATGTTCAACTGCAAAAATTCGGTGGATTTTTCAGAACTGCTCGATAAAAAAGTGATATTCGAGCTCGAAGAGATCAAGGCGCCCGAAGATAAGGCGCTCATCATGGGCTTTATATTGACGCGGCTGATAGCCGCGGTCAAGGCGCGTTATAAAAAAGATAAAAAAGGCGCGGTTTCGCATCTTATCGTGGTCGAGGAAGCGCACAGGCTTTTATCTAAGTATCAGATCGGCGATTGCGCGGCTAAGAAAGACGCGGTTACGATGTTCGCCGATATGCTGTCCGAGGTGCGTAAATACGGCGAAGGGATAATAATAATCGACCAGATACCGAATAAGCTCGAATCCGACGTTTTGAAAAACACCAATACCAAGATCGTCCACCGGCTTTTCGCGCAGGACGATAAAGAGGCGGTAGGCGCCACTATGGCTATGGACGATAGCCAGAAGAATTTTTTGTCGAACCTCGGGGTCGGCGAGGCCGTCATATTCAGCGAGAGCTGGAACAAGCCCGTGCACGCGAAGATCGACATGGCCGGCGAGGACGCTTACGGAGTTTCAGATAACGGTGGGAATGAAGGCTCATGGGAACCGGAAAAAGTCGAAACGGTGGAGGAATTGATCAAAAAAGCCGGCATCAGGCAGCTTACGGAAAATAAGGCGTTTTTATTTCCTGCGTTTAAAAGGGCGAGCCTGAAATTGAACGATGGCGGCGATCTGATCGACGGCGCGGTCTTGAAAAAATACGGCGATGATATCAACGAATTGATTATGGACTTTAATTCGCTTTGCGGCGAAATTAAATCTAAAATTAGCGCCCAGGACCTTTCAGGTCCGTTCGACATAGGCGGCGCTGACGGGCCGCTAATGAAGAAAATTACCTGCTTCGTCAAATTTTTCAATAAATTTATCGCCGGTTTTGATGGCAACGATAGCGGAAACGAAAATGGAATAAAAGGCGCCAGACTTAAAAAAATTAAAGAAACCGTCCGGCTGGCGGTTAATTATGATATAATATACAAACGCGGCCCGTGGTTATTTAATGAACATGCGCGAGGATTATTGAGCGATATAATAAAAACTTCAGCTAAGCGTCTTGTTTTCAGCGAAGATCAAAGTTTCGAAGAATTGCTCGATTGCGCGGCGGAAGTCGCGGGCGAATTTATCGATAAGATTCTCGATGCGTGCAAAAATGATGGTAATGCAGATAGTTTAAAGGCCCTGTCAGAGTTTCTGTCGGCAAGCAACGAAAACAAGCGCCGCATCGCTCTTAAAATGTAATAAATCATGAATTTATAATTTGCGAATAAATTGAATGTAGTAAAGGAGTGGTTTATATGGGACTTTTAGGTTTTATTGGCGGTTGCATAGGCGCGTTAGGTAGTGCGATTATGGGTAGCGCGATAGTGCAGGCAGCTATTTCGTTAGGAACCACGTTGGCCGCGAGCATTATGGCGATGAGTCTGCCGCAGATTTTGCTTTGTGTGTATATATGCGTGCTGATAGCTAAGGAACTCGGAATTTTAGGCCCGGAGCAGGACGAAAAAACCGTGGAAGATCTCGGCGACCGTGCTATTCAGGCGCGCGAAAAGGGCATTAAACCTGAAAATTATAAAACCTACGAAGAATATTTAAAGGCGATAGAAAATTTTGAAACCGATCCTGTGAGATCGTCGAACATCAGCTGGAAAAGAAAACTCGACAGCGGCCTCAGCCTGCTTTTGACGCTTATAAACATTAAATCGCCTGACAGCAAATCTATAATCGAAATGTTTGTAAAAGGCGTAGCGCCGAAAATAATGCCGGACGATAAGAATTCGGTTTTGACGGCGGGCGTGGTCGATGAAAAGATGAAATGGTCCATGATGGAGCTCGCGAAGAATTATTTCGCGACGCTCAAAGACGGCGGCGCGGGCGTTAAGGAACTCGCCGAGTTTATCGCGCAAAAAAACGAATCGCCCGAAATTTACGACGCCAAGATGAAGGCGGACAAAGAGTTAAAAGCCGCCATCGACGAGATTAACAAAGGCGAAAAGAAATCTTAGGCCTGCATGAGCATTTTATCGGCAATTCAAGGTTTGACAAAACACATGAATTCTGGTAAATTATAAAAATGTTCCGGCGTTAAATAATAAGTACAATCGAGGCTGAGAAATGAAAAAATTGTCGGAATCTGAATGTCTTGAATTAAAAAAATCCACTTCGGAGCTCAAAGAAGCGATAATTTCGATCGCCGCTATTTTAAATAAACATGGGGCCGGTGAAATATATTTCGGCGTTAAAAATAGCGGAGAAGCTGTCGGGCAAATGATTTGCGACAAGACGATACGCGATATATCCAAGTCGATTTCCGATAATATCGAGCCTAAAATTTATCCGGAAATTTCTGCGATTGAAATTTCGCATAAAAATTGCATTGTCGTTAAGTTCAAAGGCGTGGAAGCGCCATATTTTGCATACGGCAGGGCTTATATTCGCGTCGGAGACGAAGACAAACAATTAACCGCGCGTGAGATAGAAAATTTTATTATTCGAAAACACAAAGAAAAAATCAATTGGGACAGCCAATATTCAGACATAAAAATTGCGCGGATCAATAAAACCGTCCTTTCGGAATATCTCGAACGGGCTAATAATAGCGGCAGGATAAGTTTTCGCTTTACAGACCCGGCGGTTGCGCTTAAAAAACTGGGATTGATCAAAAATTCTAAGATATTAAACGCGGCTAAATTACTGTTTTGCGACGATAACGATCTCGAAGTCCAGCTCGCTGTTTTTGCGGGCAATGAAAAATTGACCTTTCTTGACATGAAATTATTGAGAGGCAATTTATTCAGCGTCATCAGGCAGTGCGAAGATTACCTGGCCGAGAAAATCAACTGGAGCGTCGAAATAAGAGATTTCAAGCGCGTCGAAATTCCAGAAATTCCGCTCGAGGCATTGAGAGAGGCTATAGTTAATTCTTTTTGCCACCGGGACTATTATCGCGGCGAAAGCAATAAAATCGCCGTTTTTAAAAACAGGGTCAAAATATATAATCCCGGCGAATTTCCCGCCGGTTATGAACCGCAGGATTTTATTAAAGGCGATTGCGAGGTCGTTCACAGGAACGAACTTCTCGCCGAAATTCTTTATTACAGCAAAGACATCGAAAAATGGGGCACCGGACTCAGAAGGATCGCCAGCGAATGTGAAAACGCGAAAGTGAAACTCGAGTTTAAAAAAGAGAAAAACGGCTTTGCGACGGTGTTTTATAGAAACGCTAAAGAAATGATTCAAGATGGCGCGGGTGAAAAAACTTCCCAGAAAACTTCCCAGAAAACTTCCCAGAAAATATTAAAGTTAATGAAAGCGAATGATCACATTACAATTAACGAATTATCGGCGGAACTCGAAATTTCAGAGCGCGCGGTTAAATATCAAATAGCTTCGCTTAAAGAAAAAGGCGTTATAGAAAGAATAGGCCATGATCGAAGCGGTTATTGGAAAATTAAAGGCGTCTAAAAAATCAATTAAAATTTTTGTTTTGGCAATCATCTTTTGATAATAAGCAGGAGCGCGAATGAGCACACACGAACATATAATCATAATAGTTTTGAAGGAAAAAATACAATTTTATGAATTGAATGGCGGCCGGCCGGAAATTTTAAAAGACGACAAAGAAGACTATTTGCAGGCGCCGTCGCTTCCCGAGGCGATAGCAAAGATAAAAGATTTTCTGGACAGTCATTACAAAAAAGATGGTTGGCATTGTTTCAAGTTCACCGTAATATACGAAAAATATAATATAGAAACGGTTAGATTATTCGCGACGGAGTTCAATGGCTGCGCGCGCCTCGATTTTATTTCAGCCGAAACCCTTATCATGATGAATTCCGGTAAAATAAAGCCGTCCGAAACAGGCGTGGTGAAGTTCGGCGAATCGCTGTTCAGGCTGGAAGAAGCGGGAGGCGACAATAACGGTGAAGGCGGAAGGCAGCTTGTGCCGATAGGAACTTTTGATGGCGAGTGCCGTGAAATAACTTCGAACGACATCGTTTTATATGCCATGTCAGATGGCGTGGGTGCGGTTGACAATAAAAAAGTGAAGGAAC
>Ga0116149_1005173_pt1 | contig 12414 bp, 9 predicted proteins | sample AD_UKC057_MetaG_FD_89787 | JGI IMG/M metagenome (GOLD analysis project Ga0116149, IMG submission 89787) | Active sludge microbial communities of municipal wastewater-treating anaerobic digesters from USA - AD_UKC057_MetaG | ecosystem: Engineered > Bioreactor > Anaerobic > Digestate | place: USA...
TGAACGTCAATTAGCTAAAGATAATAAAACAATTGGGAAATTTCATTTAGACGGCATTCCTCCTGCACCACGTGGTGTACCACAAATAGAAGTTACTTTTGATATAGATGCTAATGGCATACTAAATGTATCTGCTAAAGATAAAGCTACTGGCAAAAGCCAATCTATTAGAATAGAAGCTAGCACTGGCTTAACTGATCAAGAAATAGAACGTATGAAAGAAGAAGCTCAACGCCATGCAGATGAAGATAGAAAACTGAAAGAAAAAATCGATAAAGTTAATCAAGCTGACAATTTGATTTATAGTACTGAAAAGCAACTGAAAGATTTCGGTGATAAAATACCACCAGAAAATCGTGCAGAAATAGAAAGTGCTCTCAATGCTCTAAGAGATGCACATAAATCTCAAGACGTTACTGCTATTGATAGTGCTATGGCTCGTTTAAATGATGCTTGGCAAAAAGCTAGCACTTATATGTATGAATCTAGTGATGAGGAAAATGAAGACAAAACTTCTTCGAAATCTCAAAAAGAATCAAATGAAAATGATTTCACCGATGTAGATTACGAAGAAGTAAATTAATGTATATTCCATAAAATAAAAAGGGGAGTTAAATAAATTTAACTCCCCTTTTTTATGAATTTACATTTTTAATTATACATTAAATCTAATATGCAAAATATCTCCATCCTTCACAATATAATTTTTACCTTCTAATCTTATTTTACCAGCATTACGACAAGCTTGTTCAGATTTATAATTAATTAAATCTTCATAAGAAATGACTTCAGCTTTTATAAAACCACGTGCCAAATCACTATGTATTTCCTCAGCAGCTTCTACAGCAGTAGCTCCATTTTTTATGCTCCACGCTCTATTTTCTTTACCTCCGATAGTGAAAAACGTTATCAAATCTAAAAGTTTATATATTCCTCTAGATAATTTATTAACTGCTGGCTCATCTAATCCATATTCAGCTAAAAATTCTTTCCTTTCATCTTTATTCTCTATAGTCATGATATCTTCCTCTATTTTAGCTGCTACTATCATAGTATTTTCATGAATAATATTCATAAAATTATCAGTGAATTTATTCCCATTCACACCATGCTCATCTACATTTAAAACATAAAATACTGGTTTAGCAGTCAAAATAGAAAGTTCTTTAATCAATAACTTATCTATATCATTGAGCTCTAAATCTCTGATATTAACAAAATTTTCTAAAGCATCTTTGAATTTTAATAAACTATTCAATGAATCAGCAGCAGTTTTATCACCAGATTTCACTAATTTCTCTACTTTTTGCAGTTTACGATCTACTTGTTCTAAATCTTTAACTTGCAATTCCAAATCTAATATTTCTTTATCTCTCACTGGATCTATGCTGCCCTCGATATGAGAAAGTGATTCAGCTTCGAAGCATCTAAGCACATATACTAGAGCATCCATGTTTCTAACATCATTAAGGAAATTATTCCCAATACCTTCGCCCTGGCTGGCACCTTTCACCAATCCAGGAATATCAATGATTTCTATAGTTGCATAAATTTTTTTATCTGCAGCAACGATTTTATGTATTTCATCTAATCGAGTATCTCTGACATTAGCAATGCCAATGTTAGATTTTGTATTAGAAAAAGCATATGCAGAGGTCTCTATATTACTGCTAGTAAGACAATTAAACAAAGTAGTTTTTCCACTGTTAGCGATACCAACCAAGCCAGTTTTTAATCCCATAATTTTAAAATAATTAATATTTTTCAAAATTATTAATTATTTTGCAAATAATCATAAGAGACTTGTTCGTATTTGTATTCTTGGTATGATTTTATTTAAAAAATCAAAATTATTATCGATTTTTACTTTATCTGCAAACAAGATGCCTTCTATTTCTATTTCGCTATTTTCATTATCTATTATATAATTGCCCACTATATCAGTATTTTTTATCAGATAAATATATTCTGCTAATTCTTGCAGTCCTTTCAGCATATAATTAATATCACTTGTGTATTTAACTTCACCTATGATAATTTTAACAATTTTGTTGTCTTTTTTATCAATTTTTTCTATGAAAATATCTGGCCTGCCTCTCCATAAGTCATCACTAATGTTGTAACCAATTTCTTTTGCAATTTTTTGCGAAAAATCCCTACTTTTTACCATCCTTTTTAAGTATTCATTATCAGAATTTATCACTTCATCCTGAGAAATCCTAAATGAAATTTTGTCTGAGCCAGTACTATCATGATATATTTTGTATAAATAATTGTCATCTTGCCAAGAGGCAATAATGTTATTTTTATCATCTATTAACTGCATATTTGCTTGTGTGGTATTTTCTTTTATTAGCTTGATGACCCAGTATAGCTCAAATAAAGTTTCTATGTCAGCTATTTCTATGAAAGTTTTACTAAATAGTTCTCTGATCATTGTATCATTTCTTTCATTTAATAGCCTTTTGAGTTTTATCAATAATTTAGCCGCTGTGCTATAGAGCTCGTTTCTATCTTTTGATACATCCATTAGCATTCTATCAGTTATTATGGTATTTTCAGTATTTATTTTTTTTAAATAAATATTTTTTTCATATGTGTGTTTTATTATATTATTTATTTTCTGACCATCTTTATACCATTCATAGCCCACAAATCTCTGCATATTACAATCTACAATAATATCATAAACTGTTTTGATAAATGTTTTTAGTACAATATTTTTCTTTGTATTATACCATTTATCTTTTTCGTTGCATACGTATAGTAGAGGTTCGTATTGATTGATGCGTTTTTTCAATGTATTATCCCAGAGTATATTTCCTTTTATCTCGCATATGCAATCTATAGTAGAAGTGATAGTAGATGTTTTTAGCATTCTAATTAATTCTGGTAATCTGAGAATAAATTGTCTCACATCTTCAGATAGTAAAAAATGAATTTTTATGAGATCATCTAAATTATTAATATTCAGATTTAGTTTATTAATAAATGGTTTAATAGATAATTTACCTGATTTTAGATAAATTAATAAGTCCTCCATCACTTCATTTAGTAATTCATCTTTATTAGTTTTCATTTGAGAATAATTAATTTAAATATTAAAATAATCGTTAACGAAATTTATCATCATTTCTTGTCTTTGTGAGAGATTTTTAATGTGTGAATTGTTAAGGTCTTGCAAAAAATTATTTAGATTATCTGTAGAAAGACCTTCGAATTGTGGTAAAGCATACATTATGATGGCTGAAGTGTAGTCGCCTTCTATGCTCACATATCTCGCTATGTCTTCTATGATAGCGGGTCCGATAATTCTATATTTATTGATGATATTCCACAATTCAGTTAATCCATCAGCTATATTTATTTCGTTGAAAACCTTATCTTCTATTTTCCAAATTTTCAGATATTTATTTATCAAATCTTTATTAATATTACTCGGTACCTTGATAGGTACGAAAGCAAATCTTCGCATAAATGCATAACTCATTTCATACAGAGATGTTTTGTCGAAAGTATTCATTGTACCGATAATTCTCCAATCTGTGGGTATAATGTATTCATTATCAGCAGGTTGAGAGTTGTCATTGAATATTTCAGGCTTAATAATTATATTTTTGCCATTTTCTGCTTTGAAATGCAAAGTAATAGTATCGCCAGTGAGAGCAGAAAATATAGAACCGAATGCTTTATCTATATCAGCTCTATTTATTTCATCTATTATCAGCCATTTATTTGTTTGTTGTTTAGTTTCTCTATCCTTGAATAATTGTAAAAAAAGTCCTGGATCGAAATATAAATGCCCGTCAGTATCAGGTTTATAGCCTCCAATGGTATCATATGTAGACCAGTCTGAGGTAGCTGTAGCCATCATATATTCTATATTGTAATTGTCGCAAATAATTTTTGCTAACTTAGATTTACCAGTACCAGGAGGTCCTACTAATATTATATGTTTGCCGCATCTGAGAGCAGTTGTTATTTGATCTTTTAATATTTCATCTTGCTCAAATATCAAATCTTCTATTTGTAAATCTATATCAAAATTTACCATTAAATTATTTTCTTCTGTTTCATTATCTACATCTATACTATTAAATATCTGTACTGTCTTTTCATCTATTTGTGAGGTATCAGGTGTATTTGCGTTAATTTCTTTGAATCTTTCAAATACATCTATGAATTTTTGTTTTAATTTTTTGAAATCAAAATCTTCTGAAGAGTTTACAAAATCTAAATCATCACGCAAATCATTATTTATTTTTTTCAATTCATCACCTATACATAATCCATATATTATTTGATTGATATTTTCCTTTCCATCATATCCGATTTGTAATAATAATTGTGCAGCTTTTCTATGACTATCCTTGCCATCTGGATACAAAACTATCTTACATTTAGTTCGTCCATATTTATACGGTCCATAAAAATCAGAGATAAAACTTTTTTCTTTAAATTTATAACTTTTAAAAATATCTAAAGCTTTTATACGATCATATAGATTGCTTAGCTCTATATTTGTTTTATCTGTATAATTTTCATAAAAAAATGGTAATAAAATATTGAAAATTTTCCATTGTCCTAATTTATTATCATCAAACATTTGAATTGCTTCTAGCTTCATATTTTCTATGAAATGCTCATCTATTTTTTCATTATTAAGTAGTTTCTTTATTATTTTTAATATAATATAATTAATATAATTTACCTTTTTCTTTTTTTGGTATCTATTATTTAGCTCTTCTAGATACTCTCGGTCTAAGGAATTAACATAATTAATTAGTTGATCTTCATTTTTATTATAAAAATGAATTTTTTCGGCAAGTTCATAAATATATCTCACAGATACTTTTGTAGATAAAATGTCATAATTGCACAGGCAATATATGAAATCCTGTATGTCTAGCATATCAGGATCATTCAAATAATTTTTTTCCTTGAAATAATTTAATAATAATTGGCATAATTGATTGTAATTGAAGTATTTAGCAGATATATCTTGTTGAGTTTCTCTAAGTCCAAAACTCTTTAAAAAATTTCTATAAATTTCATCTTTGTAGAGTGGGTAGAGATGGCAATCATAGCTGGCGAGCAGATAACCAAATAGAGGAGTGCCGAGTTTCAAATTTTTATCAACATCTTTAGTGTTTTTTATAAATCTGTCTATTCTTTGTTTTAGATCAATATTATTATCAAATAAAAAATTAAGTAATTCAGTAATAGTACTAGGATTTTCTTTGCTAAATTTTATGAGATCGTCCAAGCTAGCCCAATGTACTAGTGTGCCATGCTGTGGATTTTTGTCTCTTAAGTATTTTACAATTTCCACTACATTATCAGAGCTTATTTTTTTGTTTTTCAAATAATCATTAGTCTCTGATAATAAATCTCGTTTATATTTTTCATTATAATTTTCTGTCTTTTTAAATTTCAAATATTCCTCGATAGCTATATCTATATAGTTATCTTTAAATAAACTTGTTTGCAATTCTTTAATAGTCATAATTATAAAATTAATAAAAGCAAATATAAATAAAATTGTTTAGACACGTTGCTACGTACTTCTACTTATAAATATCAACGAAAAATATTAATTTTGTATGTGAAATAATTTATTTATGACTATGTTTCAAAATAAACATCTTATATGTTTAAAAGATTATGATTATTCTAAACCAGGTTTATATTTTATCACATTAGTTTCATATTAATCTTGAATGTATATTAGGAGAAATAAAAATGGTGAAATGGTATTGAATGAATTTAATATAATTATTCAAAATGGGAGACAATAGAGGGCATGTACATCCTAGTTTAAAAAAGCATTAGCAGTAATAATGTATGGGAGTGGAAAAGCTAGTTATGGGCAGATAGCACGATTATTTTATACAGATAACTGGAAAGTATATAAATAAATAATACCAGAAGATAAATTAGTACAAAGTAAAAAATATACATATAATATAGAACAAAACAACTCAAACGTAAGACATTATTTAGCTAGAATGACCAGAAAAAAAAAGTGGTATCTAAAATCAATTGAAATGATAGACATCTCATTAAAAATTGCATATTGGGTTAAATGAAGGTAACTTATATGAACAATTTCAAAATATTTTTTATCTATCTTTTATTGAACACTCTAGAAAAATCAAATGATAATAATACTACAAAAAATCATTGTCTTAATTTTTCTTCTAAAGTTTTAGCTAAATTTTTATAAATTGTCTCATTTTGATTTGAAAAATATTCTAATAAAAGAAATAGTGTTCGTTTTTGAGGGAATAATGTTAAAACTAAATTAACAAAAATTATTTAGTTTATGAATTTTTTATATTACAAAAAATGATTTTGTAATAGCAAAACCGACATTTAATGAGATTTTTTCTTTCTGAATGCTTAAATAAAAATTGCCATATAAATTTTGTTTTTCAAAATTTTCATATTTTACTAAAATAATGCTATCTAAATTATGAAAAGCCATGGTACTATAATTTTTAATATATTCATATCCACCTGAAACAAAAAAAGTATTAAACATATTCAGGCTGAAAGCAATATCGTGAGTGATTGTGGGTTTTAAATATGGATTTCCAACTCTTATCAAATATGGGTTTATATAGATATATTCCTGAGAAATGGAGCTATATGTCACTCTATTTATATATTTGTTGTAATTTAATGATAAACTTAAATTATCTTTTATATCATAATTAAATGAAAAATTAGGGAAAAAATAAAAATCTTTATACGTTGTTTTCTTAGAACTATCTTCCGTTAATTGCCATTTATTGTTTTCTACTCGAGCACCTATTGCAAAAGATGTTTTCTTAAAAGATTTTTTTAATTTCACATAAGCAGCACCATAAGTCTCATCAAGTTTTGTTTTATAATTGAAAAGATTGATTAAGTCAGTAGTATTAGCATCTGTTGTAAATGTACTATTGTTATTATTGATAACATTAGAATATTTTATACCTGCAATAACATTCATATTAATTTTATGAAAGTTATGTGCATAATTAGATTGTATAGAAAAAATCTTATAATCGCTCTTACTTTTATTGAAATATGTACTATTATTACCATTAAATGTTTGATAATTATTCATCGTCATATTACTATTACTTAAAGCATAATCTGTAATAATTTTAAAATCATTCACTGTGTCATTAATCAATGAATAATTCAAATTAAAATCATTAAAATCACCTTTGTATTTATCGTTAATATCATTTTTTGTAAAATATTCATTCTGATTACTTGTAATATTTGTAAACATCTTGCTATTGCCATGCCTATCATTGAAACTACCAGTCCATTGAAAGCCAAGTGAATTTTTCTTGCCAATTACTTGATCAAATGCATAATAAAAATTGTGGCTATTATAATTATTTGTATCTTTTGAATTAAAATTACTTTCATAAATATTTTGTAATGTATTTATGCCTTCCTCAGATTTTTCTGTATTTTTAATTTTACTTTTACCAAAGGAATAGGTAAAAAATTGTGAATTTGTTTTTCCATTTTTTATTAATGACACTTGTGCTTTATTTCTCCAGAATTCAGCATAATCAGCAACATCATATAATCTGAATCCAAGGTATAATTTTTTATTTTTTTATCTTGTTTTTGATAGTTACTATAAAGTTGCAATTGACTACAACTATTATGTATGCATTCTTGCTCTAATAACTCTCTGATTATCAATAAAAATATTTACAAAAACATTCTAGCATTGTAATACTTTTTATTTAAAAAATTAAAATAATGTAACAATATGTTATTGACATAAATTTATTAAATTTTAATTGATAAAAGAAAGTAAAAATTATTTTTTAATAACCAAATTCACCACCAATATTAATCTCATTATTAATAATTTATTTTCAAAATTATTAATAATTTTGAAAATAAATTGTAGATAATTGTTATTATGCAGAATGAAGACAATTTTTTTATAGAGCTAGTGAAGCGCAGATATAGTGTGAGATCATATAGTGATAGGCCAGTAGAAGATGAAAAGATAATAAAGTGTTTGCAGGCAGTCCATTTAGCACCATCTGCCTGTAACGCTCAGCCGTGGAAATTTATTGTTGTTAATAATAAGAATCTCAAAAACCAAATAGCTGATGCCACATCTAAAAATATTTTACCGATGAATCATTTTACCAAACAAGCACCCATTCATGTAGTTGTAATAATGGAAAAGCCAAATATCTCATCAGCTATAGGCTCTGTATTAAAAGATAAACCATACAATTTGATAGATATAGGCATAGCTACAGCTCATTTCTGCTTACAAGCCACAGAATTGGGACTAGGTACTTGTATTGTCGGTTGGTTTAATGAAAAAAAAGTACGTTCATTGCTCAATATTCCTGCATCGAGCAGACCAGTTTTGATTATTACTTTAGGTTATCCTAAAAATGATGTGATTCCAGAAAAAAAAAGAAAACCTTTCGAAAACATTTACAATTATAATCATTATTAGGACTTGATGGATTTTTATTTTTAATAATTATAATCTTTTATGTAAATTTGTAGATGCATTTATAAAGTATTAAATAAAAAATTTTTAAACTAAATGAATAAATCTGAAATAGGTTCACTTATAGCCAAAGGTGCTTTTGCTAATGAAAGATCTATATGTGAAAAATTTATATCTTGGAAAAATGATAACGAGGTCAAAATTTGGTTACAGTTGATGGGGTATATATAATATTTAAGAAAATAAAGGAAATTAATGCAATTCAAAATTAAACCATGTCAATTATTTGAGTTAGGAGTGTAATCTATGGATATTAATAAAGTATATTTAGGTGATTGTATCGAAATAATGAGTGATTTGCCAGATAAATCAGTAGATTTATTCTTTGCAGACCCTCCTTTTAATATAGGAATAAAATATGATGTTCATAATGATAACATGCCTTATGATGAATACTATACATGGTCCGAAAGATGGATAAAAGAGGCTCATAGAGTACTAAAAAATAATGGATCTATTTACATTGCTATTGGTGATGAATTCGCTGCAGAGGTAAATTTAATTCTAAAAAAAACAGGATTTCATTTTAGAAATTGGATTATCTGGTATTATACTTTTGGTCAAAATCAACGAAAAAAATTTAATCGTGCACATACACATATTTTATATTTTACTAAAGATAAAGATATATTTACTTTTAATGATAAAGATATTAGAATACCATCTGCCAGACAAACTATTTATAAAGATAAACGGGCAAATCCATTAGGTAAAATCCCAGATGATGTTTGGCAATTTTCAAGAGTTTGTGGCACTTTTAATGAAAGAATTGGCAAACACCCTTGCCAAATGCCAGAGGATATTTTAGAATTAATTATTAGAGCTAGCTCTAATGAAGGAGATATCGTTTTAGATCCATTTGGCGGCACAGGTACCACTGCGGTAGTGGCTAAAAGATTGAATAGAAATTATATAACTATTGAGATATCAGAAGAATATTATGGTATAATTAATAAAAGATTAGACGGTAAAATCCATGAAATAAAAAATAATAAAATAGCAAATCAAGGTATGCAAGGAAGTATCTTTGATATTATTTAAACTAGAACATAGATAATTTTATCATAAAAAATTATGCCTTCTCTAAAAAATTGGATATCTGCTTTTAGGCTAAGAACGCTTTTTTTAGCCACATCAACAGTGATACTAGGAAGCAGTCTAGCATGGCATGATGGAATGTTTTCTATTGTAACTTTTTTACTAGCATTGATTTTGGCTATATCTTTACAGATTTTATCTAACATGGCAAATGATCTGGGAGATTATAAGAAAGGAACAGATATTACTGGAAATCGTAAAGGACCTACTCGTGCACTTCAGAGTGGATATATTTCTATAAAGCAAATGAAAAAAGCCGTTATATTTAATACAATCTGGATAGCAATTATCGGATCAATGTTGGTTTTTTACTCTGCAGAATTCATTGGTTGGAAGTCTATAATTATTATGCTCATAATTGGTCTTTTTTGCATTTTAGCTGCAATTTTTTATACTTTAGGCAAGCATTCTTATGGATATAAAGGATGGGGCGATTTTTTTGCTTTTTTATTTTTTGGACCTGTTCCTGTTATCGGAACTTATTTTTTGCATGTACATTCTATCGATTTTCATCCTGTATTGCCAGCAATTGGAGTAGGATTGATTAGTACAATGATTTTGAATATTAATAATATGCGAGATATTGACAATGATCTCGCTTCTGGTAAAATTACAATTGCTGGTAGGCTTGGATTGAAAAATGCCAAAATTTATCATTTAATTCTTATGGGCTTGATGTGTTTTTGTTTCATTGGTTATAGCATTATGTATGCACCTCAGCCTTGGTACAGATTTTTATATGTATTAGTATTTTTATTTCCTTTCACAATGTTTTTTGAAATTTATCATAAAAGTGGTAAAGACTTGGATCCTTATTTGAAATATACTTCATTATTTAGTCTGTTATTAGTAATAGCATTTGCATTGTGTATCAATTAATTATTTTTTATTTTTATAATAATTATTTACTCATTTTTAGTAATTTCTGATATTTAATAGTTCTATTTGATTTGATATCATTAATTTACATTTGTAAACTAATGATATTATTTAGAAAAATAAGTTTATTGTGTTAACAAACTATTTTAAAAGAATAATAATTTATACATTGGCTATTTGAGAATTTGCTATTATTCAAATTTAGCAATATACCTATATCCATTATAATAATTATACTTACACTATCGCACTTATTTTTATTATTTTCCTAATTTATAATAATACTTCCATCAGTTAAGATTTCAAAAACATTATCTAATATTCCAGAATTTTTTTTGTATTTATTTTATATTCATAAATTTTATCTAATCACTATAATAATTTTGGGCTTTATGCGTCTACAAATAATAGAATAGTACCCTTTATTAGGTAAAGAATAAGTAATATTATTGTGATATTTCATATTTAAAACTGCAGTAAATGTATAATTCATTATAAATTTTTACAATTTTATAGGACATAAAACTACATGATTTTCAATTTAGCTTCAGAAAAACAATAATAAAAGTTACTTTTAGAACATTATTAAATATACTTTCTACATAGTTTCAAAACTTATAACTTCATATTATACAAGACATTTAATACTATGCATAGAATATAAAAATCTTAATTGATATTTGTAGCAATATTTAATTATGAAAAAAATAGAATAGGGGAGTTTTTAAAAAATTAACAATTGTAAATTATTCAATACTATTTCATAAATAAACCTATTTACATTAATCAATTTATAAGTAATTTACAAAAGTAAAAGATTTACATTTATAAATTAAAGCATTTTTTATAAATTATTATAAATAAATATAAAAAATTGACTATTATTAAATTTGAATAATATTAAAATATAGTAAATCAATATATTAACATATATATATTAAAGTAATACATTAAATAATTAGATTAATTTTATAATATTAATTCACTTGAAATTATTATAATCTTAAAATATTGATAATTAATAATATAGATACTTATAATTATAGTTTTACTCTAATATATACATTTGTCAATTTATAAATATATAAATGTAAACTGACTATATTTTTATAATTTAAAAAAATAATTTAATTTTGTAAACAAAAAAATTATGTTAGATAGAATATTAAAAATAATGGATTATAATAAATTCACTCCATCAGAATTTGCTGATTTATTAGAAATAGATAGATCTCGTTTATCACATATTCTAAATGGACGCAATAAACCCTCATTAGAGATTGTTATGAAAATACTTGAAAAAATCCCTGAAATTAGCTCTGATTGGTTATTATTCGGATCTGGTAATATGCTAAAAAATTTAGAAACTTCTAATAAAAATTCAAATTTTATAAATGAAAAAACTAAACCTACAACTGCAGAATTAGATTTGAATATCCCAGATTCTTATAATGATGATAAAAATTTAGATAAACAAATTAATGAGGAAAAAGAAATAAAAGAACCTATTAATACTTCATTGTCGTATAATTCTAAAAATGATGATAATCTTAATTTAGCATCTCAGAGCATCACATCAGAGCAACCAATGCAAGTCATTAGTGAAAACAATAAAGAAATTATAAGCATAGTATGGTTCTTTTCTGATGGTACTTATAAAAGTTTCTCACCAGAAAAATAATAAGCAATTAAAAAAAGAAATAAAAGGTATAAAAAGAATTAAAAAATTTCTTTTTTAGTAAATATCAGATCTATTTCTATTTTAGCACTTTCCTCATCTTTGCTACCATGAATAGCATTAGCTCTTATGCTAGTACCATATTGATATCTGAGAGTACCAGGTTTAGATTTAGATGGATCTGTAGATCCCATCAAATTTCTAA
>Ga0116149_1005181_pt1 | contig 12396 bp, 10 predicted proteins | sample AD_UKC057_MetaG_FD_89787 | JGI IMG/M metagenome (GOLD analysis project Ga0116149, IMG submission 89787) | Active sludge microbial communities of municipal wastewater-treating anaerobic digesters from USA - AD_UKC057_MetaG | ecosystem: Engineered > Bioreactor > Anaerobic > Digestate | place: USA...
CAGCGAGCCGGCGTCGAGCATCTCGATCGCCGACACGTCGAGCCCGCGAGGGTCTCGCGTCCGCCACGTCTCGCGCGACTCGCGCCGCAGCCGTCCCGCCAGATCCAGGGCTGCCGCCTCGGAGCGGAAGAACGCCAGCACCACGCAGAGAGCGGGCGCCGGCGACACCACGCCGAGCCGCGCCTCGACCACGACGCCGAGCGTGCCCTCCGCGCCGACGAACAGGTCGACCAGGTCCATGCCGGGCTCGGCATGATAGCCGGCCGAGCGCTTGGCCACGCGGGGCATGGTGTAGGTGGGCACCATCACCCGCACCAGCCTCCCGTCCTCCTCGATCTCGAAGTAGCCGTCAGGGTGAGCGCGGGCCTGGCCCCTTTCGAGCTCCAGCACGGCGCCCGACGCGAGCACGACTGTCAGCCCCCTCACCCACGCCCGCGTGCTGCCGTACTTGAAGGTTGCGGCCCCCGAGGCGTTGGTGGAGACGGTGCCGCCGACGAAGGCGCCGTCATAGGTGGGCGCCGGCGGGTAGTAGAGGCCGCGTGCGGCAAGGTCGGCCTTCAAAGTGACGAGCGGCAGCCCCGCCTGCACCCGCACTTCGTCGCGTCCCACCTCGAGCACGGCGTTCATCTTCGAGGTGGACAGGACGACCCCGCCGAGCGGCGTGGCCCCCCCCGTCACCGACGATTGCGCGCCGACGGGCAGCACGCGAACGCCCGTCCGCACCGTTTCCGCGACCTCGGCCTCCGATCGCGGGAACACGACCGCTTCGGCCTGGCCGCCCGGGAAATGCGCAGCGTCCTCGAGGAAAGCACGCACGGCATCGGGATCCGACGCGCGCGGCGGCAGGCCCGCCTGGCCGAGCGGCGGGCGGGTACGAATGCGGTGCGGCATCATTCCTCACCCCGATGATAGCGCTGTCACCAGGCCATCCGTTCGTCTCCGTGCTCTGTGGTGAACCGGGTTTGGTGTGCCGCGCCGTCGGGTCACTCGCGCGTGCCGACGATGATGAAGGCGCCGAGTCCGGTGGGATCGAGACTTTGGGGCACCAGCTGCAGGGCCTCACCGGCGCGCAGCGTCTGGCGGAAGGCCTCCCCCGTCGCGGGATCGACGACTTCGACCGTGCAGGCCTCACGCGCGGTCATGGTGAGCCGGCCCTTGACCCCGATCGGCATCACGACGAAGCGGTTGCCGAGATCGACGGCGTCGGCCCGGATCACGTCGTGGCCCGGCTCTGTGCCTGCTCCCCGGCCGGTCACCGGGAGCGGGTGGCCGGCGGCGCCCGTCGAGTAGTGGCGGCCGTTGCCGAGCCCGGCGGGCAGGTGCGAATCCAGGCGCCGCAGGGCACGCATGATCTCGCCGATCCGCGGGACCTCCCAGAGGTTCGGCGGCCGATCCCGGCGCTTGTCCACCCGGCCCGCGATGCCCGCGCCGTTGTGGAGCACGTATGCGCCAATCCCGCTCATGATCCCGACCGCCCGGCTCATCACGAGGTGGATGGGCTGATCGTACTGCGCCACCGACGAGCGCGGGCCCCCCGGTTCGTTGTGGGCAATGGGAAAAGGGAGACCCCGATAGCTCCATCCGAGCCCCACGTGGCGCCAGGCCCCTTCGCGGGCGTCGTACGGCCGCGAGAGGTGCACGGTGGCGAGCGTGGCGCCGCTGCTGATGTACCGCTTCATCGTCGCGATGGTCGCCTGTGGGGTTCCCCTCGGCGACGTGACGGCAACGAGGTTCGGCAGGTGTGCCCGCAGGTGGCGCAGCGCCTCGAACAGCGCCTCCTCGTCCGGGTAGTTCTGGAACGCCTCGTTGGCGACCTCGAGGTTCATGATCTTCGAGGTTCGCGGCGCGAGCACCGGGACCACCTTACGCGCGAGGTCGATCGGCCTCGTTCCCGTGCCGCCTCCGATCAGGGTCAGCTCGGTCCGCAGTCCGTAGGTGCCGTAGGCCGTGTCGACGAACTCCCCGAGCACCTGCGCGTAGTCGTCCCAGCGCGGGTCGATCTCGTTCCCCGCCCAGCCGACCTCGCCCAGGATGCGGACGTAGTCCCACCCTTCGCGAGCCAGGAAGTCGAGGTTCCGCTCCAGCCTCGCCCGCTCGAACTTCCAGCCGCGCAGGGCCCAGAAGAGCGTCGCGCCCAGCGGGTAGAACTCGCCGCCGGCGTCCGCCCACGTTCGGCCGGCTGCCCGGACGATGCCGGATCGGGCGGGGAACCCCGGGTGCCGGCGCGCGACACTCGGGCTGACTGGCTCACTCCTCTGCGGTACCGCCCCTGGCGCCCGGGGCGCGGGCTGGGCGATCAGCGCGCAAGAGAGCGACGCGACGAGGCAGGCCGCCGGCAGGCGGGCCGCGGGGTGCAGCATGGCTGTACTGCCATTCTACCGGTGCGGGTATGATGGCTGAAGGAGAGCGTATGCCGTTACGACCGAGGTTCGGAGCGTTCGTCGCACTCGCGGCGCTGCTGGCAGCGCCGGCCGGCGCGTGGGCGCAGGCTGCACGATCCGCCGCCCGCATGCCGATGGAGGAGTTCAAGCGGCTCCTGCAGGAGAGCGCCGTCGTGGTCGTGGATGTCCGCGATGCCGCGTCGTACGCGGCCGGGCACATACCCGGGGCGCTGTCGGTGCCGCTGGACAGCGTCGCGAAGCATGCGCCTAAGCTCAAGGAGCTGAAGAAGCCAATCGTCACCTACTGTGCTTGACCGAGCGAGCAAACGAGCGCCCGTGCGGCGCTCAACCTCGCGGCGCTCGGCGTGGAGAACGTGCGCGCGTTGAAGGGCGGCTGGCACCGCTGGGTGGCCGAGAAGGGGGCTATCGAGAAGGGGCCCCCGAAAGCCTGGTGACGATGGCCGCGAGGAGGGCCCGCTCCTCGCGGAACTGCCGGATGCCGATGCGTTCGTCACGTCCGTGCGCGCGGCTGTCCGAGACGTCCTCGAACGCCCCCAGCCCGTAGGTCGGGATGCCGGCGAGCCGCAGGATGCGGCCGTCGGTCGCCCCGGTCAGCATCGTCGGCACCACGATCACGTGCGGCCACCGCTCGGCGACCGCGCCCTCGACCGCCTGCACCACCTCCGGGAGCAGCGGGGCAGCGGGGCCCGGACTCGGTTGGCCCATCCTCGTCACCCTCACCTCCGCATCCCGTATCGCCTCGACCAGCGCCTGCTCGACCTGGTCTGCTGAGTCGTCGGGCAGCAGCCGGCAGTTCACCCAAGCGGTGGCTCTCTGGGGCAATGCGTTCTCGGCGTGGCCCCCCTCGATCCTCGTGGCCGTGCAGGTGGTGCGGAGCAGGGCGTTGAAGTACGGCTGCCGCGACAGGCGGCGCTCCGCGCCGGCGGCATCGGCTGCCGGCACCGAACGCGAAACGGCGAGGGGCGGCGATGACGGGCCGACGTCGGGAGGCGGGGCCTCGGCCAGGCGCCGCATGTCGAGGCCGGCCGACCCGCCCTCCACCTCCGCCATGCGGGCGAAGAACGAGCGCGTCACCTCGTTCAGGCGGGCCGGGAACTGAAACGAATCGAGGCGGCCGAGCGCCGCCGCCAGCCGAACGATCGGGTTCCCCCGTCGTGGCAGCGCGCTGTGGCCGCCCGTGTCGGTGGCCTCGAGCCTGAACGTGAGGTACACCTTCTCGGCGGCTTGGAGGTTGTAGACCGTGTACCGGCCGTCGTGGATCTGCCCGCCGCCTCCCTCGGTCAGGCAGAACGCCGCTTCGATCAGTTCGCGGCGCGTCCTCACCAGCCAGTCAACGCCGTTGGCGCCGCCTCCCTCCTCGTCCGCCGTCAGCGCCAGCACCACGTCGCGGAGCGGCCGGATCCCGCGACGCTTCATGTCGAGCAGCGTCACCACCCAGCAGGCCGCCATGTCCTTCATGTCGGTCGTGCCGCGGCCGTAGAGATACCCGTCCTTCTCGACAAGGGTGAACGGATCGGACGACCAGTCCTCGCGCCGGGCCTCGACGACGTCGAGGTGGGCGAGCAGCAGGAGCGGCTTGGCCTCCGGGGCGGTCCCCCGCAGCCGGACTACCAGGTTCTGCTTGTGCTGCACCGGGCCCACGAGGTGGATGTCCTCGTCGGGGAAGCCGGCGGCGCGGAAACGGGCGGCCATCGCGAGTGCGGCCTCTGTCGACCCGCGCGGCTCCACCGTGTTGATCGAGACCAGCTCCTCGAGGATGGCGCGCGCTTCCCGGTCGAGCTCGCGATCCGACTGCAGGCGGCCCGCCCCGCGCGGCCGATCGGCAGCGAGGACGAGCGCGACCAGCGCGACCGCGGCGAGCAGCGCGGCGACCATGGCGGCGCGGGCTCCCGAATGCATGCGGAGATTATAGCTACGCGATCTGCCGCCGGCCGGCCAGCTCGCGCGCGAGACGGTCGCGCAGGAAGGCGAGTACCGCGGCCTCCTCGGGTTCGAGGCCCCGCAGCCCGGCACCACACGGCCGGCGCTACTCTATACTCGAAGCATGGGCTTCGCCCCCGAGTACGCGGAGTCGGTCCTCGCGGAGAACTTCGCGGACGCCAGGCGCCTCTTCCTCGGCCCTCTGCTGGCGATCCACCGCGCCCACCTGGTCATGCTGGCCGAGAGAGGGATCCTCTCGTCCGCCGACGCGCGCGCCCTGGGCCGCGCACTCTCGGCCCTTCCTCTCGACGAGCTGTCGGCCGCGGCGTACGACGGGACGTCGGAAGACCTGTTCTTCCACGTGAACCGCCTGCTCGAGCGCTCGTGCGGCCCCGACCTCGCGGGGCGGCTCCATACCGCGCGCAGCCGGAACGACATCGACATGACGATGTACCGGATGGTGCTGCGGGGACGGCTGCTCGAGCTGCTCGACGGCACGCTGTGGCTGCGCGGGGTACTGCTCGAGCTGGCCGGGCGTCACCGCGAGACGATCCTCGCACTCCACACGCACACCCAGCCGGCCCAGCCCTCTACCGTCGCGCACTACCTGATCGGGGCCGTCGAGCAGCTCGAGCGCGACGTGGTGCGGCTGCGGGCGGCCTACGCGGTGGTCAACCGCTCGCCGCTCGGGGCCTGCGCGATCACCGGGACCGGCTTTCCGATCGATCGTGCGCTCACCGGCGCGCTGCTCGGGTTCGACGCGGCGACCGGCAACACCTACGGCAGCATCGCCGCCGTCGATCACCTGCTCGAGGCCGCGGGCGCCGCGGCGACGCTCGCCGTCGGGCTCGGCCGCTTCCTGCAGGACCTGCTCCTCTGGTCCACCAGCGAGTTCGGCTACCTGAGGCTGGGCGAGGGGTTCGTGCAGGGCAGCAGCATCATGCCGCAGAAGCGGAACCCGGTCGCGCTCGAGCACGCGCGCGCGATCGCGAGCCGGGCGCTCGGCGAGGCGATCGCGGTGCTCGTGGCGACGCACAACACGCCCTTCGGCGACGTCGTCGACACCGAGGACGACCTGCAGCCCCTGGTCGACCGCCTCTTCCATGACGCGCGGCGCGCGGTGCGTGTGACCGCGGCCGCGCTCTCGACCGCCGAGTTCGACGTGGCCGCGCTCGAGGCCCGCGCCTCGGAGGGCGGCACCACCCTCACCGAGCTGGCCGACACTCTCGTGCGCGAGCGCGGGCTGCCGTTCACCCAGGCGCACGCCATTGCCGCGCGCGTGGCCGCGGAACGAGCGAGCGACGCCTCGGCTCCCTTGGCGCCGATCCTGGCCGCCGTCTCGACCGAGCTGACGGGCTCGTCAATCGATTACGACGAGGAACGCCTGTCGGCGCTGCTCGGCGCGAGGTACTTCGTGAGCGTGCGTACGACCGCTGGCGGGCCGGCCCCCCGGCGAACAGCGGAGGCCCTGGCGGCCTCGCTCGACCTCTTGGCCACCGACCGGCGCTGGCTGGAGGAAGCGAGGGAGCGCCTGGCGGAGGCCGAGGCCCGGCGCAACCGGCAGTTCGCGGCCCTCGAGAGCGGCAAGCAGGGTTGAAGGAGCACGGCATGGACGAGCCTGTTCGAACCTGGTCCTACGTGGGCGTCCTCGTCATCGAGGCGCTGGTGGTCCTTGGACTGTGGGCCTTCGGGCGGTACTTCAGCGCGTGAGCTGCCCATGCACCTGCTCGACTGGCTCATCGTCGGCGCCTACCTGGGCTGGCTGATCCGCGACGGCCTGCGAAGGACCCACTCCACCAACGAGATCGACGGCTACCTGCTGGCCAAGCGGAGCCTGCCCTGGTGGGCCGCCGGGCTGTCGGTCATGGCGACGCAGCTGTCGGCGATCACGCTGGTCGGCACGACCGGGCAGGGGTACTCGGACGGGATGCGGTTCGTGCAGTTCTACTTCGGCCTGCCGATCGCGATGGTCATCCTCTCGCTCACCGTGGTGCCCTTCTTCTACCGGGCCAAGGTCTACACGGCGTACGAGTTCCTCGAGCGCCGGTTCGACGCGAAGGTGAGGGCGCTGGCAACGCTGCTGTTCCTCGGCGGGCGCAGCCTGTCGAGCGGGGTGGTGATCGCGGCGCCCGCGGTGATCCTCTCGGTGGTACTCGGCTGGAACCTCTCCCTGACGGTGCTCGCAATCGGCGCGCCCACTGTCGTCTACACCATGTTCGGCGGCGTGCAGGCGGTGGCCTGGACCGACGTGAAGCAGATGGCGGTGATTGTCGCCGGCGTGGCCGCCGCGGTGGTCGCCCTCGTACTCGGGCTTCCCCCCGAGGTGGGGCTGACCGACTCGCTGCACCTTGCGGGCGCGGTGGGCCGGCTGAAGACGCTCGACTTCTCCTTCAGCCTGACCGAGCGGTACACGGTGTGGTCGGGAACGCTTGCAGGCCTGTTCCTGATGCTGTCGTACTTCGGCTGCGACCAGAGCCAGGTGCAGCGCTACCTCACCGCCAGGTCGATCGACGAGAGCCGCCGCTCGTTGCTGATGAGCGCCTACTTCAAGATCCCGCTCCAGGCGTTCATCCTGCTTACCGGCGTCCTGGTGTTTGCCTTCTACGTGTTCACGCAGCCGCCGATGCTGTTCAACCCGGTGCACCAGGCCGGGGTCGAGTCGAGCAACCGGGCGGCCGACTACCGGGCGCTCGACCGGCGGTTCGGCGAGGTTTTCGAGGAGCGGCGCAAGGCGGCGCACGCCTACGCCGAGGCGAGCGACCGCGACGACACCGCCGCGGCCCGGGAGGCCCGGGCCGCTTTCGCCCGGGCGAACTCCGAGATGGCTGCCACGCGCGGCGAGGCGGCCGCCCTGGTCAGGGAGGTCACGGGCGACCGGCTGTACGAGGACGTCAACTACGTCTTCCCGACCTTCATCACCACGCACCTCCCGACGGGCCTCATCGGTCTGATGATCGCGGCCATCTTCGCGGCCGCGATGTCGTCGGCCGCCGGCGAGATGAACTCGCTCGCGACTGCCACCGTGATCGACGTGTACCGGAGGCACGTCCGGGTCGATGCGACCGACGCCCACTACCTCGCAGTCTCGAAGGCAGCAACCGCCTTCTGGGGGCTGGTGGCCTGCATGTTCGCGCTGTACGCGGCGCGCGCGGGCTCGCTGATCGAGGTGGTGAACATGGTGGGGTCGCTCTTCTACGGGACGCTGCTCGGCGCCTTCGTCCTCGCGATCGCCACTCGCCGCGCCAACGGCACCGGCACCTTCGTCGGGATGATCGCCGGCTTCGCTGCCGTCATCTACTCCGCCGGGACCGGCAGCGTCTCGTACCTCTGGTACAACGTGGTCGGCACGGTGGTCGTGGTCGTGGTCGGCCTGCTGGTCAGCGCGGTCACCTCCCCGCGCCCTGCTTCGCGGTAGAATCCGGGTACACCGGGAGGAAACATGAGCGGCACGACAACACCCGCGGCCTCGCGCCCGTCGCAGGACGCGATCGATCGCCTGATGTGGAAGCTCCGCCTCAAGACGCCGCTCATCGCCGTGTACGACGCGCCGGCGTCGGACGAGTTTGCGCCGCTTGCCGAAGCCGAGCCCGAGACCTGCTGCTTCGCTTTCTACGACCGCTGGGTGGGAGGAGAGACGCTCGTGCTGCGGCGCGGCGGCGGCGGCTGCAAGGGCGCCTTCCGCGCGCTCGGCCTCGAGAAGGGGGGCGACCCGAACGTGATCGCGCACATGCTGACCGACGGTGTGGGCGCGCCCAAGGCCGAAGGCCTGAAGGCCTCGGCCGACATCGCCCTCGCCGCCATCGAGTCGGGCAAGACGCCGACGCCGAGCTTCGACACGGTGCTCGTCGGGCCGCTGCGCGTCGATCAGTGGCCGGCCGTCCGCAGCGTTACCTTCCTCGTCGACCCCGACCGGCTTGCCGCCGTGATGACGCTTGCCGCCTTCTGGTCGCCCGACGACGTGGTGTCGGCGCCGTTCGGGTCGGGCTGCAGCTTCCTGTGGAAGTCGCTCGGGCAGGGCGAGGGGCCGCTCGCGATCATCGGCGGCACCGACGTGGCCATGCGGCGCTTCCTGCCGACCGCCATCCTCACCTTGACGGTTGCGCCGTCTCACTTCGTGAAGATGCTGGCGGCACCGGAAGATTCGTTCCTCGACCGCGACTGGTGGAACGAGCTGATGGACACTCGCGGGCGGTGGGCATGAAGGCCGGGCTCCTTGCCGCGCTGCTGCTCGCCGTCGTGTTCGGGTGCGTGGCGGCCGGCCTCCAGCCCGGGAACGCAGCGGCCACGGAGCCGGCCTCGGAAAGCGCGGCCGTTGCCGGGGAGGCGCAGGTGAAGCTCGGCGAGAAGCCGCTCGATCCCGCCGAGGCCCGTCAGCGGGCCGTCGAGCGGGCGAAGACCCACCTGTCGGACGAGCTCGACATTCCGATTGCCGAGATCGAGCTCGTGTCGGTCAAGGCCGTCACCTGGTCCGACACGAGCCTGGGCTGCCGGCAGCCCGACCGCATGTACGCCCAGGTGCTGGTCGACGGGCACGAGGTGGTGCTCGAAGCCCGGGGCCAGAAGCACGAGCTGCACCTCGGGCCGAAGAACGTGGTGATCTGCACCACGAAGAAGCAAGGCTGACGGACTCCTCGGCACCCCCGCCACGCCAACCCTCCCTCACCACGGATCAGCTTTATATACGACTTGTTTTGTCCGCGATGTGATATATTGGAGACTCAAACGGTCGGAGTAAAGCGGCTGACCGGGAGCGGGCCCCCAATTTCGGTCAGCTCTTCCTTTGCTCCATCGGCCGCGGGGCTCCGGGCTGGGCCGCGCGGCGCGCCCCGGGGAGAGCCGATGAGCACTGCAGAACGAACCATCGAAGAGCTGGCCACCCAGGAATACAAGTACGGCTTCGTCACCGACGTCGAGGCCGACGCGGTTCCCCGCGGCCTGAACGAGGACATCGTCCGCGAGATCTCGCGGCGCAAGGGCGAGCCCGAGTGGCTGCTCGAGTGGCGGCTGAAGGCGTACCGCGCCTGGCAGGGGATGCAGGAGCCGCGCTGGGGGAACGTCAAGCACGATCCCATCGACTACCAGGACATCATCTACTACTCGGCGCCCAAGCCGAAGAAGGCACTTGGCAGCCTCGACGAAGTGGACCCCGAGATCCGGCGGACCTTCGAGAAGCTGGGGATCCCCATCGAGGAGCAGAAGGCGCTGGCCGGGGTGGCCGTCGACGCGGTCTTCGACAGCGTGTCGGTGGCGACGACCTTCCGCGAGAAGCTGGCCGAGCTGGGGATCATCTTCTGCTCGTTCTCCGAGGCGGTGCGCAACCATCCCGACCTGGTGCGCGAGTACCTCGGCAGCGTCGTTCCGCACACCGACAACTTCTACGCGGCGCTGAACTCGGCGGTCTTCAGCGACGGGTCGTTCGCGTACGTTCCGAAGGGGGTGCGCTGCCCGATGGAGCTGTCCACCTACTTCCGGATCAACGCGCAGAACACCGGGCAGTTCGAGCGCACGCTGATCGTCGCGGACGAGGGGGCGTTTGTGAGCTACCTCGAGGGGTGCACGGCGCCGATGCGCGACGAGAACCAGCTGCACGCGGCCGTCGTCGAGCTGGTGGCGCTCGACCGCGCGACCATCAAGTACTCGACCGTGCAGAACTGGTACCCCGGTGACAAGGAAGGCCGGGGCGGCATCTACAACTTCGTGACCAAGCGGGGCCACTGCCGCGGGGCGGACTCGAAGATCACCTGGACGCAGGTCGAGACCGGCTCGGCGATCACCTGGAAGTACCCGAGCTGCATCCTGCAGGGCGACAACTCGATCGGCGAGTTCTACTCGGTGGCCGTGACCAACAACTTCCAGCAGGCGGACACCGGCACCAAGATGATCCACCTGGGGAAGAACACGCGCAGCACGATCGTGTCGAAGGGGATCTCGGCCGGCCGCGGGCAGAACACGTACCGCGGGATGGTGAAGATCGGCCGCAACGCCGAGAACGCGCGCAACTACTCGCAGTGCGACTCGCTGCTGATCGGCGACAAGTGCGGGGCGCACACCTTCCCCTACATCGAGATCAAGAACACCTCGGCGCAGATGGAGCACGAGGCGTCGACCTCGAAGATCGGCGAGGACCAGATCTTCTACTGCCGCCAGCGGGGGCTTTCCACCGAGGACGCGGTGAACATGATCGTGAGCGGGTTCTGCAAGGAAGTGTTCCGCGAGCTGCCGATGGAGTTCGCGGTCGAGGCGCAGAAGCTGCTGGGAGTGAGCCTCGAGGGGTCGGTGGGGTAGGTGACGCAACCGCAAGACGAGGGACGAATGCTCGAGATCAAGAACCTGCACGCCCGGGTGGGCGGCAACGCGATCCTGAAGGGGATCGACCTCGCCGTGGCCACCGGCGAGGTGCACGCGATCATGGGGCCGAACGGGTCGGGCAAGAGCACGCTGGCCGGCGTGCTGGCCGGGCGGGGCGACTACGAGGTCACCGAGGGAAGCGTGGCCTACCAGGGCCTCGACCTGCTGGGGCTCGACCCCGAGGAGCGCGCCCGTGAGGGCCTCTTCCTGGCCTTCCAGTACCCCGTCGAGATTCCCGGCGTCAACAACGCCTACTTCCTCAAGGCGGCCCTCAACGCGCTGCGCAAGCACCGCGGCGAGCCCGAGCTGGACGCCATGGACTTCATGGCGCTGGTCCGCGACCGGATGAAGGTGCTCGACATCGAGCCCTCGCTGCTCAACCGCCCGGTGAACGAGGGATTCTCGGGCGGCGAGAAGAAGCGGAACGAGATCTTCCAGATGGCGGTGCTCGAGCCGAGGCTGGCGATCCTCGACGAGACCGACTCGGGCCTCGACATCGACGCGCTCAAGGTCGTCGCGCACGGCGTCAACGCCCTGCGCCGCCCCGACCGCTCGACCATCGTCGTCACGCACTACCAGCGGCTGCTCAACTACATCGTCCCCGACTTCGTGCACGTGCTCTCGGAGGGGCGCATCGTGCGGTCGGGCGGCAAGGAGCTGGCGCTCGAGCTGGAGGAGCGGGGCTACGGATGGATCGAGGACGGCGAGCCGGTCGGGGGGCGGGCGTGATGTCGACCGCCGCCGCCGGTTCGTCCCCCGTGTCGCAGTTCGAAGCGTCGTACGCGGCCGCGGCCGAACGGCACGCCCTCGAGCCCGCGTGGCTGCAAGCCGTGCGGGCGCGGGCCGCGAGCGCCTTCTCACGCCTCGGGTTCCCGACCACGCGTGATGAGGACTGGCGCTTCACCAACGTCGCTCCCATCGCCCAGGGCGGGTTCGTCCCGGCGGAAGCGACGGAGGAGGCGGCCGCCGAAGACCGCGACCGCTACCTGCTGCCGGGGCTGCGGGGCCCGGTCATCGTCTTCGTGGACGGCCGGTTCGCGCCGGCGCTCTCGCGCCTCGACGGCCTTCCGCCCGGCGTGGAGGCCGGGAGTCTCTTCGAGGGCGACCGGGCGCACCGCCTCCAGCGCCACCTGACCGCTCACGCGCCGTTCGACCAGCGGTCGTTCACCTCGCTCAACACGTCGCTGTTCCCCGACGGCGCGATCATCGAGATTGCGCCAAGGACGGTGGTGGATGAGCCGATCCAGCTGCTCTTCCTGTCCTCGGGGCGCGAGGGCACCGCGAGCTTCCCGCGTGCGCTGGTGGTGGCGGGCGAGGCCAGCCAGGTCGCGCTGGTCGAGTCGTTCGGCAGCATCGGCGACGGGCGCGCGTTCACCAACGCGGTGACCGAGCTGGTGGCCGGGCCGGCGGCCGTCGTGGACCACTACCGCCTCCAGCGCGAGTCGGCCCGCGGGTATCACGTCGGCCTCACCCAGATCCGGGTGGGGCGGTCGGCCAACGTCTCGTCGCACAACGCCGCGCTCGGCGGGCTGATCGCCCGCCACGACGCGGTGGTGGTGCTGGCAGACGAGGGAGCCGAGAGCACGCTGGACGGCGTCTACCTGGCCGGCGGACAGGCGCTGGTCGACAACCACACCGAGGTCGACCACGTGATGCCGCACGGCACCAGCCACGAGCTCTACAAGGGGATCCTGGGAGGGCGGGCGCGCGCGGTCTTCAACGGGCG
>Ga0116149_1005200_pt1 | contig 12358 bp, 10 predicted proteins | sample AD_UKC057_MetaG_FD_89787 | JGI IMG/M metagenome (GOLD analysis project Ga0116149, IMG submission 89787) | Active sludge microbial communities of municipal wastewater-treating anaerobic digesters from USA - AD_UKC057_MetaG | ecosystem: Engineered > Bioreactor > Anaerobic > Digestate | place: USA...
CAGCAGCGTCCGCTGGAAGTGCAGGCGGTTCTCGGCCTCGGCGAAGATGGTCTCGGCGTGGGCGTCGAAGGCCTCGGCGGTGATCTCGCAGCCCTTGTAGGCGGGCAGGCAATGCATGACGACGGCGTGCGACGGGGCGGCCCGCAGCAGTTCCGCGTTGATCTGGAAGGCTGACAGGTCGCTCTTGCGCTTCTGGCCTTCCTTCTCCTGGCCCATGGAGACCCAGGTGTCGGTGTAGAGCACGTCGGCGTCCTTGACGGCGCGGGCGGGCTCGCGGACGAGGCTGTAGCAGCCGCCCGGCAGCGAGTCCACGAAGGCCTGTTCCAACTCGTAGCCCTCGGGCGCGGCCAGGATGAACCTCATGCCCAGGGCGGCGCAGCCCTGGGCCAGGCTGCGGGCCACGTTGTTGCCGTCGCCCACGAAGACCAGCGTCCGCCCCTGCAGCGGGCCGAAGTGCTCCTGGGCGGTCATCAGGTCCGCCATCGCCTGGCAGGGGTGGCTGTAGTCGGTCAGGGCGTTGATGACCGGGGTGGGGCTGGCGGCCGCCAGCCGCTCGACCATCTCGTGGCTGAAGGTGCGGGCCATGATGGCGTCGCACATCCGCCCGAGGACGGCGGCGGTATCCTCGGCCGACTCACGCTTGCCCAGCCCGATGTCGCCCTGGGTCATGTAGATGGCGTGCCCGCCGAGGTGCGTCATGGCCGTCTCGAAGCTGACCCTCGTCCGCAGGGAGGGCTTCTCGAAGATCATGGCCAGCGTCTTGCGCTCAAGGGTGGGCTGGAGCTTGCCCTGTCGGAAGAGGGCCTTGTCCGCGATGGCCCGATCGATCAGGTCCTGCAACTGCTCGCCGGAAAACGGATCGAGATTCACGAAATCCTTCATCATGGGTCACCCGGCTTTACTTCTGAATGAGCGTGCCGACGCCGCCGTCGGAGAAGATCTCCAGCAGCAGCGAGTGGGGGAATCGTCCGTCGATGATGTGGGTCCGCTGGACCCCGCCGTCCAGCGCCCGCAGGCACGCCTCGACCTTGGGCAACATGCCCGAGGAGATCGTCCCGTCCTGGATCATGGCGCGGATCTCGGCCTCGCTGACCTGGGCGATGAGGCTGGCGGGGTCCTTCGGGTCGCGCCGGATGCCGTGCGTGTCGCTGACGACGACGAACTTCTCGGCCTTCAGCGCGGCGGCCACTTCGCCCGCGGCGGTGTCGGCGTTGCAGTTGAGCTTGGTGCCCGTCCTGTCGCGGGCCAGCGGGGCGATCACCGGGACGGTGTCGGCCTGGCAGAGCAGCTCGATCAGCCGGGCGTTCACGCTGGTGACCCGCCCGACGAAGCCCAGGTCGATCTTGCGCCCCTCGGACTCCAGGAACAGCTTCTCGCCGAACAGCACCGTCGAGCTGAGCGTGTGCAGGCCCATCGCGCTGGAGCCCATGGCCTCGATCATGTTCACGAGCTGGCGGTTGATCTCGTTGCACAGGACGTGCTCGACCACCGTCAACGTCCGCTGGTCCGTGTAGCGCCGTCCCTGGACGAACTCCACCTGGAGCCCGCGGGCCTCCATGGCGTTGTTGATGGCCTTGCCCCCGCCGTGGATGATCACCGGACGCATCCCCACCGTGTTCATGAACACGATGTCGGTCATGATGTCGCTCATGGCGCGCTCGTCGTCCATCACCGAGCCGCCCATCTTGACCACGATGATCTTGTCCGAGAAGCGCTGGATGTACCCCAGCGCCTCGACCAGCGTCTGTGCTTTCGCGATTGCTTCTTCCATATCCGCTGTGCCTTGTGCAAAAAGAGAAACAGCGCAACATACCCGCCGAGCGACGGGGGGTCAAGACGACACTGAAAGAAAAACATCGAACGGCGAATAGGGATGAGGGACGAGGGAACAGGGACTAGGGAACAGGGAATAGGGACGAGGGACGAGACACGAGTGAACCGGCGCCCCAAGACGAGTCTTCAATGGTCAATGATCAACGGTCAATGTTCAATGGTCGCTGGTCAATGTCCGCGTTCGCTCCAGCAGGGCGGGCAGGTTCTCCTTCTTGTCTCCGCGATACCAGTTCGCCCATCGGCCGGCCTGGGCCTCGTTGCGGATCGCCAACAGGGCCTCCAGTTCCTTACAGGCGGCAGCCAGGCGGGAGCGGTCCTCCATCGCCATCGCCAGTTCCCGCAGGTAGGCGTAGTACTGGCGCAGCATCAGCGGCTGGGTGTGAGTGTAGAACCTGTCGGCGGCGCCCGCGTCCGCCTGCTTGACCAGCGCGTCGAGCTTCTGGATGCAACGGTCCAGGGCGGCGGCGAAGTCCCCGGCAGTGGCGGCGCCCGCGGGCAGGTAATCCCTGGGGAAGGCGGTCTTCTTCCTGGCGAGCTGGTCCAGCAGCTTGCGGGCCAGCACCCAGGCCGTGCCGTCCTGCAACAACCGGTCGCCGGGCAGCTCCAGCAGGCACTCCGGCAGGGCGACCTGCCGGGCCGGCCAGCGACCGATGAAGCCCTTGCGGTCCCACGAGCGCCCGTCGCGGAGGATCTCCATGCCGGCGGCTGCCCCCAGCACGTGCTCGCGGATGTTCGAGACGTTGAAGACGGCGTAGTGGGTGTCGCCCTTGTCGATGACCTGCCCGAGCTGGTCGGCGAGCTTGCCGATCCGCGTGCCGGCCACCAGGTGCGGGCCGCGAGACCAGAACGCGATATGGTAGTACAGCCCATACGTGTGGTCGGCGGCGCGGGGCGTCTGGCGGAAGTCGTCCTGGAGCGTCTGTGAGGAGCCCTCGTCGGCGAAGACGACGGTGACGCCCGTGGGCAGCTTCAGGCTGCCGCGGGCCATCAACTGCGAGCCTTCCATCCACAGCGTTACCGTCGTGGGCGGCTGGTCGCGCTTGTCCACCGAGCGGACGATCCGCCACTGGTCGGCGATGGCGGCGGAGATAATCTCGCCCGCCTTGTCGGCCGAGACGGACTTGTCGCTGGACCAGACCGGCATGTCGCCCCGCCCGCGCAGGCCGAGCTGCCAGATGACCTGCTCGCCCGCCAGTTCCGCCCAGCGGCGGGCGAAGGCCGTCCACGTCTCCCGGACGGCCTGGGGGTCGCTCGCGTAGGACATCCGCACGGTCCTGCCCTGGCGCTTCCAGAAGTTCTCGAAGCCGAAGTGGCTCACGCCCAGCGGCTCGATGTGGTGCTGAGTCACGTACAGCCCGCGGCGCACCGCCCGGCGGACCAGTTCGGCTTCCGGCTCGTTCATCACGTCGACGAACGACGCGGGGATGACCAGGTTGCCCTCGCATCGCAGCAGGGCCTCGAAGATCCGCTCGGCGATCTCCAGCGAGATGACCTGCCCATAGAACGGGTAATCGATCGACCGCTTGCCGCTGGGTGCCAGCCACTCGCTCAGCAGGTCCTCGTCGTTGATGAACCAGCCGCGGTAGCGGAACGCCGGCCGCTGCGAGCGAATCGTGCCCGCGGGCAGCACGATGCGGTCGCGGCGGTCGGTGGGGGCGGCGTGGCCTTTCCAGAACCACAGCGGGTCGACGCCGAGGAACTCGCGGCTGAAGCGGTAGACGCCGTAGACCGCCCCCAGCCGGTCGGCCCCGCGGATGGTCACGCCGTCTTTGGTGACTTCGATGGTGTAGCTTCCCGGCTCGTTCAGGCCGCCGTCGATTCGGACGACTATGTCGGCGCGGGCGGCCTTGGCCGCTTCCGGCGGGGGCAGCACCTCGGCCTTTCGGCCGAGGGCGGCCTCGACGTCGCCGGCCAGGTCCTCCATGGCCAGGCGGACGGCGTCGTCCTGCTTGGGCCCGGCGATGCGGACCGGCCTGGTGAGCACAAGCGTGGCATGGGCGTCTCGCCCCTGCGTCGCAGGGCCGTCCCGGCCCTGGCCCACGGGCGGGACGCCCGTGGGACGCACGGGCAGGATGCCCGTGCCACGCGCCGCTGCCGCCGGCGCCAGCGGCACGAGCGACTTCTCGGCGATCACGACCGGCGAGTCGTAGACGGGCACGCCCTGGAACGAGCAGCCGCCCTCGCCGGCCTTCCAGCGGTCGGCCGGGATCGCCCGCACCTCGCCCGTCCGCAGGTCCACCCAGAGCGGCTCGGTGAACTTCACGCCCGTCAGCGTGAGGTTCGCGGGCGTCTTGTCGCTGGCGTCGGCGGGGACCCTGCCGCTCAGCCAGAGCGTCGCGGCGCACGCCCCGTCGGCCCGCTTGTAGGCGTAGGCCGCCAGCGGCTGGTCCAGGTCGGCCTTGCAGGCGAAGTCCGCGACGCGGGCCAGCGTGCTGTCGAAGATCGCCGTCACGTTCTGCACGGCGTAATACGCCTGCTTGGGCCTCTCCACGGTCATGTCCGGAGCGGCCTTGAGGATGCCCTTGGTGTTCCATCCGTCCATCCGCCCGCCGCGGTAACGAAGCTCCATCAGCGTGAAGACGTTGGACTCCATGTCGTGGCCGAGATCGCCCATCATCCGGCGCAGGTCCCACTTGGCCTGGACGGTCTCGGACGTCTTGAGCTTGGACAGGGCTCCGACGGTCTTCGTCGACGGCGCCCCGTTCTCGCCCTGGCGCAGCGGGATCTTCGGGTCGTACTTCCGCACCACCTTCAGCAGCTTGGCCAGGGTGGGGTACGACGAGTCGGGGTTCTCCGGGTACCCGTGCACCGTGATCTGGTCCACCAGGTGCAGCTTCTTCTGATCGGCCAGCGGCTTGAGGAAGCTCTCGACGTAGGCCGTGTTGCCGATCCCCGCGATGGCCAGGGCCAGCAGCCTGGCCTTGGGTTGCTCGCGGCGGATGATCTCGGCCGTGCGGATGTAGAAGGCGGCGTAGTCGGCGGCGGTGTTCTTCTTGTTGAGATCGGGCTCGTTCCAGATCTCCCACTCCAACACGCGGTCACGGTAGCGCCCGACCAGGGCCGCCACCCACGCGTCCCAGGCGGCCAGGGCCTTCTCGCCGGTGGGCAGGCCCCCGCCGAGGCCGGCCCCGCCGCCGCCTTCGTAGATGGGATTGCCGTACGACGTCTCCAGCCAGGGCGCCACTCCCTGGGCGAGGGCATCGTCCACCACCTCGTCCAGCCAGGTCCAGTCGTACCGGCCGGGCTTCTTCTCGCACTTGGCCCAGCCGGCCTGGAGGCGGATCTTCTTGACCCCCAGCGGCCCGAGGTAGCCCTTGTAGTTGGCGTAGATCGCGTAGTCGCGGTCGAGCGTCTCCCCGCCGACCGACCAGGGCGAGGCGGCGATCTCCCTGGCATGCCGCGGACGGACCTTGCCCAGCAGGGGGTAGCTTTCACCCGCCCTCGCCGGCGACGCCAGAGCGAGGACCCATACGACCGTCGCGACGCCCTTCAACCTTGTCATCATGTCGATCCTGTCCTTCGGGTTCCCAGTGTCCTGACTCTCATGATCTGCCCAGCGCCCGTGGTCCGGCGGGGCCGGGCACACGCCGGCCCTGCCCTGCGCCGCGAGGGGCTTCCCTGCGGGCACAGGATACCCCGAGGGGCGGCGATCCGCAACACGCGGTCTCGGCGCGGCGAATCAGCCTTTCCTGCGGGCAAAAATCTTGGAGGCGGGCTTGAAATTTCTTTTGACAGGATCATTTTGGGGCGTATACTAGCCGGTCTATCTCAAAGCCAAGGTCGCAGTGCACCCTCAGTCAGCCGGGCCCCGGGCCGGTGTGATGGGGAGGGGCTTTGTGGTCAGTTTTTCTTTGCGCTGCTGTAGCTCAGTGGTAGAGCGCGTCCTTGGTAAGGACGAGGTCGTGGGTTCAACCCCCACCAGCAGCTCTGGTGGCCCAGGGGCCGCCGAGCCGGATGGCGGACAGGCCGACGCTTGGCCGGCCCGGCAGGATGGGCAGCAACGCGGTGTCAGCGATAGACAGGAAGCCCCAAAACAAACGCAGTATTCAAGAACTCGTACAAGAGGAGCGTTACTGATGGCCAAGGAAGTATTTTCGCGAACCAAGCCGCACGTCAACGTCGGGACGATCGGACACGTCGACCACGGCAAGACGACGCTGACCGCGGCGATCACCAAGGTGCTGGAGGCCCAGGGCCTGGCGAAGTTCAAGAGCTATGACGACATCGCCAAGGCGTCGGAATCCCAGGGCCGGCGCGACCCGACCAAGATTCTGACCATTGCCACCGCGCACGTGGAATATCAGAGCGAGAAGCGACACTACGCCCACGTGGACTGCCCCGGGCACGCCGACTACGTCAAGAACATGATCACCGGCGCCGCCCAGATGGACGGCGCGATCCTGTGCGTGTCGGCCGCCGACGGCCCGATGCCCCAGACCCGCGAGCACGTCCTCCTGGCCCGCCAGGTCAACGTGCCCGCCCTGGTGGTCTTCCTGAACAAGGTCGACCTGGTCGACGACCCCGAGCTGCTGGACCTGGTCGAGCTGGAAGTCCGCGAACTGCTGAGCAAGTACGAGTTCAACGGCGACGAGGCCCCGGTCATCCGCGGCTCGGCGACCAAGGCCATCGCCGATCCCGGCGGGGCGGACGCCAAGCCCATCATGGACCTGGTGGCCGCGCTGGACAGCTACATCCCCGAGCCCGTCCGCGAGGTGGACAAGCCGTTCCTGATGCCCATCGAGGACGTGTTCTCGATCAAGGGTCGCGGCACGGTCGGCACGGGGCGTATCGAGCGCGGGCAGATCAAGGTCGGCGAGACCGTCGAGATCGTCGGCCTGGGCGAGACCCGTTCCACCGTCGTCACCGGCGTCGAGATGTTCCAGAAGACGCTGGACCAGGGCATCGCCGGCGATAACGTCGGCTGCCTGCTCCGCGGCGTGGAAAAGAACGAGCTGGAGCGCGGGCAGGTGCTGGCCAAGCCCGGCAGCATCACCCCGCACAAGAAGTTCAACGCCGAGGTGTACGTGCTGACCAAAGAGGAAGGTGGGCGTCACAGCCCGTTCTTCACCGGCTATCGTCCGCAGTTCTACTTCCGGACCACCGACGTGACCGGCACGATCAAGCTGCTGGGCGGCGCCGAGATGTGCATGCCCGGCGACAACATTCAGATGGAGGTCGAGTTGCTGAACACCTCGATCGCCATGGAAGAAGGCCTTCGGTTCGCCATCCGCGAGGGCGGCCGGACCGTCGGCGCCGGCGTGGTGACCAAGATTCTGGAGTAAACGATGGCCAAGGCCAAGGCTCGCGAATACGTGTGGCTGCAATGCACCGAGTGCGGCGACCTGAATTACCGCATCCAGGTCCGCACCGCCGGCGGTACGCCCAAGCTGACGCTGAAGAAGTACTGCCCCCGCTCGCGCAACCACACGGAGCATAAGCTCAAGCGGAAATAACAGCAGCGTGCAGACTCGCCCGCGGGACGGAACCCCGCCCTCCCGCGGGCGGCACACGGCAGTAGCTCAATTGGTAGAGCAGCGGTCTCCAAAACCGCAGGTTGGGGGTTCAAGTCCTCCCTGCCGTGGTGGACGAGCAACAGGCGGCCCGGTCGGCGGGCTGTCGCCGGATCAAGCGGCTGTGCGGTGAAACGTGAAAATTGAAATCTACAAACGCGGTCAAGGCAAGTACACCCGGATCATCACCGCGGTGACGATTTTCGGACTGGCGCTGGCCGGCGCGGTGGTTCTGAGCGCCCAACTGGGAGCCATCGGCGGCCTGGGGGCGATGAAGACCTACGTCCAGTTCGGCATCCCCACCTTGGTGGTGCTGGCCTTCGGCCTGTTCAGCTTCTGGATCGTCAATCGGCCCAGGACGGCGGACTTCCTGATCGCCACCGAGGGCGAGATGAAGAAGGTCTCCTGGTCCAGCCGGAAGGAAGTCGTCGGCTCGACCAAGGTCGTGATCGTGACCACGTTCATCCTCGCGGTGATCATCTTCGGCGTGGACCTGCTGTTCGTGGTCCTGTTCCGGTGGCTGGGCGTGATGGGCTAGAGCCCTAAAGGACGGTCATGGCCAAGCAATGGTATGTGCTGCGGGTGGCGTCGAACAAGGAGGACGAGGTTCGCCGCGCGCTGGAGCGAAAGGTGAAGATCGAGGGTCTGGAAGACCGCATCGGTCGCATCCTGGTGCCCACCGAGCGTCGTCCCAGCCCCCGCGGGCGCGGGGAGAAGAAGTTCGTCGAGCGCAAGATGTATCCCGGCTACGTCTTCATCGAGATGGAACTCGAGAGCGACGGGACGATCGGCGACAAGGCCTGGTTCCTCATCAAGGAAACCACCGGCGTGGGCGACTTCATCGGCGCCGCGGGCAAGCCCTCGCCCATGCAGCAGGCGGACGTCGACAAGATGCTGATGCAGGTGGAGAAGGCCGAGGAAGGCGGGCCCGTCAGCGTCGAGTTCGAGAAGGGCGACAGCGTAAAGATCAAGGAAGGGGCCTTCGAAAACTTCGAGGGCACGGTGGACGAGGTGCTGCTGGATCGGGGACTGATCCGCGTCATCGTGACAATCTTCGGGCGCGCCACACCCGTCGAACTGGAGTACTGGCAGGTCGAAAAGGCCTGAGAATGCGAAACCCTACAGACCGGTGGCCGTGAGCCGCCCCGCCCGGACGTTGGCCGTACGGGCGGACAACCCAGGCGACATAGCGGAATCCGGAAAGGTTCACACCCATGGCAAAAGAAATCGTCGCACAGATCAAGCTGCAGGCCGCCGGCGGACAGGCGACCCCCGCGCCGCCCATCGGGCCGGCCCTGGGCCAGCACAACGTCAACATCGGGCAGTTCGTCTCGCAGTTCAACGACCGCACCCGCGAGTACGCCGGCGTCCCGATCCCCGTGGTGATCACGGTCTACAAGGACAAGTCCTTCACCTTCATCACCAAGAGTCCGCCCGCGTCGGCCCTGCTCAAGGAAGCCGCCCAGATCGCCAAGGGCAGCGGCACGCCCAACAAGGAGAAGGTCGGCAAGGTCACCATGGACCAGGTCCGGGCCATCGCCGAGAAGAAGAAGGCCGATCTCAACGCCCACGACCTGGACCACGCCTGCCGGATCATCGAAGGCACCGCCCGCTCCATGGGGCTGGTGGTCGAAAAATAACCGTCCGCATCTGCCGGCGCCGGGCGGACGGTCCGCCCTGACTGCCGGCTGCGGGCCGGGCCCCACCACGGGCCCGTCACCAACAACAGTGGGAGTCCCCCGGGACGACAGGAGAAACCCGTATGGGTAAGGAACGAAGCAAGCGATACAAGGCCGACCTGCCGAAGGTGCCGCAAGGCAAGGTCCCCGTCGGCGACGCCGTCGCGGCCCTCAAGACCTTCAAGGCCATTAAGTTCGACATGACCGTCAATCTGGTCCTGCACCTCGGCATCGACCCCAAGCAGGCCGACCAAGCCCTCCGCGGCTCGATCAGCCTGCCCCACGGCATCGGCTCCAGCAAGAAGGTCATCGCCTTCTGCGACGAGAGCGAGATCGAGAAGGCCAAGGCCGCCGGCGCCATCGAGGCCGGCAACGACGAGCTGATCAAGAAGGTTCAGGACGGCTGGACCGACTTCGACGTCGCCGTTGCCACCCCCGCGGTGATGAAGAACGTCTCCCGGCTGGGCCGGGTCCTCGGACCCCAGGGCAAGATGCCCTCGCCCAAGGCCGGCACCGTCGTCACCGACGTCGCCCAGGCCGTGCGGGAGTACTCGGCCGGCAAGATCGAGTATCGCAACGACGCCGGTGGCAACATCCACGTGCCGGTGGGCAAGATGAGCTTTGCCGACGAGAAGCTGGTGGACAACATCAACGCCTTCGTCAGCCACATAAAGCACATCAAGCCCTCCGCGGCCAAGGGAACCTATATCAAGAACGCGGTGTTGTCCGGTGCGATGACCCCCGGCGTCCAGATGGACGTGCAGTAACAGGTGAAACCATGAGCAAACCAGTCAAGGAACTGCTTCGCAAAGAGATTACCGATCGCCTGGCCGGCGTGGATTCGCTGGCGGTGGTCGGATTCACCGGCGTCGACGCGGTCACCACCCACCAGATCCGCTCTCGCCTGCTCCAGAAGGACATCCGCCTGATGGTGGTCAAGAACTCGCTGGCCCGCTCGGCCTTCCGCGAGATCAAGCTCGATGCCGCCGGCGACCTGCTGGACGGGCCTTGCGCCCTGGCCTACGGGGCCGACAGCGTCGTCACCATCGTTCGCGAACTGCTGGACATCCATCGCGAGACGCCCAAGCTGGTGGTCAAGGCCGCGGTCCTCGAAGGCAACCCCTTCCGGGAAGAAGAGATCGAGGCTCTCAGCAAGTACCCGACCCGCCCCGAAGCCATCGGGCAGGCGGTCTCGTGCGTGCTGTCCAGCGGCGCCAACCTGGCCGGCTGCCTGATCGGGCCCGGCGGGGCCATCGCCTCGCTGGTCAAGGCCATCCAGGAGAAGCGAGAGGAAGCCGGCGAGAAGCTGGAAGCCGAAGCTGCTCCGGCCGCCGAAGCCGCCCCGGCCGCGGAAGCTCCCCCGGCCGCGGAAGCCGCCCCCGCGGGCGAGGCTTCGGCCTGAACGAGAGAGAGAAACTTATCCGGCTGCAGATTGGTCCCTCAGGGATTAAATGAGCGCCAACGGGGTGCTCGCCTATCAGGCCGGCAGGGAACACGGGCTGACGATTCCCGTGACGTTTTGGAAGGTTTGGAACCATGGCAGAAGCAAGTGCTGCAATCAAGGAACTGGGCGACAAGCTGGCTGGGCTGACCCTGAAGGAAGCCGTCGAACTGAAGGATTACCTGAAGGAAGCCTACGGGATCGAACCCGCCGCCGGCGGCGCCGTCATGATGGCGGCCGGTCCGGGCGCCGCTGCCGCCCCGGCCGAGGAAGAGAAGACCTCGTTCGACGTCGTCCTCACCGGCGCCGGCGACAAGAAGATCCAGGTCATCAAGGTCGTCCGGGCCCTGACCAACCTGGGCCTCAAGGAGGCCAAGGACCTGGTCGACGGCGCGCCCAAGCCGGTCAAGACGGGCGTGTCGAAGGAAGAGGCCGAGGACGCCAAGAAGCAGTTGGAAGAGGCCGGCGGCGCCGTCGAGATCAAGTAAGACGGGCCAGTGCCTGTCGCGGGCGACGCACCGCCCGCGGCCGCGAAGGCAGGAAAGCTATCGAGATTGACCTACAGCACAGCGACGCATCACCGGCGGTCAGGGCCGCGATCCCGTCCAGGCGAGTTCCCAAGTCTCGCCTGGTACCGGACGGGGTCTTGCCTGCCGGTGATGGTCGCGCGTGGGGTCAATCGACCGGCAGACGGGCCCCTGGCCCGTTCCGCGCCGGTTGTTCGTGCGTGGTGAGTTTTTGGGTTTCGTTCGCCAGACGTCCGCAACACGGGTCGGACCGACTTTTGATACGAGGACATGGTCATGCTGCGAGCCGATAAGGTCAGGAACTTTTCCAAGGTGGGCGACGCCGCCCCGGTGCCTAATCTCATCGAGATTCAGACCGCCAGCTACGCGCGGTTCCTGCAGTTGGAAACCGATCCGTCCAGGCGCAAGGGCGAAGGCCTGGAAGCCCTGCTCCGGGAGATCTTCCCCATCGTCAGCTACGACGAACAGACCACCCTGGACTATCTGTCCTACGAGCTGACCGAGCCCCGCTACACCATGCAGGAGTGCCGCGACCTGCGCCTGACCTTCGGCATGCCGTTCCGCATCCGCTGCCGGCTGACCCGCAAGGACTCCAAGGACGTGCTGGAGGAGTCGATCTACATCGGCGAGATTCCCATCATGATCGGCGGGGGGGAGTTCATCATCAACGGCGCCGAGCGGGTGATCGTCTCGCAGCTTCACCGCAGCCCCGGCGTCGATTTCACCGTGGAAATGCAGGAGTCCGACCGTCCCCTCCACGGCGCCCGCGTCATCCCCGAGCGGGGAAGCTGGATCGAACTGGGCGTGACCAAGAAGGACGCCCTGGCCATGAGGATCGACCAGTCCTCCAAGATCCCGGCCACCACCTTCCTGCGGGCCATGGACGAGCGGTACGGTTCGGACGCGGCCATCATCCGCGAGTTCTACCCGACCCGGAACATCGGCGTCGACGACCTCCGCCCGCAGATGTACGCGGTGGAAGCCATCATCGACAGCGAGACCGGCGAGGAACTGGTGCCGGCCGGCGGGCAGATCGGCGAGGCGGTCACGAAGATCGCGGCCTCCAAGCTCAAGAAGGTCGAGGTGGTCGAGAAGGCCCCCGACCCGCTGCTGCTGAACACGCTGTCCGAGGACTCCGCCGACAGCCATGAGAACGCCCTGCTGCGGATCTACATGCGGCTTCGCCCGGGCAACCCGCCGCACATCGACAAGGCCCGCACGCTGTTCGCCGAGAAGTTCTACGACGAGAACCGCTACCGCCTGGGCAAGGTGGGGCGATTCCGCATCAACCGCAAGTTCCACCAGGACGTGCCGGAATCGGTGATGACCCTCCGCGTGGAGGACCTGATCGGCACGCTCAAGTACATC
>Ga0116149_1005201_pt1 | contig 12356 bp, 8 predicted proteins | sample AD_UKC057_MetaG_FD_89787 | JGI IMG/M metagenome (GOLD analysis project Ga0116149, IMG submission 89787) | Active sludge microbial communities of municipal wastewater-treating anaerobic digesters from USA - AD_UKC057_MetaG | ecosystem: Engineered > Bioreactor > Anaerobic > Digestate | place: USA...
GGGCGCGGTCGATCAGCTCCCTGAGCTCTTCCTCGCCGCCCAGCTGCGGCTCGATCTCCACCAGGTCCATGGGCGAGAAGGGAGAGGGCGAGGTCGCGTTCTCCGCCCAGTCATCCCTGTTCCGCCCGCGCTTCTGCACGCCCAGGAGGTAGATCGTGGTAACGCTGTAGCTCTTCTTTATGTCCTCCAGGTGCGCCGTGATGTCCGAGAACCGCCCGAGCCGGATCACCTCGCCGTGCTCGTTGTAGACCAGGCCGGGGTGGCCGGTCCCGTCGGTCCAGTAGGCGCGGGTGTGGCCGTGGATGTCGGTGAAGATCTCCAGCACGATCTCGCCCCGTATGTCCGGGATGACATTCACCCGTCCGGAGAGGCCCGGCAGGGTTATCCATGACGAGTACTTCCGTTTTTTCACGAACACGACGAAGTCGTAGTGCCCGTATTCGTCGAAGAGATGCCCGGCGGAATAGGTCTCGCCGCCATCGTGCTCGAGGGGAATATCAGAGTAATCGATGTCAGGCTCGCAAAACAGCCGTCCCTGCGCGCTGTTGCGGTATATCCTCAGGTGGTAGTCCGCCGGCGCGCCCGGGATCTCCAACGAGAAGCGGTACCGGGTCCCGACCTTCACGTTGATGAAGCGGGTCGCGAGCGGGGCGTCAAACTCCTTGGGCGCCAGGATCCGCTCCAGCGTGATGTTCGCCAGGTTGCGGACCTCGTGCAGGTCGTGTCCCGAGGCCGCAACCAGCAGGCGCACTATCTCCCGGAGCGATTCCGCGTCGCCGGCCGCCTTGTAGCGCCGCGCCAGCCGCTCGAGCGACTTGACCGCCTCCAGGTTGCGCTGGTAATGAAAGTTCAGCTCGTCGCCGCGGACGCGGGCGTCCAGCTCGCGCAGGTACTTGTGCCGGCTCGTCTCGCTGAACTTGCGGACCCGCTTCTCCGCGACGGCCTCCGGGATCTCCTCGATTTCGAACTGCTGCGCGTTCCGGATCACCTCGTCGACCAGGAAATTCATCGCCCGGGACACCCCGGGCGGATAGACCGCCGTGTGGTTGTAGCCCGTCTGGATCGCGCGCTCCTCGATCATCAGGAGCGTCTTGAACGCGTCGAAGAGCTCCGCGCCGCCCTTCTTCTGCTCGGCCGTAAGCGCGTCGAAGGTTTTAAGGCCCAGGTAGATGGAAGGTATTTCAGCCCAGGGAGGCCCCTGCCCCACGTGGGAGATGGCCGTGGTGTCGTTGCTCACATGAAAGATCGTGGGCATGTCCGGCAGCTCTTTCACGATGATGAAGCGCCGGCCCAGGATGCTGTCAAAATCGCCGGCAGCCACCGCGCGGTGGACGAACACGATCGCCGCGATGAGCCGGGACGAGAGCCGGATGTCGCTCGCAAGCCTGCCCCTGACGGTCTGGTCCCCGCGCGCTATCGCGTCTATGGCGCTGTTTCGCATGTCGAAAAAGCGCTCGCGGTACAGCTCGGGCGGGTCCCCGCCGCGCAGGCTCCGCACCACGTCCCCGTCCAGGTAGAACTCGAACGCGCGGTTCTCGCCGAAAGCGCGGGCCAGGCCCTCTTTCACGAGGCGGTCGGATATCAGGTGCTCGTCCGTGATCCGGAAGCGGCAGAGGCTGCTGGATATGACTGGTTCCACTGGAATTATACCTCTATTTAACTATAAACTCGGTTGATTGAGCGTCAATCGAAAAATATGGATTAATCCACCTGCCCCACTCCCCGCAACCCCGGGATGGGTGAATAAATAATTAACCACGAATAAACAATAATACGGACACATCATGCTGCCTCGTGAAATTCTACAATTCTGAATCAACTGGACGAAAGATTATCATTTCGTCATTCCTTCATATATGTTCAATTCGACTGTCCGGTATTTTTGTTCTTGATATATGCTATGAATTCCTTTCTACTTGACGCCGATAGGATCAACGATCCACCTGTACCGTTTCTGATTTGATCCATTTTCTAATATATTGATCGTACGCCATGGAGGACGAATGATGAAACTGATTCTGACGTTGACTCTCGCAATCGGCATTGCCGCCTTCCCGGCCGAGTCGTATGCCCAGTGTAAAAGCGGCAACTGCATGGATGGCAGGGGCGAGATGCTCTTCAGCACGGGTGACGCATACAATGGCCAGTTCAGGAAGGGCACCATGAACGGCACCGGGGAGATGATCTTCAAGACCGGAGACAGGTATAAGGGCGGATGGAGGGACGGCAAGATGAACGGGCTTGGCTCAATGTTGTTCGCCACCGGAGACACGTATAAGGGGATGTGGAAGGCAGGCCTTATGGATGGTCATGGAGTCATGGTGTGGAAAAGCGGCGAAAAGTACGAAGGCGGCTGGAAGAACGGCACAATGCACGGTCAGGGTGTCCTGACGGTGAAGGAAGGCACCAGGACGAGGGGCAGATGGGAGAACGGAGCGCCCGTGTCTGCACCCGCAAAGGGAGGCGGGGTGAAAATGACCGGCGTGTGGAAGTTCTTCTGCCAGGATAGCCCCTTTGATGCCACGAAAAAGCCCCTGGGCACCATGACCTTCGGCGCCGACAATAAAGGCGTCTGGCGGTATAAACATCATAGCTCGGAGACGGGGGACGTCAAAAACGTATCCGAGCCCTTTACCTGGATCCTGAGCGGCAGTGAGCTTCTGCTGACCTTCCCCAACAGGGCCACGGCAGAAAAGGGTCCGAATGAGCCTGACAAGTATCTCTACGATGCAAAAACCCGTGTTTTCAACAAGGCGAAGGAGGAGTTCGGGCCGGCCGGGCTCGTTTCGCGCTTTCAGCTGCGAAAGTAAGTACGGGCACCACGGCCCTGCGTATAGTGCGAAAATACGGCATTCCCGGGGGAGAAGACATGCGCGGGATCAAGATGCGCCGTAAAAACGGCTTTGGCTTTCACATGCGTTTCAAGCCTGTTCCGGGCAGCGATAACGACAAATAGTCCCCGCCGCCAGTTAAAGCGCGGTTGGGTGCTTCAACAACAGCACAGGGCGGGATACCTGACGAGGATTCCCTGGCGGCGTTTCAACCCTTATCCCTGGATACCTGTATTGTTTTCTCTGGGTTATTGTACAGGTGTTTCCGGATCGCGTTACGCTGGACAGCCAGGGCCAGATGGTCGGGTTTATCATCACTGGAAACCGCTTCAGCAAGAGCGACAGCCACTTCAACCTCGCCGGCGGCCACCACGGAAGCGCCCGCCCTGCGGAGAGCATCCACATCACGCAGGTGCGCACATCGCGCGAGAATGCGCAATTCCCGGTTGAGAACACGAGCCTGCCGTATGATCTCCGCGGCGTTCTCCACGTCGGCGCTCAAAACAAGGCTTCCCGCGTTTCCTATACCGGCCTGTTCAAGTATTCCCTGGCGCAAAACGTCTCCATACAGGGCGTCGCATCCGTTTTTTTTCAAATGGCGCACGGTGTTCAGGTTTAATTCGATCACGGTAATTGATGCCCCCCGGTCGGCGAGGAGCCGATGGACCGTCCTGCCGACGGGGCCATAACCCACGAGGATGCATCTGTTTGGATCGATCACAGGATGCTCTGCTGCAGCGGGAGCGATATTCGATTTTTTCAAGGAAATACGGCGCGCCAATCGATATATTCCCGGATTAAGAGCGATAGATATTATCGATGCCGCCACCATGGCATCCCATCCGGCGCTCGTGATCAGTCCCAGCTCGCGGGCCACGGTAGCAAGAATAAAGCTGAACTCCCCAATTTGAGAAAGGGCCGCGCCGACCGGAATGGCGGTGGAAAGCGGCCTGCCCAATAACCGCACGGTCACAAGAGTGGAGAGCGGCTTCCCGATCAATACCACTGACAGCACCACTCCTATCAAAAGCGGCTCATTCACGATGCTGAGAGGATTGAAGAGCATGCCGACAGATACAAAGAAGAGTACCGCGAAAGCATCACGCATGGGAAGCGCGTCTCCGCCGGCACGGGCCGCAAACTCGGTACGGCCGACCGCCAGTCCGGCCAGGAACGCGCCAAGCGCCATGGATACGCCGAATATCTTTGATGACCCGACGGCGATTCCGAGAGCAAGGACCAGAACTGCCAGGGTGAACAACTCGCGTGAACGGGTTATCGCGATACGCTCCAATGCCCAGGGGATCACCCATCGGCCCAGTACCACAACCGAGATTACCAGGCCGATTATCTTGAGTCCGGCCAGAGCAAGTGTCAGCCCGGTCCCGCCGCTCACCTCCCCATTCTGACCGAAAACCAGAGGAAGAAGAAGCATGTAGGTGACCGTGAGTATATCCTCCACCACGGTCCAGCCGAGCGCAATGTGTCCGATAGGCGCATGAAGATCATGCTGATCGGCCAGTACGACCGCCATGACGACCGTGCTCGCAACCGAGACAGCCAGCCCAAGGACAATTCCGGAACTCCAGGTCCAGCCAAAAGCATGAAGGAGGAGGGCAAGCATCGCGGTGGAAAACATGCTTTGTATTAATGATCCGGGCACAGCGATGCGCCATACGGCAATAAGTTCATTCAAATGGAAACGAAGGCCTATGCCAAAAAGCAGAAGAATAACGCCGATTTCGGCAAATTGCTCGGCTATTGCCTGGTGTGCCGTGTAACCGGGCGTAAAGGGGCCAACGACAATTCCCGCCAGGAGATACCCTACGATGGGGGAAAGCTTCAACCGCTGTGCGATATATCCGAAGATTAAAGCTGTTGACAAACCACCGGTAAAGGTCAACAAAACATTGAGTTCACTCATAATCACTCCTGCAGGATAATAATGATCTATAATTTCGTGAACAATGCATCAATACTTTCGCCGCATGGGATAACTGGCGGCGGTTAACCCTCAAGCATGAGAGCGCACTATCAACACATCGCATGTCAGTGATGATACGATTCGTTTCACCGGGGGCCCAAAAATGTAATGTGACACAATGCCTTTCGGCCGGGAACCTATAACAACAAGATCCACATTGTATAATTGGGCAACCTTTTTTAAAAGGGCGGTTTCGCTGCCAAATTCGATAATCATGATAATCCGTTTACGCTGATCAATATTCAAAGCAATTGTATCCAGGAAAGATGAAAGGTCCCGATGCGCAACTGATCGCATCTGCTCGATATAACTTTCCATATTATCAACGGCGGATATTTTGGGCGCCGTATAGGGATACAAGACAAGAAGTGTTTCATCCGGAAATAACGCCGCCGCTGTTTTGATCGCGTTTTTTGATGCTTCTGACAAGTCGGCAATAACAGCTATTTTTTTATAAGGGGTCTTTGCTTTTTCAGTGACGATCAGGAGCGATTTACCCGACTTTCCGAGTAGCCTGTCAACCGTTTTGCCAAGCGTGAAACGGCCGAGGCTCTCATTGCGCGCCGTTCCCAGTATGATAAGATCGCAATCTTTTTCCTCTGAAATGCGCATGATGACTCTATAAGGTTCGCCTTCTTCAATCAACACGGAAGCACGTACGTTATAATCTTTCATATCCTCCATCAACCGATATCTAACCTTCTGTAAAGCCTGTTGGTTTAGATCATAAAATGGCAGAAAGGGGACCCGTTTCACACTATTATTAACGTTTAAGGATTCAAGGACATGAAGAACTATCAGCTCTGAATCATACTGGCGGATAAAAGAAACAGCACGATCCTGCGCGCGATCGCTTCGGGCACCGAGGTCTGTCGCCAGAAGGATTTTAGATGGGCGTTTCATGATGAACTGACACTCATTAATTATAATCTGAATAATTATATTATATATTTATATATAAATACATCAAGTTCGCACTGTCAATTATAATACTAAATAATGCCCCACGTAACACATACTTTGAAAGAAAACCGGAGTGATTCAAGAAAAAAAATATTGACTTGATTTATTGAAGCAATCATGTACAGTGATAACATATATAATGATAATCTACGAAGACAGTATCGAAATCAACAACAGCAATGAAATTTTTATTATTTAGAATATCAATCATCCTCCTGGCGGTTATCAGTGTATTGCCCGGCTTTTTCTTTAATAAATCAAATCCAACATTAAAATCAAAGAAAAACATAATCGCTATAAAATTAAGCAATTCATATTCCACCAAGCCTCCAATAAAGCAGCAGATTGATAAGATATGTGCCATAAAAAACCTCCCGCAGAATCTACTGGATAATGCAAATCAGCATTCGTCCTGCCGGACATTATCCTCATCATGTAAATATGACGTATGGTCCAAAGGTTCCTTTCTCTAACCTCCCTTCATTCAACATTTCTAATATTTCATTCTGAATCAAGATACGCCAAATACTGTTGATGATACAACGGTTTGTTTCGAATGATTTGTTGATTAATAATTTATCAAAATCATGGAGTTCCATAAATTATTAATCAAAAGCAATACACATATGACACGACAAATGCACTTTAAAAAAAGGATACGCAAGATGAAACGCAATATATGGAATTGCATCAATAGTCCTCGCAGCACCGTTTATATTATCGGCATATTTTTGCTGGTCTCTATCATCTTCTCTCTGATCTATTATGCAGTACTGCCGGTATTTGATGGCGTAGCTTCACTAAGATACATGACAGGTGAACCCTCGTCATCTCATGTCTCGAGATATATCGATCACCTGTATTACAGCATTACATCTCAAACGAAAGTAGGTTACGGTGACATTGTACCGGCTACCCGGAGCGGCATGATCGCAACAATGATCCAGGTAACATACGGCTATTTTTATATTGCCCTGGTGATAGCATTTTTTATTTGTAAATTTCTGGTGAAATCAGATACCTTTAAATCTTATTTCTTACCGGAAAACAATAAATTCAATACACATTAATATTCAATCATGACAACAAGAAAGAAACCGTTACAAATCATAGCAATAATCGGGATTATCATTCTCCCGGCAATGGAACTGGCCGCGGGTGAGGCTGAAAGCGTGTCGGTGATCGGCGGGGTTGGCATAGCGATACTGGCCGCAACCGTTATGGCCTACCTGGGCCATTTATTCAAGCAACCACTGCTTCTGGCCTACTTGGCAGCAGGAATTATCATCGGTCCTGCAATGGGATTGGGATTAATAAAGAACGCGGAAGATATCGAGACAATATCCCATTTCGGGCTGATACTGTTGTTATTTCTGATTGGACTTGAAATTGACATAAAAAAATTAAAAGAATCCGGAAAATCTCTTATCATCAGCGGCCTTGCACAATTTCCACTATCATTATTTATTGGTATAGGATTTTTCATGATTCTTGGGTACTCATTGGCTGGCGGTAAATACGATCTGATATATCTAGCCGCGTGCTGCGGCCTCAGCAGTACCGCAATTGTCGTCAAACTTCTCTACGGTAAATTCGAACTTGATACACTGGCTGGAAGGCTTACACTTGGCATACTTGTATTCCAGGATATATGGGCAATATTTCTTCTGGGAATACAGCCCAACCTGGCAAACCCGGACATCATTCAAATCCTGATATCATTCGGGAAAGGCTTCGTGCTCGTAGCGGTCAGCATGGTCATCAGCAAATACATTCTGCCACGATTGTTCAAATCAGTGGCAAAAGTTCCGGAGCTCGTTCTTATATCCTCGTTGGGCTGGTGTTTCCTGGTATGCGGCGCGGCGCATTATTTAAATCTTTCACTTGAGATGGGAGCTTTAATAGCCGGGGTGGCAATCTCAACCTTTCCGTATAACCTGGATGTAATTGCAAAGGTGGTAAATATACGGGACTTTTTCGTTACGCTTTTTTTTGTTTCACTGGGAATGCAAATCCCGAATCCTCTTGATAATACTTCGATAATAACGACCGCGGCGGTCGTTTCATTATTCCTGGCCGGATCAAGGTTCCTGGCCATATTTCCCGTTCTGTACCCGCTTAAAAACGGACTGCGAGTAAGCCTTCTGACCCCGATCAATTTATCCCAGATCAGCGAGTTTTCGCTTGTCATCGCAGCTCTGGGCGTGACTGCCGGCCATATTTCGCGGGACACCCTGTCGATAATAATTTTTGTTTTTGTCATAACCTCGGTCACTTCGACATACATGATTAAGTATAATAATATCATACAAAAAGCGGCTTCGTCCCTTCTAAAAAAGATCGGCTTGAAAGAAATTGAAACAGCAGGCCAGGAGGAAGAATCGGTTGCCGGAAAGGAAATAGCCATTCTTGGATTCTTTCGCACCGCAAGCTCACTGCTTCATGAAATAATCGAAAGCAAAACCAGCATCGACGGTATTGAACTCAAGGACAACATAATAATTGTGGATTTTAATCCCACCATACACGAATCACTACAGAGCCTGGGCGTCACAGTCGTCTATGGCGACATCAGCCATCCTGACACACTTCACCATGCCGGCATTCACGATGCAAAAATCGTTATTTCGACCATACCGGATACGATCCTGGTAGGGACCGATAACCTGAGAATCATAAGACATATTAAAGAAATTTCTCCCCACGCGAAAATCATCGTCACCGCGGAAAGTATAGAGCGGGCATTGAAAATGTACGCGGAAGGCGCGGATTATGTTTTTATACCAAGAATTTTGTCCGCGAAAAACATCCTGCAGATAATATCCCTTATGCGCGGTGATAATCAGGAAGAGATGCGGGAGATCATATCCGGGGAAATCGAGTCCCTGCAGGCCAGAAATGAGGTTATACGCTGAAAAATGAATCTGCCGGTCCCTTGCGGCAGCAGTATGAAAATGATGAATTCCATGGAGCCTCGTTCAAATGAATCATGAACGAGGCTGACAGGTATCAGGGCGGATTTTTCCTTAACTGTTCACTTAAAACTGTTCATTGTATTTTCACTTGCTTTCCTTCCACAACCGCAGCGAGTGGCGGTAATAGTCAAACGGCGGGGCTGTGGGCTCGATCTTCTTGACGAGGACGTTCCGGGCCCAGCGCCGCTCGGTGAACTCGCAGATGTCCTTGACGGTACGGCCGGACATGCCGTCACTCCGCTCTCCCAGGTGCGCGCACTCGTCCTCCGAAAGCTGTCGCGCGTAATTGCCGAAGATGGCGGCGCGCTCCGCCGGGTTGGGCAGGGGGAAGAAAATCGTCTGGTCGAAGCGGCTGATCAGGGCGTGGTCCAGGTCCCCCTTCCGGTTCGTCGCGCCTATGGTTACGGTCGAGGCCGCGGCGTCGATGCCGTCCAGCCGCCGGAGGAGCACGGAGAGCACCTGGCGCGTGGCCTCGAACATGTTCTGGTCCCGCGACCCGGCAAGGGAGTCGATCTCGTCCAGGAAGATGATGGCGCCGCCCATGTCCTCGCACGCGTCGAAGATCTGCGACAGGTTCTGCGACGACTGGCCGTACCATTTCGACATGATCGATTCGACCGGGACATACACGAGCGGGGTATCGGTTTCCCCGGCGATGATGCGCGCCGCGGTCGTCTTGCCCACGCCGGGGGCGCCGTCGAAAAGGATGGCGCGCGGCCGGTTGGACTCGAACACCTTCCGGGTCAGCTTCGCGATCGAGTCGTACATCGCCGGGTTGGTCAGCGGAAGGACGATCGACTCCCGTATCTTCCGCTTCACCTCCTCATACCCGGCGATATAGTCCCAGCCCAGGTCTTTGTCCGGTTCCACGATCGACGCGCCCAGGAGGCGCAGCCGGTGCTCCGGGTCGTCCCTGACGGCGGAGCGGGCGTGCTGGAAGAGCTCGATGACAAGGTTGACCTCCTCCTGCGTGAGGCTCCCCTTCTTGGAAATCTCGACCCGCGAGGAGGCGGACAGCACGAAAAACTCCACCTTGAAGTTGTCGAGGATGTTCTCGGTCTTGAAGATGTTCTTGTTCAGGGCCTGGAACGCGTAGTACCCGCTGTCGAACGAGTGGACGCGTATGTGCACCAGGTACTTCTTGATGACCAGGAGGAAGTCGACGAGCAGCGCCGCGGTGATGGCCGGGGTGCGGAACGCGATGAGAGTGCTTCCCTTTTCGAAGGAGATCTGCGGCGGGGCGGCTTCGTCCGCGCCGTTCTTGTCGTAAAAGGCGAGGACCTCGCGGTCGATCTGCTCCTTCATCCGGTCGTACGGGATGAGGTGCTGCTCCGTGGATGCCGGAACAGCCGTCTTCTCTTTATCCTTCGTGATCCGTGTAATCCGTTCCCGTTCCATTAAGCCGTATACTCCATCATTCAGGCCAATACCGGCCCTTAATCAAGACCTCCCTGTCCCCTTCGACAGGCTCAGGGCATCGCCCCTGAGGGGGGGGGTACGGTTCATTCGCACTATAATTACCAGCATATGTTTACATGATCCAGGCTTTCAAGTCTCTTGCAAAGAAACGCATAGAATATTAATACAATCACCATGATAATGCAAGTATTATTTCCATCTATTAAAAATACTCCCTGCATCAAGCTCTCTTTCCTCCGGAGGGAGCCCGGTACATTAAACATTTTTAATGCTATATAACTCTGGAAAGGGAAAGACCGGCAGTCCTTTGCCGAATAAGTACTAATGATCATTATAATTGCAAGACTCGCGTAACAAGCTTTTTTATTCATTTTCGCAGGATTTCTCATTTTTTCGGCGCGCGCGACCCTTCGACAAGCTCAGGGCAAGAATTTTAAGCCCCCTGTCCAGCGCTTTTTTTGTTGAAAGATGTGGTATGATCTTCCATACTTGCTGCCGATAAAGCGCATTGTGTCCCGTTAGCCTTTACTGATGAAGAAGCAGTTTACTAGATATTGAACATTTAAGCCAGTAACGAAAAAGATTTTAAGGCAATATAGTATTACTGAATGATTTCCATAACGAGGAGACATATGGTTAAATCAAATACTAATGTGAATATTTGTTTTACTTTATTAATTATAATCACTATAATATTTCCTCTAGGTTGTAAAAATGATAAGCAGCATGAGAATAATGGGCAAATCTATTATTCCGAATCAGGTGACCCATTTCCTCCGGATTTTAGCCCCTGGCCGGGTACCTATGACCATGATCTTGAAATTAGATTATTTTCAATGGTTGATTGGGCCAAGGTGCATTATACAACTGATGGGAGCGATCCTGGTATCCACTCTAAGGTATATACAAAACCGATACCGGTCACGGGCAATGGGACAACAATCACTATTAAAGCCATTGCGATAACACCGCTTCAACATAAAAGTGAAATTGTCTCTGCTTCTTATACTATAAATTGGTCTGCATGTTCAACACCATCATTTAATCCTTCATCAGGTTCATATGTGGGTGAGCAAGAGGTTGAATTATCTTCAACGGAAGGGGCGATAATTAAATATACAACTGATGGCTCAGATCCGAAGATGAGCAGTACCGCACTTATTGGATCAACAGTACATATTGATGCTATGACGGAACTTAAAGCGTATGCCTATAAAGAGGGCAAATATGACTCCGATGTTTCAGTTGCCAGCTATAAGATATTTCAGGATCTTAAGTTCCCGGCTGTGCAATATGTCATGAATGAAAAAATACTGGCCGGTCCGGACAATAAACCGATAGTGGCTTTCGAAGATGAAATAGATGGTTCTTTTAAAATGCATGTTTATAAATGGAATACAGAAAATTCCTGGGATGATCTTGGTTATTTTAATGATTATAAAGCTGAATTAGCAGTTGGACCGGACAGCAAACCGGTAATCGTTTATAAGGATACTTCAAATAACAGCAAGGCTCATGTCAAGAAATGGGATTCAGGGACTTTATGGAATGATCTTGGTCTTGTGGGGGGTGAATTACAAGATAAGAAAATCGCCATAGGGCCTGACGATAGCCCCGTTGTCCTTATTGAATACTGGGACTGGGGGTATTTTACCAGGAGCTTTAAATGGGAATCAGGAGTTACATGGAATGAAATGGGAATATTTGATGAATATAATATGAATCATTTTTCATTAACTGTGGCTAATAACAACAAGCCCTCCCTGATATATCAGGATAACAGTAATGACTATAAATTAGGCTTACTCATGTGGAATTCAGGCACTGACTGGTTAGACCCTGGATATGCAACTCCCAATGGATATAATCCGGTTATTGTGATGGGGCAAGACAACCTGCCGATATTCATGTTCACCGATGGCAATAATGATTATCGCGCTCATGTAATGAAGGCTGGAACTGATTCAACATTGATAGATTACGGGCTGGCTAGCATATATGATGAATCTGGCATGTCAATTGCCCTGGGCACTGATGGCAGGCCGGTAGTTGCAACAGAAGTGACCTGCCCCCAAAAGGTGTACCACTGATTGAGGGAAAATCTCTTGCAAAAATCAAGCAAATAATGCAGGAGATTATGTATGAGAAAGAAACGATTTACCGAAGAGCAGATCCACGAGATAC
>Ga0116149_1005202_pt1 | contig 12356 bp, 13 predicted proteins | sample AD_UKC057_MetaG_FD_89787 | JGI IMG/M metagenome (GOLD analysis project Ga0116149, IMG submission 89787) | Active sludge microbial communities of municipal wastewater-treating anaerobic digesters from USA - AD_UKC057_MetaG | ecosystem: Engineered > Bioreactor > Anaerobic > Digestate | place: USA...
GAGATGAACATCAGCACAATCGCTGACACAACCAGTCTCACAAGGTGCTTTAACCACTGACCCATCGACTCTGCCCCCCAGTACATGTGCTGGTTTAGTTCGCCAATCGTGGTATTAGCATAACCAGCATCAGGGGGACTATGCTTGCCAGGCCTGGAGTGCCATGCCGGCTGATTCAGTCGCGACCTCCTAGAATGGCCCCCCGTAGTCAGCGAACGGCAGCTTCACCGAGGCCGTCCCCTCATAGACGGAGAGGTATCTGCGGGCCGCCCTGTCCCACGTGAAATTGGTCATTACGTGAGGTCTCCCGTTCGACCTAACCTGCTCAAGCCTAGCTCTGTCATCCATGTAGAGAAGGCCCATCTTGATCATGGCTGCCGCCAGTTCGCGCGGGTTGCGGGGAGGCACGAGTCTCCCGGTGGCGCCTTCCTTGTCCTTGTCGATATCCAGCACTGTATCGTTTATGCCGCCAACCTTGGTTCCAATCGGTATGGATCCCATGCACATCGCCTCCAGCTGAACCAGGCCGAATGGCTCGAAGTTGGAGGGAATTAAGCAGAAGTCGGACGCGCCGTACCACGCACGCGTTGCTTCCCTGCCCAGGTAACCTATGATGGCCTTCACGTTCCTGGGGTACTTGCGTTCCATATCACGCGCCATTTCCTCAAGAGCAGGGTCGCCCGAACCCAGCACTACCATCCTTAGCAGAGGGGCTACTCTGTCTGCGCCCGGCAATTTCCCATCCAGAAGCATCTGTGCGGCTGCGAACATGTGGTCGACGCCTTTCTGTTCCATGTCGAAACGCCCCACGTAGAAGTAGAGAATGCCATCGTCCAATCCGTGTTCGCGCAGGATAGCGGCGCGCCGCTCGTCCCTGGGTTTGCCCGCGTCTTCCAGGCGGGCGGGATCCCAGAATGAGAAGTCCATGCCGTTCCACACATAGGTGGCCTTGCCCGCATACTCTCCGAAGAGAGTCTTCCATTCCTCGTTCAGGTAAGTGTAGCTGACGGTTGTCAGGTAGTCACATACGCGGCAGCCGAATGTCTCGAGGTTGAACATGATACCTTCTTTGCTGACCTCAATGCACTCCGGGTCAATGAACTCCCTCAATCCGGCCCGCTCCATCTCATCCACCGCGATCTTCTCACGGCATATGCGATGTATGGTGTATACCATAGGTATCCTGAGGTATTTCTTCGCAACTGCGCCTCCGAGAACACAGTGCCAGTCGTTGATATGAGCGACGTCGGGTCGCTTGCCCTCCTTCCCCATGATCAAGTTGATTGCAGCCGGAAAGGCGTGAGCGAAATGAACCAACTTGGCCGTAAGGGTCTCTCGAGGGAAGTACACATCGGGGTGGTCAAGGACATCGTCGCTCAGCAGAAAGACCCGCACGCCGTTGCGGTCCATTTCGTATACGGTTACTTCGAACGGGCTTGGTCCGGCAGTGATCTTGAATTTGCCGTATTTCTTCACCTTGAAGTCCCGCTCGGTCTTGTGAATGCCGTGCGACGGCATGAAGACCATTACTTCGTTGTCGCGTGCGAGCGACTCGCCTATCGAGGTCGCGGCCTCAGCCAGTCCGCCCACTCGTTTGGGAAGGTGTTCAAACGTTGCCAGGCTGATTATCATGCTGCCCTGGCGGCATGCGCCCCGGTTGCGCAGCCGAGACATCAAGCCGCCGCTCGCCTCCTTTCATACTCTGCTCTGTCCGATCTACCCTAGTCCAGAGTCAACATCACATAGTGTGCCGCTGTTCGCGGCCATAACTCGTGCATCGCCGGACATCAATTGCAGAATACCAAAGGGTGGACAAACGGACAAGGTCCTGTATGCAGCAATAACAGCTTATGGCATTTGGACGTGCGGGGGCCGCTTGCCCGCGTGTGCGTGCCATGGCAGGCAACTGTCACCCGGCGGCCAACGGCAATATAATGGAGTGCCGCAGTACGGCTGCACTCCCGACATGAGGAGGGATATCAAATGTGGCGATTTCTGGAACTGGCCATCAGCCCGTTTTTCAGATGGCGCGGTAGGACCTGCATACTCATAGTACGGACTACGAGAAGATAATGGCCCCCAGAAGGCCGGATATGGCCAACACCAGTATGGGATCGAGTTTCACCTTGAACACCAACAGGGCTGCCACTGCAGCCATGATTATCGACTTTAGGTCCACGAGGGCTACGCGCGCTACGCTCAGCGCCGCGGCTGCGATCAACCCCACAACAGCCGGACGCATGCCCGACTTCACCAACGCTAGTTGGGCGCTGTTCTCGAACCTCTTGGCCAGCATGGCCAGGGCCAGGATGATGACAACCGATGGAGTCACTACTCCGAGCGTGGCCACGATTCCTCCTAACACCCCGGCCAGCCGATAGCCAACGAAAGTCGCGCTGTTGACGGCAATTGGCCCCGGGGTCACCTCCGCAATGGCTACGATGTCGGTGAACTCCCTGACTGTGAGCCACCCACGTCCATGTATTATCTCGCTCTCTATCAGCGGCAACATGGCATAGCCGCCCCCGAACGTAAACAGCCCGACTTTGGCGAAACTCAGATACAGATTGAGCAGGATCATGCGTCTGTTCCTCCATTGCCTGCGATACTACGCGAAGAAAGACCGTAAACAGCGGCAGCCGTCACGACCAGCGCCGGACTGACGCGGACGAATGCGACCAGAACCATGGCTGCGACAGCCAACGCTAGTTCCGTTCGGGAACGCACAACCGGCCTGCCGATCTTGATCGCTGCAGACAGGATCAGAACCACAACGGCGGGCCGGATCCCTGCAAATGCAGCCTGGACGTAGGTGGACGAGGATATCTGGTCAAACAGCGCCGCCACTACTAGGATAATGATGATTGACGGCAGAATGCAGCCAGCCAGGCACGACAAGGCGCCCCAAATCCCGCGCAGCATGTACCCGACATACACCGCAGTGTTCACCGCTATTGGGCCTGGAGCCGTCTGCGCGATCGCGAGAACATCCACGAAGCTATCCTTTTCGACCCATCCTCGACGCTCTACGATATCCCGTTGAATCAGCGGCACCATCACGTATCCTCCGCCGATGGTGAATGCGCCTATCCTGAAGAATGTCCAGAACAGAGCGGCAGCTGAAGCTCTCGGCGGCGCTTTCATCTCCTGCCTTCGGTCTTCATTGGACTTGGAGTCCGTCGCGGATTTGGAATCCATTGATCTGTCTCCTTCAACGATGATGCTGCGGGGTCAGCGCCTCTTCCTCCTGCTACGTTCTCTTGCCGACAGCTCGCCCACTGCCCGGTTGACGCTGAGCGAGCCACTGACCAGGCCGATGACGAATCCCGCCAGCGCCCCCCAAGGTCTTGTCCCATACTTGGAGTCGGCGTAGGCTCCAATAACAAAGCCCATGGCTATGAAACTCGCGAACTCCACCGCCATCCATACATAGCCCATGCAGACTCAGCTCCCCGCAGTTCTCGGATCAGCCGGGCATCATGGAATAACCACAGCTTGCGGTGATGGTCCCGCCTTCACTATCGACGGCTGGGGCTTGTACCTGTCGCGCGAAATCAGCTCCCGCCTGATCTCCACGTCTCCTGATTTCACGACACGCCACACAGCAACCAGGTATCCGGGCGCACCGGCCTGGATGGTCGTGTGCGAGCCAGGCGGTGATTTCTCATCCACCTGCTCAATCACTCCGGGGTCAATCTTCTCCAGTACTTGGGTCTCAATTCCTATGACCATGTCTCGTGGAAGGTCACCGAAGACCTTGAACGTGATGGTGTCCTTGTCGACGCTGGCCTTCAGGAGCACGTGATGGTCGGTGTTGTTTTTGATCTTGAGGTCAATAGCTCCGTATGATACCGTGGCGTCTCTCCCCAAAGGCACGTAACTAATGGGCAGAGAGTGGTTGATCCTAGATACTACCTCCAAATCCGACAGCAGAGCTGCGTTGTATAGAGTCGTAGATACTTGGCATATTCCGCCGCCTATTCCCGGCACGAGCTCAGCATTGACTATGATGTCGGCCTCTAGGAAGCCTCGCTCTGGGGTTCTCGGACCTACTACTTCATTGAAAGAGAAGACATCGCCCGGGGCGATGATGGTCCCGTCAATCATGGCCGCCCCCAGCCGGATATTCTCCGACCGCTTGACATTGCTCGCCTTGAATTTCGTAGTGTACTGGCCGAGCAGACGCGCAATCCCTCTCGCTTGCAGCTCAGACGTGACCACAGCGGGCAGCACTCTCTCCACGGGAAGATCAATCTCGCGCGTCCCGCGCGCCAGCGTAGTGCTTCTCAGCCTGGATATCAGTCCATCCACGTCAAGCTGGCGTCCTTCGGAAGACGGCTCAATGATGACCTCATCCTCGCTCGTTATGACAATCCTGGCGTCAACAGGCTGGACCTGCACTACGTTGGCAAGAGCGAAGACCAGGTCACGCAGACGCTGCTCATCGACGGAAACCACGAGAGGTATCTCGACGCCCTCACGTGCAGCCTGTCGGCGCTGGACCAATCTGGCGTACAACCGTCCACTACGACCTATGCTGTACGCAGCCCTGAGGGCCGCTTCTATGTCGACAACAGTACCTATCTCCTCCGGGCTTACTCGCCAGGTCTCATCACCCAGTCGCAGAGAGATAGGCGCTGTTTCGCACTTGCTCATCTGGGCCTGCAGGTGCGCCCCGGCCTCAGACATGGTCATGCCGCCCACATCGTGGCCTCCCACGGTGACTCCGCGGCAGATCCGGTTGGCCTCCAACACACCAGGAGCAAAGATCCCTGTACTCCATAGTGCGCCGATGATCAAACATGCGACAATGCCCGTCGCCATGACTACTTTTCGCAACCTAAGGTTACTGGTTTCTCCCATGGGCAGCAGATTACCTCCGCAATATCCATAGCGCATAAGTCGCGCATATTATGACTGAGAACTCGCTTCGGGCGCCCGCATGGCCGCCTAGACGAGCATAGCACATTCCTGTGCGGTTGTGCGACTGCGCTGTGCGGCTCTTCTCTTGCGCCGGCCGGCATGGTCATCGCATGCCCACATAGAAGAGAGTGCGTGCTCATATACTTCAACTAGCACGTCCGGCGGATGCCGCCGACGTTTCCGTAGTCAGAGGAGGTCGCTCGTGGAAAGCAAGCCTGATGCTACCTATGAGAACCGCCCCGCCATTGTCAGGAATCCCTCGTCCGGACCCACCCGGGCTCATGTCGACAGCCCCAACTTCAGCGCCTGGCTTGCACACGAGATTGCAGCCAGCCTCAGTGATCCGCTCGGGGTTCGCAGCCAGCCGCTCACCGTGGTGTGTATCGGCACTGACCGGTCCACAGGCGATGCACTCGGGCCGCTAGTAGGCAGCAGGCTGACCGAGTGGCGATCAGTGCGCGACCGTATTCGTGTAGTCGGCACGCTTGATGAACCGGTGCATGCCGGCAATCTCCGCGGCGCCATCCAAGCGCTCGGGCTTGCCAGGCCCGGAGCGGGGCACGTGCTTGCCGTCGACGCCTGCCTGGGCCGGGTGGGCAGCATCGTCTACATCACCGTAGGCGAAGGACCGCTCAAGCCCGGAGCCGGTGTCAACAAGGAGTTGCCTCAGGTCGGAGATGCGTACATCACCGGAGTGGTCAACGTGGGCGGATTCATGGAGTATCTCGTACTTCAGAATACCCGCCTGTCACTGGTAATCAAAATGGCGGACGCCATCGCCCGCGGAGTGATCACGTATGTGGTTGGCCCGACCTAAGGAGACGCCGGAAGGCCGCCGGGAGGTGGTCGCAGAGTACGCCTAATGCTCCTGCCCCCATGACCTCGACAGAATCTCGACGACCTCAGCATCTGATACCTGGGCAAAGTCCACGTAGAACTGGCCCACTGCGGCAAAATCCTCCGGAGTCGCCAGGCTCACTATCATATCGACCTCCTGCCGCAACCACTGAAACGTGTCCTGAGGACATACTGGCGTTGCGACTATCAGCCGCAGCGGACGGTCGCCGCGAAGGCTGCGCGCCGCCGCCATCACGGTATAGCCAGTCGCGATTCCGTCGTCCACAACGATTACGTCCCTGCCGGTGATCCTCGGAGATGATCGCGCCCCGCGGTACGACGACAGCCTCCTATGGATCTCGTCCAGCTCGAGGCGACTTACTCTATCGATGTACTCCGTGTCCACCTTCAGCCGGCGGATGAGAAGCTGGTCCAGCACGACGTTACCGTCGGGCCCGATAGCACCTATGCCCAGCTCAGGGTTGAGAGGCGAACCTATCTTCCTTGATACGATCACGTCCAGTTGCGCGCCGATCGCGAGTGCCACTTGCTCGGCAACGGGAACTCCGCCTCTCGGCAGCGCGAGCACGAGCGGGTCAGTCCAGGCTCTTGCCGCAACTTCCTTGCCCAAAGCCCGCCCGGCCTCGATCCGGTTACGGAAACGCATCGTGCATCCCTCCAACCAGGCGAAATGGGGAAAACGACGAGGGACGGCGCCCCGCTCTACAGCACGACCGTCCCTCGGTTCTGCAAACTCGAGTCATTAATCATCTGCGCCCGGCGATTGGTTCTCCACAGGATCCGGCGGCGCACTCGGATGGCCCGCATCGGTTTTCAACATCTCACACTTGCCGAGGAAAGTGGCCCCTTCCTCAACAACAAACGATGCGATAGCTACATCCCCAAAGACCTTACCTGTGCGGGCAATCTCAAGACGCCCCGACGCCTTTACGTCTCCCCTCAGCTCGCCGGCGACAGTCACATTGGCGGCAGTGATCGATGAGGTTACCAGTCCACCCTGGCCGACGATCACGTCCTTCTCCGCTTCGACAACCCCATCCACGAAACCATCTACACGCACAGTGCCCGATACGCTGACGGTGCCATGGACTCTGGCGCCCTTGCCTATGTAAGTATCTACCCTTGTATTCCCCGAAGACAGCTGCCTGTCTCTTCGGAACATCGACCCCCCATCCCTTCCACTGGGTAGTCTGCCTGATTCGTTACTTCATATAAGAAGACGGGTTTACCGGACGCTTGTCGACGCGCACCTCGTAGTGCACGTGAGCTCCAGTGCTCAGCCCAGTGCTGCCCACATATGCGATTACTTGTCCTCGCTTCACGGCAGCGCCGGCCTTCACCGCATTGCGTGAGTTGTGGGCGTAGAGCGTCGTAATGCCGTACCCGTGAGAGATCTCAACAACATTTCCGTAACTGCCGAGCCACCCCGCTCTGGTTACGACTCCGTCAGCCGTAGCCATAATGGGCGTTCCACGAGGTGCTGCTATGTCCACACCTTCGTGAAACCGGGTGACCCGAAGAATTGGGTGAAGCCTGTTTCCGTAACCCGAAACGATCTTCCCCTTAGCAGGCGCGATCGAAGGCGTGCGATTGCGCTTGTCTTGGTATTTCGTCGCTCGGGACCTCAGGCTGGACATGTCTTTCTGTGTAGCACTGGTGAGCTCGGATAACCTGGCCAACGCTTCACTGGCGGCGATAGCCAGCTCATCCTCCTCCTGAACTGCGCCAGCGTCTATCTCTTCTTCACAGCCTGACCCTGCTGCCAACGCAGATCCGATCACCGGTTCGCCTCTATCTGCCCCAAGGTCCCCTCCGCGCGATGTCGTCCCTCTCACTGTGGATGACGAACTCGATGAAGTGCTCTTGGCCGAGCCGGAGCCCTTCACAATCTCCCATATCCTAGAGTTCTCGCCGACCACATCGTGAACCGCGGCGGCCAGCTTCTCGGCCCGTTCCGTCAGCTCCTTGAGCTGTGTGATGCGATCATCCTTCTCTTCCTTGAGAAGCTCATTCTCCCTGAGGAGTTCCTCCATCGCCATCCCTTGGGATTGTTTCGCCCGGGTCAGCTGAACCATGTCGCGTGTCACGTGTACATAGGACCCAACTAGAAGAACTGCCAGCCCTACCGCGATCGGCAGACCGACCCGAAGAGCCAGACATGGAACGGTTATCGACTTCGGGGGTCCCCCCGAAGTCGGGATAGCCATCAGTGTGAGTGATCCTCGATGTTTTCGAATAGAGTACCGCGAAAGCAACCGTAGATTCACCAGAACGTGCCGCAGGAAGCCCCTATTCTCGGGCTTGGGGAAGAGCGCGGCACTTCCCCCCTTCCAGGAAATTCGTGTATACGCCCCCCGGCATCCGCGACTGAAGCGCCAATTGCCCAGCATTAATAGTATGGCCAGTACTTGCCTGGCTTTGCGTTCCATGACCGCAACTACCGGCATACTTAGCCATCGTTTTACATTCTGCGCATTTACACGAATTCCTGCTGATGGTATCGATTTAAGTCAGCGCTGCCCCGGATATCCTTCGATTGCCCGTGCTATCGCGGTGATCTCCTCATCGGAGAGGTTATGCGTTGAGCGCCCTGCCTTCACCGGTTTCGCATAGACCCTCGTCTCTTCGCGCCCACATAGCCCGCTTATCACGACTCCGGTAGCGTTGGCGTCCAGAAGAGCCAAAGAGAAACTCTGCTCGCCGCCGACATCGTCAAAGGCGTTGTAGCGTAGAATTCCAACTTTCTGAACGTGTCGCTGGCATACACCAGCAAGGTCGGTCAGCTCACCCTGTGTCTTCTCTAGCTGCGCTGCGAGGGAATCGGTCCGCGCTATGTAGTCGAGTAGCAGCGCCTCCGCGTTTCTGCCTTCAGCATTGCCGAGGAGAACGCGATAACGCTTTTCCAAACGCCTAGTTCTTGCCGAAGCCACGAGGAACACAGCTATGCTGACCAGCAAGACTAGGGACAAAACAAGAACCACAATGTCCTTCTGTGTTTCAAACAGATTAGCCAATCCGACCATCTCCATACTTATCCATGGCCCTGTCGGGCCGCGGTCCCCCCCTCCCCCTGCGCCGAACGTAGTCTCGCAACACTGCCGCGGTGCACGATCCCGGAATATGATCTCGGACCGACCGCTATGCGCCGCCCAGTATGATCTCGAGAATCCGATCCAGATCCTCAGCGGAGTAGTATGCGATCTCAAGCTTGCCCTTGCTGATGGACCCGGACAACTTCACCCTTGTGCCAAGCCTCTCACCGAGTCGCTGCGTCAGGCGAACCGCGTCCGGATCCTCTTCAGAGGTTCGCTTCCGAGTTGTTTCACGTGAAACATTCCGTGCAGTCCCCTTGACCAGCTCCTCAGCCTGCCGCACGTTGAGCCCATTTGCAATGATCACTGCGGCGGCTTTGAGCTGATCGCTCTGATCGGGAATGGCCAGGAGGCAGCGGGCATGCCCTTCACTCAGCCTTCTCTCCTCAATAGCTCTCTGAATCTCTGCCGGCAGGTTGAGCAAACGCACCGCATTGGCAATGGCGGGCCTGCTACGACCTATGGCGCTCGACAGTTGCTCTTGCGTCATGCTGAACTCGTCCATGAGCCGCCGGTAGGCTGAAGCCTCCTCAATCGGGTTCAAGTCCTCCCTCTGGAGGTTCTCGATTAAGGCTACCTGCACCATGCCGGTATCGTCAAGCTCCCGAACGACTGCCGGGATTCTTCGCAGCCCTGCGATCTGAGCAGCCCTCCATCGGCGCTCGCCGGCTATCAGTTGGTATCCGTCTCCCGATGGCCTCACTACTACGGGCTGAAGAACGCCGTGGCGCCGTATGGATTCGGCGAGTTCCTCAAGGCTCTCTTGGGTGAAGGACCGGCGTGGCTGAAACGGGTTGGGCGAAAGCCGGTCGACGGGTGCCTCAATGGCACGAGGCCTGTCAATGACCTCATTCACAATGTCCGCCCCTACGATGGCGTTCAGCCCCTTACCCAGTCCTCTTGGCTTTGCGGCCATCCCTAGGCCCCCTCCCGCTTCATTACTTCTGCCGCTAGGCCCTTGTAGGCCTCGGCTCCTCTGGATCTATCATCATATAGCGAAATCGGAAGACCGTAGCTCGGAGCCTCGCTGAGCCTCACGTTCCGGGGGATGACGGACTGAAACACGTAGTCTCCGAGGTTTGACCTCACGTCGTCAGCAACCTGCTGCGATAGGTTGGTTCTGGAATCGTACATTGTAAGCACAATTCCCTCAATCTCAAGGCAAGGGTTGAGATGGCGGCGAACTAGGTCAACAGTGCGCATCAGCTGGCTTACTCCCTCCAGCGCATAGTACTCGCATTGTATGGGCACGAGCACGGAGTCGGCTGCAGTAAGGGCGTTTATCGTGAGGAGCCCCAGTGAAGGAGGGCAGTCTACCAGCATGTAATCATAGGTTGCACGAAGAGGTTGTAGTGCGGACCGGAGTCGATGCTCCCTGGAGATGACGCTGACCAGCTCAATCTCAGCGCCCGCCAGATTGAGGGTAGCCGGAACGACATCTAGGCCCTCAACAGCGGAGGGCACAATTGCTTCGGCGATGGGCGCTTCGTCGATCAATACCCGATAAATGCAGGTCTCCACTTCGCGCTTGGCGATCCCCAGGCCTGACGTGGCGTTACCCTGAGGATCCATATCGACCAGCAGGACCCGCCGGCCGGCCATGGCCAGGTAAGCACTGAGGTTCACGGCTGTAGTGGTCTTGGCTGTACCGCCCTTCTGATTGACGATTGCGATAACCCTGCCCAATGCGGCGTTCCCCCTTAGCGTCCTCTGCAAGAGTTCTCCGCTCTTCGGCAATGTCCTTCACCAGAGAGGGTTGGTTACACTGCTCTCACCCGGGTGATTTCCTGTCAGCCTCTGCTTCGCCCAGGGGGCGCCGCTCGGGCACTCCCGGCCTTCTCGGATACTGCGTAGGTGTGCTCTTCCGCTTCGTGGCGCTCACCAGCACTCGCGTGCCTGCCCCGAACGGCAGTCCCAGCCGACAAGTCTCGAGCTCTCCGCCTCCTAAGATAGTCACAGCGCGGGCGCCGGCCTCAATCTCCTGCGCCACTTTGGGCCCCTTCATCGCCACAAACGACCCGCCCAATCTCACGAACGGAAGACAATACTCGGCGAGAGGAGACAGGCTGCTTACTCCGCGCGCCACTGCAAGGTCGAATCGCTCCCTGTAACGCGGGCGCCTGGCGAGTTCCTCGGCCCGAGCCTGCACGGATTCCACATCCGGCAGGCCCAGCGATGCCGCGACCTCTCGCACGAAGTCAAGTTTCTTGCCCACGCTGTCGATGAGAAGCATTCTGGCAGCTGGGTTCATTATCTTCAGCACTAACCCCGGGAAGCCCGCGCCGGTTCCGACATCCACGATGCTCGTGACGTTGCGCAGGTCGACCGCTCGCAGGCACGTGAGGGAGTCGGCGAAGTGCTTGACGGCTATCTCGGCGTCATCAGTGATGGAAGTCAGGTTGACGCTCCTGTTCGCCTCGATCAGGAGTTGCTTGTAGGCGCAGAACATGTCCAGCTGTCTCTCGTCAACCTGCACTCCTAGCTCACTCGCTGCCTGTTCCAGGGTCCTGCGGAAAAGCGTCTCCGTACGTGCGGTTTCGTCAAACACAGTCGTTACCCTCCGCTCCGGCGCCGGCCCGAGCGATCTCTCGTAGGTGTACGGTCAGGGCCATGACGTCGGCCGGCGATACTCCCGATACGCGTGTGGCCTGGCCAACCGACAGAGGCCTGACCTGTGCCAGGCGCTCCCTGGCCTCTCGAGACAACCTGGACAGGGAAGCGTAGTCGATGTCGGCGGGAATCGACCACCGCTCGAGCTTCCTGAATTCCTGCACCTGTCTCTCCTGCTTAGCGATGTATCCCGCGAAACGAGTCTCTATCTCCACTTGCTCCTTCGCGTCGTCGTCGTAGTGCCGATACGAATCCGAAAGCGCACGGCCAGCCCGCACCATCTCAATGGCCTCGCGCCGCTCGCTAAATCTGTTCCACCTTTCATCATTGACAAGCCCCACGCGTCGGCCCACGGGCGTAAGCCGCAGATCCGCATTGTCCTGCCTGAGAAGGAGTCGGTACTCGGCCCTGGCAGTCATCAAACGGTAAGGCTCATCGGCCCCTTTAGATACCAGGTCGTCTATGAGCACGCCGATATATGCTTCAGACCTATCGATGACGACGCGAGTCCTCCCGGGTTGCGTGACGCCCAGCGCAGCGTTGATGCCGGCCACTAGGCCCTGAGCCGCTGCTTCTTCGTATCCAGACGTCCCGTTTATCTGCCCGGCGCAGTACAGTCCGCGCACGGCGATGGCCTCGAGCGTCGGAAAGAGCTGAGTCGGGTCGATGCAATCGTACTCGATAGCATAGCCATATCTGACGATATGCGCATTCTCTAGGCCCGGTATGCTTCTCACCATCTCTTCCTGGACTCCCACCGGCAGGCTGGTGGAAACTCCGGCCAAGTACATCTCTCCAGTTCGTCTTCCCTGCGGCTCGACGTAGACTTGGTGACGCGCCCGTTCCGGGAAACGAACGATCTTGGTCTCTATC
>Ga0116149_1005203_pt1 | contig 12356 bp, 10 predicted proteins | sample AD_UKC057_MetaG_FD_89787 | JGI IMG/M metagenome (GOLD analysis project Ga0116149, IMG submission 89787) | Active sludge microbial communities of municipal wastewater-treating anaerobic digesters from USA - AD_UKC057_MetaG | ecosystem: Engineered > Bioreactor > Anaerobic > Digestate | place: USA...
AACGCGTCGGGCCCGACGCGTTCACGCGTGCCGACCATCTCTCCCAGGAGTCGGCGATCGTGGTGACCGGCCAGGTGCGCGCAGACAGCCGGGCGCCGGGCGGGTTCGAGCTCGACGTGGCGGGCCTCGAAGTGGTCGGCGAGTCGCACGACTACCCCATCACCCCGAAGGAGCACGGCGTCGACTTCCTGCTGGACCGCCGCCACCTGTGGATCCGGTCCGAACGGCAGTCGGCGATCCTCCGGGTGCGCCACGAGGTGGTGAACGCGGTGCGCGACTTCTTCAACAGCCGCGGGTTCATCCTGGTCGACACGCCGATCTTCACGCCGTCGGCGGCCGAGGGGACGACGACGCTGTTCCCCGTGCCCTATTTCGACCTTGGGACCGCCTACCTGACGCAGAGCGGGCAGCTGTACAACGAGGCCAACGCCGCGGCGCTCGGGCGGGTGTACTGCTTCGGTCCGACGTTCCGCGCCGAGAAGTCGAAAACGCGGCGCCACCTCACCGAGTTCTGGATGGTGGAGCCGGAGGTCGCGTACGCCACGCTCGACGACACCATCGAGCTGGCCGAGCAGCTGGTGGTCGCCGTGGTCGAGCGCGCGCTCGACAAGCGGGCGCAGGAGCTGAAGGTGCTGCAGCGCGACACCAGCCGCCTCGAGCGCGTGAAGACGCCGTTCCCGCGCGTGTCCTACGACGAGGCGGTGAAGATCCTGCACGACAAGGGGACGGCCTTCGAGTGGGGCAACGACCTGGGCGGCACCGACGAGACCGTGCTCTCGGAGCAGTTCGATCGCCCCGTGGCCGTCCACCGCTACCCCGCGGCGGTCAAGGCGTTCTACATGGAGCCCGACCCCGAGCGGCCGGAGCTGGCCCTGTGCGTGGACGTCCTCGCCCCCGAAGGCTACGGCGAGATCATCGGCGGCAGCCAGCGCATCGCCGACCCCGACCTGTTGCTCGAGCGGATCAAGCAGCACGACCTGCCGCAGGAAGCCTTCGAGTGGTACCTCGACATCCGCCGGTACGGCTCGGTGCCGCACAGCGGGTTCGGGATGGGCATCGAGCGGGTGGTCTCCTGGATCTGCGGCCTCGACCACCTGCGGGAAGCGATCCCGTACCCGAGGATGATCTACCGGATGTATCCCTAGGATCCCGTGACCCCCATGAAGATAGGCTTGGTTTCCCTCGGCTGCCCGAAGAACCTGGTGGACTCGGAGGTCATGCTCGGCCTGGCCGAGCAGGCCGGCCACACGATCACCGCCGACGCGAAGGAGGCGGAGGTGCTGATCGTCAACACCTGCGCCTTCATCGACTCGGCCAAGCAGGAGTCGATTGAGGCCATCCTCGAGATGGCGCAGCACAAGAAGGCGGGGGCGTGCCGCCGGCTGATCGTGACGGGCTGCCTGGGCGAGCGGTACCGCGAGCAGCTGCGGCGCGAGCTGCCCGAGGTGGACGAGGTCCTCGGCACCAACGACGTGCCGGCGATCGTCCGGGCAATTGGCGGAAGCGGCGCCCCGGCGGCCACCCCCGTGCGCTTCCACCGATCGCGGCCGACCTACCTCTACGGGGCCGAGACGCCCCGCCGCCTGACGACGCCGCCGCACCTGGCGTACGTCAAGATCGCGGAGGGATGCAACTACAAGTGCGCCTTCTGCATCATCCCGCGGCTGCGGGGCCCGTATCGCAGCCGGCCGCGGCCGTCGGTGGTGCAGGAAGCGCGCGACCTCGCCGCCCGGGGCGTCCGCGAGCTGCTCCTCGTCTCGCAGGACACCACCTTTTACGGTGTGGACCGCGGCCAGCGGGACGAGCTGGCCGCGCTGCTGCGCGAGCTCGACGCGGTGGACGGCCTGCGGCGCATCCGGCTCCTCTACCTCTACCCCACGACGATCACCGGACCGACGCTGCGCGCCGTCCGCGAGTGCGAGCGGGTCTGCCGCTACGTGGACCTGCCGCTGCAGCACGCCTCCAACAGCGTCCTCTCCCGCATGCGCCGGCCCGGCACGCGCGCCGGCTACGAGCGGCTCATCGATCGCATCCGCCGCGAGATCCCCGGCGTCACGCTGCGCACGAGCTTCATCGTCGGGTTCCCGGGCGAGACGGCCGAGGAGTTCGACGAACTCTGCCGCTTCGTCGGCGAGCAGCGGTTCGACAACGTCGGCGTCTTCACCTACTCGCACGAGGAAGGAACCGCCGCGGGCCGGGGCGAGGACGACGTGCCGGCGGCGGTGAAGCAGCAGCGCCGGCGCCACCTGATGGCCCTGCAGCAGGAAGTGGCGCGGCAAGCGGGGCGGGGGCACATCGGCCGCGAGGTTGAGGTGATGGTGGACGGGCCGTCGGCCGAGCATCCCCTGGTCCTGGCGGGCCGGACCGAGGGCCAGGCGCCCGAGATCGACGGGGTGACCTACCTCACTGACGCCGACCCCGAGGCCTGCCGCCCGGGAGCGATCGTGCGCGGGGCCGTGGAGGACGCCCGGGGGTATGATCTAGTGGTCCGTCCGTTGTCGGTGTTGAAACCTGCGTGATATACTGAACTGCTTCGGGTGTCTACGCTGTGGCAAACGAAGTGGGCCGGTGCCCACTTTTCGTGTTTCTGGGGTAGAACGAGTGGACACTCTGGCGCGAGTCAGGGGGATGGCCGAACGCGTGGCGGCGACCTACGGGGTCGAGGTCTTCGATCTGCAGTTCCGCCGCGAGGCGCCGGGCTGGGTGCTGCGGGTCATCATCGATCGGCCCGAGGCGGCCGCCGCGGCGCGGCCCGGCGCTCCCGGCGAGTCGGTCGGCGTCGACGACTGCCGCCACGTGAGCGAGGATCTCGGCACGCTGCTGGACGTCGAAGACGCGATCGAGGGCGCGTACACGCTCGAGGTCAGCTCGCCCGGGCTCGACCGCCCGCTCCGCGGACCGGCCGATTACGAGCGCTTCCGCGGGCGCCTCGCGCAGTTCGTGGCAACCGAGACAGTGGACGGGCAGACGCACTTCCGGGGACGGATCCAGGGGCTCGAGGAGGACTGCGTGGTGCTGGTGGAGGGATCGCGGACCCATCGCATCCCGGTCGCGCTGGTGTCCCGCGCCCGGCTCGAAGTCGAGTTCTGAGTATGAGCACGAACCCAACGCAGCAGACGATCGAAACGCTGGCCAAGGAAAAGGGCATCGAGCCCGAGGTCATCATCTCGGCCATCGAGGAGGCCGTGAAGACCGCCTCGCGCAAGTATTACAAGACCAACGAGGACCTGCAGGCCCGCTTCAACCGCGAGACCGGCCAGGTCGACCTGTTCGCGTTGAAGCAGATCGTCGCGGAGGTCACCGACCCCGCCACCCAGGTCTCCCTTGCCGAGGCGCAGGAGCTCTACGGTGACGAGGCCGAGGTCGGGATGGAGATCGAGTTCCCGAAGTCGACCGAGGTCCTCGGGCGCATCGCCGCCCAGACGGCCAAGCAGGTCATTTTCCAGAAGGTTCGCGAGGCCGAGCGCGAGAACATCTTCGCGGAGTACAATCAGCGGATCGGCGAGGTGATGACCGGCGGCGTCAAGCGGTTCGAGAACGGCGACATCGTGCTCGAGCTGGGGCGGATCGAGGCAGTCCTCCCACGCAAGGAGCAGTCCCGCGCCGAGAGCTACGCCCCCGGCGACCGCGTCCGGGCCGTGATCAAGGCGGTGAACCGCAGCGCGAAGGGGCCGCAGATCGTCCTTTCGCGCACCGACGCCGCCCTGCTCGTCAAGCTCTTCGAGCAGGAGGTCCCGGAGATCTACGACGGCACGGTCGTGATCAAGGGGGCCGTCCGGGAGGCGGGCGACCGTGCCAAGGTCGCCGTGTACTCGCGCGAGCGCGACGTCGACCCGGTGGGCGCCTGCGTCGGCATGAAGGGTACGCGCGTGCAGTCGATCATCCGCGAGCTCCGCGGCGAGAAGATCGACATCGTCGAGTGGTCCGAAGACTCCGTCGCCTTCGTCACCAACGCGCTGAGCCCCGCCAAGGTGCAGCGCGTCTCGATCGTGGATGACCACGAGCGCGTGATGGAGGTGGTCGTCGAGGACAAGCAGCTGTCGCTCGCGATCGGCAAGAAGGGCCAGAACGTCCGCCTCGCCGCGAAGCTGACCGGCTGGCGAATCGACATCAAGAGCGAGGAGGAGAAGCGCCGCGAGGTCGAGGCGCAGCTCGAGCGCCTCGAGGTGCCTGGCGAGCCGGGTGAGGCGGGCGAGGGCGAGGCGCCCATCCCCGAGCTCGTGCTGCCGGACATCCACGACGAAATCGTGGCCAGCCTCCGCGACGCCGGCTACCAGACGGCTGCGCAGGTTGCCGCCGCGTCGATCGAGACGCTGATGGAGATCCCCGGCATCGACGAGGGTACCGCCGAGAGCGTCCTCGTGGCCGCCACGGCGCAGGCCGAAGTCGAGCGCGCCGAGGCCGAGCGCGCCGAGGCCGAGCGGGCCGAGGCCGAGCAAGCGGAGGCCGAGCAGGCGGAGGCCGAGGCAGCGGCGGCAAGCGGGGCCGAAGCGGACGCCGGCGCCGCCGCAGCCGAAGAGGTCGAGGCGGGCGCCGAGCCGCGGGATGCAGGCGAGCCGCCGGCGGAGGGCGAGGACGAACCGGCGGAACGGGACGGCGAGCAGCAGGCGTGAGGGCGAGTCAATCAGGATTTTCGAGGTAACCGTTGGCCACTGTTCGGATTTACAAAGTCGCTGAACTGCTTGGCACCACGAGCCAGGAAGTGGTGGCGCTCCTGAAACGCGAGCACGGCATCGAGGTCAAGAGCGCGTCGAGCACCATCGAGGAAGTCGTGGCGCGGCAGTTCGTGGAGCGGATGGCCCGGCAGCGCGGCATCGCGTTGCCCGGCGGCGACATGTTCGCCGAGACGCCGGCTCACAAGGGCAAGAAGCACGGCGCCGCCAAGAAGCCGGAACCGCCCAGGCCAGCCGCGCCGGCGCTGCCGCCGCCACGGCTGGTGAAGACCATCCGTCCACGCCCGGTCGAGCCCGGGGCCGAGGCGCCCGCGCCGCCCGCACCCGCTGCCGAAGCACCGCCGGCGCCGGAGGTCGAGGCTGCGCCGCCGCCGGCCCCAGCCCCGGAGCCCGCGCCGCCGGCCGCACCCGCCGCCGCAGAAGCTCCGGCAAAGCCGACCACCTTGCCGCTGCCGACGCTGCGTCTCGAGGAGACGCCGCCTGCGCCGCCGCCCCCGGTAGAGCCCCAGCCGCCAGCCCCAGTGGCCGCCGCCCCGCAGGCCGCCGAGCCGCCCGCGCCGGCCCATGCCGAGAAACCGGTGGCTGAAGCCGCCGCGCCGGCGCCCTCCGAGGAGGCGAAGCGGCCGCAGCCAGCGACGCCACAGGCGCTGCCCGCTCCGGGCGGCCCGGCACTCAGGCCGCCGACGCTTCGTCCGGCACCGGCTCCACCGGCGCCGGCCGTTCCGGCCCAGGCCCCTCCCGCGCAGCCTGCTGCCGCGCAGCCCGCTCCCGTGCCGCCTGCTGCCGCGCAGCCTGCTGCCGGGCGTGCCCAGGCCGAAAGGCCCGCTGCGCCTGCGACGCCCAGGCCCGCTTCCCCACCGCCTGCTCCCACGCCGCGGCCGGTGATGCCCCCGAGGGGTCGTGTGGTGCCGCCACAGATGCGTCTGCGGGTGGAAGAGACTCCCCCGCCGCCCCCACCGCGGCTGCAGCCTCGGACGACCGTCCCGCCGCAGCCCCTGAGGCCGCCGACACCGCCGGCTCCACGCCAGGCGCCAGGTGCGGCCGGCCAGGCCGGCCGCCCGGGGATGCGCCCCGGAATTCCGGACACTGCGCGCCCCGCGCCCGGGGCGCCAGGCGTTCGTCCGCCGATGGCGGCTCGCCCGGGCGTTGCCCCGCGTCCCGCGATGGGCGGCCCCCGTCCGCTGCCCGGCCAGCCCGCACGGCCCGGAATGGCCCCGCGTCCGCCGGCGCGGCCCGGGCCCGGCAGGCCCGGCGCCCGTCCGGCGCCCGGCCAGCGCGGCCGTCGCGATGCGCCGCGCGTCCCGGCGCCCACGCCGTCGGCACCGCCGCCGATCAGCCGCACGATCACGCTCGCCGAGGGGATGACGGTCAAGGACCTCGCCGACAAGCTGGACGTCAGGACGAAGGACGTCCTGCGGAAGCTCCTCGACAAGCGGATCATGATGACGATCAACACCACGCTCGACATCGAGACGGCGACGATGATCGCGCGCGAGTTCGGCGCCGACGTCCAGCTCCGGAGCTTCGAGGAGGAGTTGCTGGAGGTGGAAGGCGAGGTCAGCCGTCCGGAAGACCTCGTGCCCCGCGCCCCCGTGGTCACGGTGATGGGCCACGTCGATCACGGCAAGACGACGCTGCTCGATGGCATCCGCGAGACGCGCGTGGCCGAGCGCGAGGCGGGCGGCATTACGCAGCACATCGGCGCCTACCACGTACAGGTGAACAACCGCAGCGTGGTCTTCCTCGACACGCCCGGCCACGAGGCGTTCACCCTGATGCGCGCCCGCGGCGCCCGGGTCACCGACATCGTCATCCTGGTCGTGGCCGCCGACGACGGGGTGATGCCGCAGACGCGCGAGGCCATCGACCACGCGCGCGCGGCGGGCGTCCCGATCGTCGTGGCCATCAACAAGATCGACAAGCCCGACGCCAACGCGGAGCGGGTCAAGCGCGAGCTGGCCGATCTCGGGCTGGTGCCCGAGGACTGGGGCGGCCAGACCGTCATGGTGGAGGTCTCGGCCAAGAAGCGGCAGAACCTCGATCTCCTGCTCGAGATGATTTTGCTCGTGACGGACATGAGCGAGCTGCGGGCGAACCCCAAGCGGCCGGCCGTCGGGACGGTGCTCGAGGCGCAGCTGGACAAGGGGCGCGGCCCGGTCGCGACGATCCTGGTGCAGGACGGGACGCTACATGTCGGAGACACCGTGATCGCGGGCCCGATCCTCGGCAAGGTGAGGGCGCTGCTCGACGACCGCGGCCGCCACGTGAAGGCGGCGGCGCCGTCGATGCCGGTCGAGGTGCTGGGGCTCGCGGCGCTGCCGCAGCCCGGCGACTCGTTCCAGGCGATCAACGACGCCGCCAAGGCCCGCCAGGTCGCGCTGTTCCGCCAGGGGCAGGCCAAGGAGAAGGCGATGGCCGGCAAGGCCACGCGCCTCACTCTCGAGTCGCTGCAGCAGCAGATTGCCGAGGGCGACGTCAAGGAGCTGCCGATCGTCATCAAGGCCGACGTGCAGGGGTCGGCCGAGGTGCTGGCCGACACGCTGACCAAGCTGTCGGACGAGAAGGTGAAGCTGCGGGTGATCCACGCGGGCGTCGGCGCGATCAACGAGTCGGACGTGCTGCTCGCCTCGGCCTCGAACGCGATCATCATCGGCTTCAGCGTCCGCCCCGACCGCAACGCCGCCGAGGTGGCCGAGCGCGAGCACGTGGACGTCCGCCTCCACTCGATCATCTACAACGTGATCGACGAGATGAAGAAGGCGATGGCGGGGCTGCTCGAGCCGACCTTCAAGGAGGTGCGGCTGGGCACGGCCGAGGTCCGCGAGGTCTTCCGCGTCCCGAAGGTGGGGGCGATTGCCGGGTGCATGGTCACCGACGGCGTGATCCGCCGCGCGGGCGACGCGCAGGCCCGGCTCCTCCGCGACCACGTGGTCGTGTTCGAGGGGAAGATCGGGTCGCTGCGCCGCTTCAAGGACGACGTGTCCGAGGTGAAGTCGGGCTTCGAGTGCGGGATCGGCCTCGAGCGGTTCAACGACATCAAGGTCGGCGACCAGATCGAGGTCTTCGTCGTCGAGCGCGTCGCGGCGGGCGCGCCCGCGTAGGAGGGCCGTTACGCCGGTCGCCCTGCTGACCGTCGAGCTTCACCTGGCCGGGTGCCGTTCGCTGAAGGACAAGCGGATGGTGCTGCGCCGGGTGAAGGACCGCCTTGCGAAGTTCAACGTGGCGGTCGCCGAGGTCGAGTACCACGACCTCTGGCAGCGGGCGGCGCTCGGCGTCGTCACCATCAGCACGACCGAGGCGCACGCGCAGCAGGAGCTGTCGCGGGTGGTGGACGAGATCGAGCGCGTCGAGCCTGGGGCGATCAGCGGCACCGGCGTGGAACTGCTGGCCTGAGCCATGCCCCAGAGCCACCGCCCCGCCCGGGTCGCCGACCAGATTCGCGAGCAGCTCGGCGAGATGCTGGCGCGCGACGTGCACGATCCGGAGATCGGCTTCGTCACCGTGACCCGCGTGGAGGTCACCCCGGACCTCCAGCTGGCGCGGGTGTTCTACACGACGATGGGCGGCGACGCCGAGCGCCGTCGGACCTCGCGCGCTCTCGGGCGAGCCACCCCCTTCCTGCGCCGCCAGGTGGGCCAGCGCCTCGGCCTTCGCCGGGTGCCGGTGCTCGAGTTCCGGTTCGACAAGTCGGTCGAGCACCAGGAACGGGTCGAGCGCCTGATCCAGGAAATCCACGAGCAGCAACGGCAGCAGGAGCTGGAGCGCGGGAACGAGCCTCTACCGAATGAAGATGGCGACCGAGAACAGGATTGAGCACGAGCGCATGGCGGCCCGCATCGCGGCCGAGCTGCGGGCGCGCCAGCGTTTCCTCATCACCTCGCACCTCAAGCCGGACGGCGATTCGATCGGTTCGCAGATGGCCCTGGCGGGCGCGCTGCGCGCCCTGGGGAAGGACGTGCGCGTGGTCAACCGCGACCAGGCGCCGTCACCGCTGCTGACCTTCCCCTGGGTGGATCAGATCGAGATCGCCGACCGGGCCGAGGGCGACTTCGACGCCGTCGTCGTGATGGAGTGCGGCGACCTCGCGCGAACCGGCGTGCAGGGGCTCGAGCGGCACTTCATCGTCAACATCGACCACCACCCCGGCAACTCGATGTTCGGCGCGATCAACTGGTTCGACGCCGGCGCCGCCGCGTGCGGCGAAATGGTCTTCGATCTCGTGCGCGCCCTCGGCGTGCCGATGACGCCCGAGATCGCCACGCACATCTACGTGGCGATCCTCACCGACACCGGCTCGTTCCACTACTCGAGCATCTCGCCGCGCACCTTCGACATCTGCCGCCAGACGCTCGAGGCCGGCGTCGACCCCGTGGCCGTCGCGAGGAACGTCTTCGACAGCAACAACATCGGCCGGCTGCGGCTGTTCGGAGCCGTCCTCGGGTCGGTCGAGCTCGAGGACTCGGGGCGCCTGGCCACCATCTACCTGGACCGCGCCATGGCCAGGGCCGCCGGCGGCACCTACGACGACACCGAGGGGCTCATCAACCTCCCGCTCACGGTCAAGGAGATCCAGGCCGTCGCCTTCTTCAAGGAGATGAGCCCGGCCCAGTACCGCGTGAGCCTCCGGTCGAAGGGGGCAATCGACGTGGGCGAGGTCGCCAAGCGGTTCGGCGGCGGCGGGCACAAGAACGCGAGCGGCTGCACGGTGGAGGGCACCCTCCCCGAGGTCCGTGCGCAGGTGATCCCGCTGGTCGTGGAGGCCATCAACAAGAGCGCCGGCGGCGGCGCCGAGCCGTCCGCCTGACCCGTGGACGGGGTACTCGTCGTCGACAAGCCGGAAGGTCCCACCTCGCACGACGTGGTTGCCGTCGCGCGCCGTGCACTCGGCGTTCGCCAGGTCGGCCACGCCGGGACCCTCGACCCGATGGCCACCGGCGTCCTCGTGCTGATGGTCGGATCGGCCACGCGGCTGGCCCGGTTTCTCTCCAGTCAACCCAAGGCCTACGACGCCACCATCCTGCTCGGCGTGGAGACCGACTCGGGCGACCGGACGGGCCGGGTCATCAGCCGTGCCGCGCCCGAGGCCTCCTGGCCCGAACCGGGCACGGTGCGCGTGGCCCTGGGAAGCCTGCGCGGCACGTTCGAGCAGCTGCCGCCCGCCCACTCGGCGAAGTGGGTCGGCGGCGAGCGGGCCTACACCCTGGCCCGCGCGGGCGCCGAGGTGCCGGTCCGTGCTGTGTCGGTCACGCTGCACGACGCCTCGATCGTCGCGTACGAGCCGCCACGGCTGCGCCTGGCCATTCGCTGCTCGGCGGGCTTCTACGTGCGCGCGCTCGCGCGGGACCTGGGCCGGATGCTCGGCTGCGGCGGGGCGCTCGAGGCGCTGCGCCGGACCGAGAGCGCCGACTTCACGCTGGATGAGGCGGTGCCGCTCGATCTCCTCGTGAGCGAGCCCGGGGCGGCGCGAGAGCGTCTCATCGCGATGGATCGCCTCCTGCCCGGGTTCCCAGCCGTGCGCCTGACGGCGGCCGGGGAGCGCAAGGCGCGGCACGGAAACGACCTGTCGGCAGCCGACCTCGCGGGCGCGGCCCCTCCCTGCCCACGGGGCGGAATGGTCCGCCTGCTGGCCGCCGACGGCCGGCTGGTCGGCCTGGCGCGGCCGGCGGCGCCGCCGGCCGTTTTGCATCCCGCCGTAGTCCTGCAGTAAACTTGACAGTCTGTTCGTGAAAACCGTCCGGTTGATACGGCGGCTTGGCGCGCGGGGCGTGGCTGGGCCGTGCGTGGAGGTGCGGAGCCGTGGCACTGACGAAGGATCGCAAGACCGAGATCATCGACACTTACAAGACCCACGACGGGGACACCGGGTCGCCCGAGGTGCAGGTCGCCATCCTCAGCGAGCGCATCACTTACCTGACCGAGCACTTCAAGGTGCACGGCAAGGACCATCACTCCCGCCGCGGCCTCCTGCAGCTGGTTGGCCAGCGCCGGCGGCTGTTGGACTACCTCAAGCGGAAGGATACCGACCGGTACGCCGGCTTGATCCGCCGTCTCGGCATCCGGAAGTAGCCGCTTCCCGCAGTGCCGACCGACCGATCGACCCTCGCCGCGGAGCATCCGATCGGGACGAATTTCGGTTCATCCCGCGACATCCGTTCCGATCGGGTTTCCGCCCCGCGTTCCTGCCGGGGTCGCTTTCGCCAGCCCGGGGCTCCCGGGCCAACCGTGACGTTCCAGCGAGGCAACTACGATGCACAAGCGTGAACTCCCCGTCGGGCGCGGGGTCCTGTCCTTCGAGACGGGCAAGCTGGCCAAGCAGGCCAACGGCTCGGTCGTGGTCCGGTTCGGCGACTCGGTCGTCCTGGTCACCGCGTGCTACGCGGCCGCCGAGCGGGAGGGGATCGACTTCCTGCCGCTGACGGTGGACTACCGCGAGTACACGTACGCCTCGGGCCGGATCCCGGGCGGGTTCTTCAAGCGCGAGGGGAAGCCGAGCGAGAAGGAAGTGCTCACCAGCCGGGTGATCGACCGGCCGATGCGCCCGCTCTTCCCCCCCGGCTGGCACCATGAGACGCAGATCATCGCCCTCGTCCTCTCGGCCGACGCGGACAACGATCCCGACGTGCTCGCCATCAACGGGGCCTCGGCAGCTGTCGCGCTCTCCGAGATTCCCTTCCAGCGGACGATCGGCGCGGTGCGCGTCGCACTGGTGGACGAGGAGTTCCTCCTCAATCCGACCTACGCCGAGCGCTCGCGGGCACGCCTGGACATCGTCGTGGCCGGCAGCCGCGAGGGGCTGGTGATGGTCGAGGCCGGCGCCAAGGGCGTGACCGAGGCGCAGGTCGTCGAGGCGCTGGAGGTCGCGCACGATGCGATCCGCCAGATTGTGGACACGATCGACCGCATGGCGCAGGAGGCCGGGAAGCCGAAGGTCGAGGCGCCGGCCAGGGAGATCAACCGCGACTTCTACCGCGAGGTCGAGGAGAAGGTCTGGCTGCCGCTCGGCGAGGCGATGCGCATCCAGGACAAGGCCGAGAACTACGAGGCGGTCGAGCAGATCCTCGAGGACCTCGTCGCGTCGATCCCGGAGGAGGCGGTCGAGCGCCGGATCGAGGCGAAGGCCATCTTCAAGGAACTGAAGGAGAAGGTGCTGCGCGACGCGGTGCTCGAGAAGGGGCGCCGGCTCGACGGGCGGGCCTTCGACGAGGTGCGGCGCATCTGGATCGAGGTCGGCGTCCTGCCGCGGGTCCACGGCTCGGCCGTCTTCACCAGGGGCGAGACGCAGGCGCTGGTCACCGCGACCCTCGGCACCGCCGAGGACCAGCAGAAGGTCGAGATGGTGAGCGGCGAGCACTACAAGCGCTTCATGCTCCACTACAACTTCCCGCCCTTCTCGGTCGGCGAGGTCGCGTTCCTGCGCGGCCCCGGGCGGCGCGAGGTCGGCCACGGCGCTCTCGCCGAGCGGTCGCTGCTTCCGGTGCTTCCAACCGAGGAGAAGTTCCCCTACACCGTCCGCGTGGTGTCGGACATCCTCGAGTCGAACGGCTCGTCCTCGATGGCGTCGGTGTGCGGCGGATCGCTGGCGATGATGGACGCCGGGGTCCCGCTCGCCTCCCCCGTCGCCGGCGTGGCCATGGGCCTGGTGATGGACGAGTCGACCGGCAAGTACGCGGTCCTCACCGACAT